>FRDC01004716.1_pt2 | contig 15613 bp, 28 predicted proteins | sample 1106171 | NCBI WGS metagenome assembly FRDC01 (sample SAMEA3930566, study PRJEB13176) | freshwater metagenome | biome: Drinking water system; feature: drinking water; material: water | place: Singapore | collected 2014-12-20 | reverse complement strand
GGCCACCGACAAACCCACATCATATTTAACGGTCCACCGTTGCTAGTACCACTACAATGTCGCTGCATGGCCTATACGTGACAGTTTCCCGGCATACCTACTCGGCATGCTGAAGGCCTTACGACGAATCGTAATGGCAGCTGTAAAAACTAACCAAGCAGGATTTTCTCCACTCGATTAGCTATCTTCTTAAATTTATACTTTGCTTGTTTCTTTGCGTATTTTTCGTCTTTGTATGTTCCAACTACTTCACCAGTAGTTATTACGACCAGTTGATACTCATGGTTATCCCATTCGAAGTTATCTTCGTGAGACTTATCGACGTCTACTATTTTAAAGTACTGATCCCACTTGGTCATAAAGTTGGTACTCCCATCAGGACTTGAACCCGAACCTTCCACTAATCTAGTGGTTCCACCTTATAAGGGTGTCGTGCTAACCGTTACACCATGGGAGCAATGTTATTGCTTATTTTGTTCCCAGTGTATTATTCGATGACAATTAGCACATAACATGTCACACTTTGCAACTTCAGCCGTAATAGCTTCTTTACTTAAAAGTTTTTGTAACATGTTTTTAACCGCGCCATCTTTTTCATTAGGGTCTCTGTGATGGAATTCCATGACAACAGGGTCTGTATTTCCACACTTAATGCACTTACAATTTACCATAAAAGTCTCATTAAACCATTGACGCATGAACTCTCTTCTTTTATGAGTTCTTAACGTATGATAGTTTGTTGATACTCTTTTATGCTTCACTCTCTTGCCTTTATAATGATCTCGAACGTTGTATCGTGATCTCTCACATATTGTAACACATTAAGGTAACATAGGAACTCTAATAAGAGATGCTTTTTAAAGTCATCGTCACTTATTACATCGAAGTAGCGGCCATGATAATCATAACCGTCAAAGCCCTTTATTGTTCCCCAAGTCTGCATATCTAACTCTAAACCTAATACATTCAATTGTTTCGTAAATAACACCGATCTCAACTACACCTAATAGAGCTAACAGCTTTAAGACTTGCCAGCGCTCTTTAGACATCGGTGGTTCAGCTGCATCAAAAACATAAGACCAATACTCTCCAGACGGAGGGTTCTCCTCCATCCAGAAGTCAGGAGCAGGACCTAAGTCCCAGCCCTTCTTAGTCGTCATGGAAGCCCATACCCATACGTTTACTTCTTTCCTCGAAGTCGCGCTTGAACAATTCTTTATGCTTGATGAGCTCATCGACAACCTCAGCGTGAGACTTATCATGGAGCTCAGCTCGCACAGCAATCTCTTCCAAGTGGGCGATAGAGAACTCTTCAGAACCCTTAACGCCCAAGCAAGCTTGCTCAGCATCAGTAAGATCTCGCTTACAGATGAACTTCATCAAGGCGATCTTCTCAGGGTGAGTAGGAGGTTGAAGCTTCAACATCAAGTCAAAACGACCTGGACGGTCAGCAAGGGATGCCAACAGGTTCTCAGGATGGTTAGTAGTAGCGATGATGAATGTGGGAAGGCGGAATACAACTCCAACGCCATCCAACAGGTTCAAGAGACCAGAATCAACTGCAGAGTTAGAGCGATGAGATTCGCGCTCACCACCACCGATGTCCTCGATGATAAGAACCATTCGAGTACATTTTTCGTTATAGCGAGAGTTGGTGCTCAACAATTTGACAATCTTGTCTGCTTCGATCTCAGAGGTGGGCCATACAACAACCACCGTACCAGGATCTTCTTTCATAAGGTCAGAACAAACCTTCTCGATGGCAGAGGTCTTACCCATACCAGGAGAGGAGAATAATAGAACACCACGTTTTTTAGGGCGACCCAACTTGTCGTAGATATGAAGGCGACTGAAGAACGTTTGAGCTTCCTTCATGATCTTAGCTGTATTGGTTGCGGTCTCCAATAAGTTACGAGGCTTGAAATCAAGCTTTTTAAGAGCCAATCCTGCCATGGTCTCAGACAGAACAAACGAACCAGGCTCGATCTCGTGAGTGCTCTCGTCTTCAGGCTTCTCGAACTTATATTGATATACGTACTCTTGATCTTGGAAACAAAGATCAGACTCTGGGAGCTCTTGCTCAAGACCAGCGGCCATGTCTTTGAATGCAGTTTTCTTTTTTAGAATAAATTTGCCTTCATCTACTGCCATTATCGACTCCACTCAACAAGATTACGCTTGTTGTTTATTAAGTTATTCTCGCCGTTTACCTTGTCTGCATCTTCTTGGACATCAATAAACAGATACCCATGAGGACCTTTGCTGTCTTTAACTACTCGAGGATTCCTAGCAATATCCGCATCATAGATTCGACGCGAAACACCGCTGTTATCGGAGAATTGATTATACTCAATCCCTTTTGTAGGGTTATCGAAGAACAGTCTAAGCCTCCGCAATCGCGCCATTCTTCTCATTGCTCGTCACTCTTCCCACAGTTATTATAACCGTCTACGCGATCGCCATGTGACGATGCCATCCATAGTTTCTTCTTAACACCCATGTGCCATCCGCGACCGCGCATGCGATAACCATAGGCATTAGCATTGTGAAATTGCTCTTGATAATTAGATACGCGCCAGTCATCATGTAAGAACTGAGTCTTATTAGGTATGAAACCGTCATCTTTATCCTGACTTCTATGTTTAAAGATAGGCCCGTCGCTCATCATCTTCCCTCAATACTTTATCCAAGGGATAGTAAGCTCCCTTATTTGATAACTTAATCGTTGTTTCATAGATCAAGTTGTTGATGTATTCTTTATACTCATCGTCGCACTGAAAGTAAATGGTTAAATAGCCAAACTTTTCTTTAAGTTGCGATAGATGAATCTTCGGTTTGAGAACTCTATTGAGAATAGGATTAACATAGCGGACATTAAAAACTTTTAATGCGTACCGTAAATCCCTCTTGAGACTTTTCTTTGCGTTTAAAACTTTATTTGTCTTCGCCTTCGTCAAGTTGTACTTAAGATTATTAAATGTTGCAACGAATAGGTATTTGTAAAGAGGAAGATCTGGCGTTCTCGCTAGGATTGTCTGTTCATTCCTAGCAATCCCAAATTCCTTATCTAACCGTTCTAATAGTTCTAGAACCTCAGGAGCCCAACTGACAGGGCAAGATGGATAGCAAACTGAGCGGTCGAAATACTTATCGACAACCTTCTTTAGAGCTGCATTGTTTGCCATCGTATCCCATTTCTCGGCATACGTGACGTCATTATTAGCTATACTCATAGTTCAATCTCCCTCTCGTACTCAGCAAACCAGATCAATAAGAAGCCCACAATAGCTAATGCGGAAGCAACACCGATGCCCAATCCGCTACTAGATCCGATAGTTGCATATAACAGAGAACCAGCTCCAGCACCCATCATTACGCCGATCAATCTACCTAATGCGCCCCAGAATGATCTTTTAAAGGCTTTCTTTTCTATTTTCATTAAAATCAAATGCTCCTAATAATTCCTTTTCTACTAGGAATCGCATGTGGGCTTCGAGGATTTCCTTATCTTTTATGAGAACCCAAGTCAATGGATAAGAATGTGGCATATACATTGGGGTTCCAGTTATTGGACAGGTTGTTAAAGGACAATATTCCATCTCATTGTTCGATCTCTTGTAGGCGTAAACTCCCTGCGCAAACCACACCTCATTAGAGAATGAAATGAAATCGCAGTCGCAGTTGGGTGGTTGAATACAGTGAGCTGGATGAATCATTAAGGACCTTTACGTAAATCTTTTGGCTTAGTTGTGAGCATTTTATCTTTAACTTTTTGCCACTCAGCAAAATGGCCAGGCCAGTTGACTTCATACCAATGAGTTAACTCATTAGAGTTGTGATCGTATCTATATGACTCTTGATGCGTTCTACTCTCTTTTGCCTTAAAAGATTCGTGATAATCATTTAATCTAGTTTCTTCAACTAAAAAATCAGTAAATTTACTGCCATCAATAAATTCACAAACCTTAATACCAACAACCTTACATTCAAAGTCTGATCTACCTAATCCACCATATTCATTTATATTTCTTTTCCAAAAGACTTGACCAAGTTTAAGATTCATATACTTGTTTTCCTTTCGGTTGCTCAGCTTCAGTTTCAGCTCTTTTAATCCAATTGCAATTTGAACAAAGCACTTGATATTTTCCGCTTTCAATTTCTTTTAGAACCTTATTTAGAAAGGGAATACCGTTCAATACTTTACGCTCATTAGCTCCAGTGCTATCAACATGATCTATCTGTAAAGCTCTATGGTCACTATAGCCACAAGAGCATTTGCCACCTAACTTAGAAATAACTTCTAATCGCTTAGTATTGTACTGAGCTTTACGATATTCCGGTTGTTGTGATGGACATTTCCACTTACGTTTCTTCATTATCCCTTTATGCAGAGTATCTGCTTAAGTTGAGCTACGATTTCGACAAGATCTTTTTGATTTTCCATGACTTCGTTGATGTCTTTGTATGCGCCAGGAATTTCGTCAATAACGCCTTCGTCTTGTCGGCATTCCACTCCGACGGTTTGCGATCTGAGGTCGTCCAATGTAAATCGTCGCTTAGCCTCTGAACGAGACATTGTTCTTCCTGCTCCGTGAGAGCACGAATGGAAGGACTCTGGGTTGCCGAGGCCCCGGACGATAAAAGACTTCGCGCCCATAGAACCAGGGATAATGCCAAGATCGCCTTGTCTCGCGCGGACTGCTCCTTTGCGAGTGATAATAACATTCTCTCCGTAATGGTTTTCTTTCGAGACATAATTATGATGGCAGTTTACTTCCATTAACTTCTGGACTTTGCCATCCTCCCCGTAAATCGCATGAGATATATCCTTAATGATACGTTTCATCATCTCTTCACGGTTAGCAAGAGCATACTCTTGAGCCCACTGAAGGTCGAACATATACTCGTCGTACTGCCTTGTTTGCTCTACATAGTAGGCAAGCTCAGGATCTGGTAAGCTGATGAACATCTTCTTCATCTCTTCTTTAGCGCCATAGATGTGCATCTCAGCAAGAGACTTACCGATGTTTCGAGAACCAGAGTGCAGCATCACCCATACGTTGTTCTGTGTATCTAAACACACTTCGATGAAATGGTTACCACCACCAAGAGTTCCAAGCTGAGCTTGAGCTCGACCAAATAGCTCTTTAGATTTGAAATGCTTCTGTGCAGCGTGGAGGTCTTTAAACTTATCCCACCCGCCCCAGTTAGCAACCGAAGTAACGATCTTTGAATTAGATTCATGACCTACAGGAACTGATCGCTCGATGGAGTGACGGATCTCTTTGATCTTATCTTGAACGATTACAGGATCAAGGTTTGTCTTGATAGCCATCATTCCACAGCCAATGTCTACTCCAACGGCAGCTGGGCAGATTGCACCTTTAGTAGCGATAACAGAACCAACAGTTGCCCCGTGACCGAGGTGGACATCCGGCATTGCGGCAACATGCTTGAACACGAAGGGCAAGTTAGCTGTGTTTGTAAGTTGGGTAAGTGCCGCACTTTCAACGGTTGCCAGGTCGCTCCAGATTTTGATTGGTACGCGAGCCTTCGAGAGAACTCCTTTGATTGGCATACTTTCCTCCACTTTCCGGCATTACGGCCGTAATAATCAACGTTTTTCATTCTTTAGCTTCTCAACCATACGAATAGCTGAACTTGAGATATGTGTTAGTTCGCGGTCTGTAATGAAACAAACCGTAGGAACCTTTATACCGAGGTCTTCATTCCAATACTGTTGAGTTCGCTCATACTCAAGATCGACCCCATTACGAAGTCCACGAACGATAGCGGCAGCATCGACCTCTTTAATAAAATCAACCAACAATCCATCAAAAACCCTCACGTCAATTCGTTTATCATCTCTGATCTCTTGAGGGATACGGAATACTCCGTTGTTGTTGTGCGGATTATTATAGTTCTTCTCTTTAGCTGGATTCATTCCTACAGCGATAATAACTAGATCGAAGACCTTTAAGGACTTCTTTAATACGTCGTTATGACCATCGTGCCATGGGTTAAATGACCCAGGATATACGGCTATTCTCATGAATAGATTTAAGATCGGATTTTGTGCTTATTCAGTCGCTCAACTGCATCGCGGATTACTTCTGGAGGATGAGCAATATTCATGCGCATCATGCCAGGTTGTCCAAACAGAGCACCATCTAAGATATGAACCTTAGCTGCTTTATTATCTAAAGCTGGACCCTTTTTAAACCAGCCAAACATGCTATTTGTCTGACATGGAACCAATTCTAGGACGTCAGGATCCAGTTTCTCGAGCTCTTTCCTTGCCAAGGCTATCGACGCACGGGCCTCCCGACAAAACTCTTTATAGTATGATGGGTTATCTCTAAAGAACAATTCTATATTGCGCGCAATATCTTGCGATGCAGTCGATACGCCAGCGGTTGTCATCTCCATGTAGTTGACAGCATCTTGGTAATACTTATCGTTATGGAATACGGCATAGCCGATACGAAGTCCACTAAGTCCATACATCTTAGACATAGAGAAGACTTGAATAGATCCAAGTGGAAGAGCGATCTCACCATCAGGAATATAGATGTCAGTATAGTAAGCCGCATCGTGGATTGTAGGTTTCTGCTGACGCGAACTGATAATATCTACCGTTTTGATCCACCCACCGTCAGGGTTATTTGGGCTTGTGAGGAGCGCACAGTCACTGTCTGACTCTTTATGGCACCCAGTGAACCCAACAGAGTCAGCAATGCTAGGGTTGGCGGGATAGTAGGGTCTGCCATAATACAGTGCATTGCAACCGGATTTGCGGAACGCATAAAGCGCTGCACCCAAAGCCTGCTTGGCGCCGTTGGTGACAACAACTTTCTCTCCATATTTTTCCTCCAATATCTTAACTAGATCTGGTTTGCCTGCAGCTGGTTGATATTCCCATTTAGGCAAGTCGTATAGCGTGGGCATCTTGAACGGATCTCCAAAACGGTTCAGTTGACGGAATAAAGCATCCATCACCACCTTTGGCTCACCGAAGGATAAGTCAATCCAATCCGGCCCTAATAATACTTTTTGGAGTTTTGCATCATCGATCACAACTGGAATTTTACCTGTCTATGAAGAAACTCGTGGACTTCGTTCATAGAGATGTGAGTTTGATGTTTGCGGAATGGCTTTATTCTTGAGCCAATGATGTCTAAATCTGTAAGGAGTTTAATTAAGGCGATTGTTGCATTTTCTCTTTTGAGATATTCTTGAGGGGCGATTGCTCTCATCATCTAGTCCAAAGATTGACTTCTAAGTGACGAAGAGATGTGCCAGGGACAGAAACAAATCTTGGGTAATAACCTATAACACCAAGTTTAGCAAGAAATAAACATAATTTAGCTCGCGTCCAAAACTCTTTAGAATCTGGAACTGGTTCAAAAATATGTCTGTTTATAAGTTTATAATTCATAAGAAAATGGTTGCGGGGGCGAGACTTGCACTCGCATCTATCTAGGTTATGAGCCTAGTCTGGCACTACTTCCAGTCACCCCGCGAATTGATATTATACCAAGGTTTTAACGTATTCTTTTAGCTCTTCTGGGAGGAGGTCTGGGTTGACGCCTTTGGGCGCGATTTTTGCTTTAACTCTAACCGTCTGAGTAGTTGAAGAGCCAGGGCTAGAAGTATTACTAACATAGGAATGTCCACCGTTGAGCTCCTTTGCTTTTTTAAGATGGTTCATCACCATGCTGCGGGCATAGGATCGAACCTCTGCCAGGTTAGTTTTATCTTTACTATACTCAATCACACCAGTGGTGATACCACCATAGATTGACTGCTTCACTGTCTCCAACTGTTGCGCAGAAAGGAGAAGGATAGCATTATCTTGATATTTAACAAAATTAGGGAGTTCTGCCATCACTTCCGCGATGACCGCTTCTTTTTGCCCGAGAGCCATAGAGCCTCCAAACGTTACCTATTAAAAGTGAAATCTTTCGAGTTTCTATCTGTAATGATAGAGATGCAAATGTTCTCTACAGGTAAGACATTCCACTCATAATTAAGGAGTTGAAGCTTATTTGTTACCTGCAGATTCCTTAAAATCTGTTGGATCTCTTTGGCATGATCTGCACCGAGTCTAACCGATTTCAATTGGTTATCATCAACGAGATTCTCTTGTTTCAGAAATTGAAGTATCTCGTCCAATTGGCCAGTTGTGTCCTGAAGTCTCTGCAAGCAGAGAATTTGATTTGCTACACTCATACTTTTAATAGAGCCTTATAAACTTCTACAGTACAAAGCGTATCGTACTTAGAAGTATGTAGCTCACCTTCCACCTTAACGTTAAAGTACTCAATCAAGGTCTGCAAACGGACTGACATATCAGCTGGTAACATTCCTTTGCGCTGCAAGAACGAAGCGTTCTGCTGAGTATCTTGGATCTTATACGAAACGAATTGGTTCCAGGTCTTTGCACCAAGGAGATGGTTATTAACCCCAGCAATATCAAACGGAACGTTATGACCCAACGGAGTAAGTTTCTCACCGGCACCAGAGGCATGCTTACGAAGCAACTTAACTAGTAGTTGTCCACCCTCAGAATAAGTGATAGCCTTCTTATCATGCTCGATAAGATTGATCTTATTCACTTCCAAGCCACCAGCTTCAACCACGTACGGCTTACCGTCATTTGGTTTAAGAATGAGATCAAGCTCATCGATCTGGTTTAGATTTTCATCTAGGATTGCAAAATAAACTGTCAGCAAAGACGTCTCAGGTGCAACTCCACCAGTCTCATTGTCGAAAGCGATAAATTTATTCATTTGACTCCCTTAACTGTTGGTCTATTTCTACCTCGAGTTTGAGCTTATCTAGTTCCATCTTCATGTGAGATAGGTTTCTAAGCAGAAACCGTTCTACATCTCTGCCCTTATTCATAGCACAACGACATCCACCGTTCGTTGCCATTCCTGTAGGTTTAACATACTTGCAAGAGCTGTCGCCACAGCCTAGGCCATGAACAACAGGGTCTTCTCGCCAGATGTTACCCATGATTCCACCATGGTTCATAATTACTCCAGAACGAACTTATCTGCAGCTATAGTGCTGATGAAGTTCTGAATCTCGTAAGCGTTTGTTTTCTTCGCTAATGTTTGAATAGCTCTCAATAACTCATGGTCTGTATATGAAGCAAATCCTTTATGGCCATTGATTAGAATGTCTTGTAGAGGTCTTCCACCATAGCGAGCCTGCCCACTATTCTCATAGTGCTGAGCTAACAGCTGAATTGCTTGAGTACGCTCGCATGGCATTAACATAAGATTAAATATAGTGCCAGGGCCAATTGCTCTGGCGGAATAGAGTTAACGATCAATGCCAATTGATATAGTTTAAATCTCATCTTTGAACCTCTCTCCCACAGGAAAAATTGGAATGCCGTACTTAGAGATGTATTGGTATTTTACAACCAATTCTTTACCTTGCCATAGACTAGGATCTTTTAAGAACTCTTGTAGACGTTCTTTAGCACCACGCATCTTAACGCTGAAGTTCTCACCGTTAGTTGCTTTACAGATAAAGATACCGCAGCCAGCATAGCTGCCGCGACCTTCTTCGATACCAACGATCTTAAAGTCAGCATCTTGGAATTCCTTGATCTTCTGTAGATTGTAGCTACGCTTGCCTTGGTATTCACCTTTAGCATTACGAGCCATCCCACCTTCATATCCTTGTTTAAGGAATGAATCAAAGACGTCCATCATTTCACTCTCGTTATTAACGAGAACTGTCTCAACCAGCTTGATATATGGATTAGGATTGCTAAGCTCTTGCTGAAGCTGAGCGATACGATCAGAGAAGTCTTTCTTACTGGGGCTGTCGTAGATATGAAATTGAACCTCAGTGCAATTAGGTGCAGGAGTTTCTTGACGAATCAATGACGCAAGGGTCTCAAAATCATCTTTGTAAGCGTGATTGTAAAGCTCGCCATCTTTCTCATGATGGCCAGTTGGATATAGTTTCTCAAGCTCTGCTATGATATGTGGACAGCTCTTGATTGGCTTACGAGTACGACTAAAGAGCGCCGCAACACCATCAGTGATGATGGCTAGACAACGATGACCATTAAGTTTAGGTTGCTCATAACCTGGATATACGATCTTATGACCATGATCCTCAAATTTATGAGCAAGCATGCAATCATATCCACCGTCAATATCTTTCTCGCCAGCTTCAGCACGAGATACATCTTCAACATATCCCTTCTTGATCTTGCCTTCCCACTTTGCAGTAGCTTCAGCTAGAGCTTGTTCTTCAGGGGTTGTTGCATTAGCACGACCGAGGTTCTTACCCTCTTTGATTACTTCTTCTGTTCGTTGAATCTTACCATCGACTTGTCCATGTTGAACAATGATAGTGTTTGCGTCGACACCAATAGACCACATCTGAGTGGCACCAGTAGACGTTCGCTTATAGAGAGTTGGAAGTGTTTTCATAAATCTCCTAATCAAGGATATTATACGAATTTAATTATTTACCTTAATCTTGGGAGCAGGTATCTGGTGCGAGTTGTTTAACATACTCATCACACTTGATTGTAACCATCTTGTCAGCGAGATTGTTTTTAACTAACTCTTCGCCGTATAGGTTCCATTCCTTACCAATGATCTTTTTCTCGTACTCAGCTTTGGAGATACCAATCTTTTCGTACAGAGCCTTATTGAATTCATTAGAAGATTTAATTAAGTCACGAGCAATGGATGGATTCTTAGCATGTTCAGCCGTGAAGTGAGGGAGATACATCTCGTGCATCAGTAATTGAGATTTCTTGATAGCTAGACGGGGAATACCAGGAGTGGTTCCGAAGATGAAACCAGCAGCAGAGGCACAATACTTACAAATTAGACTTACATAGGGAATCTGCGGGATCAGTCTTCTCATAGCTAGAGAGTGTTCGTATGAACCTCCACCAGAAACAATGACTATGTATAACTTAGCGTATGGATTGATTCTATCTAGCAGAACCCTCTTACCGATAAGAGCTGCCATAAACTCATCAGTCGTGACAGGAGTGATCTCACTGCTCCAGACATAAGTATTGAGTCTATTTAACTCTACTACTTCCTGTTTAACAGGTGCTGGTATAGCAGCAGCAAAAGTTGAAAAGCTGATCCCAATGGCGAGAGCCATAGTCATCAAGAATTTAACTGAACGCACTAGGATCTTCATTAACTTCTCCAAGGTTATATCTAATTTTACCTTGGTTACACCTTGAAATTAAGGATTGGCTAGCATTTCACGTACTAATTTGCCTGTTTTAATGGCAGTTGCTTGTGATGTGCCGGTCATATAACCATAACTCATGTTTGGTAACCTTGATAATACGTTAGTTCCAATCTCCCAATACTTGACCGCATCACCATAGTTGGATGTGCTGGCGATCTTTCTATCGGGACCTACTAAGTTACCAACCACATATATGCGATCGTCATATAACGCGGGATAGTAGGTGTTAGCTCTCTTCTTTTTCAAGATGGGTTTACCCTTCTTATCTTTAAGAACAATATCTCCATCTCTCTCGTACTCGTTGCAATCACCTTTAAGGTCGCAATGCTCATTGCCAGCTGCAACCACAACTTTAATACCTTTACTGAGGGCTTCTTCAATAACTTGCTTCTCATCCTGAGAGAAATCTGTTCCACCACCAGAGTAGTTAATAATGTCTACTTTTTGCTCGATTGCCCACTTGAAGGACTTAATTGTTTGTCTCAAATTATCTGCCCACATACCTTGGTGAGGATCGTAATACTTAATGATGATTTGGCAGTAATTCTCTTGCAACTTATCAATGTCGCTTGGGCGCTTGCCACCTTTGAAGATATAGTTCTTTGCGTATTGATCTACGATACCGCTGATGTGAGTACCGTGACCATGATTATCTTTAAGACCTGTATCCGTGAAGTCTTTGTGACCTTCTGAACAGTAAGAATTACCTTTAAGTAATTGCTCATCGATACCTGTATCGATCACAGCAACCTTAATCTTCTTAGGTATTCTAGCCCAACCCGCGTCTGCATTAGCGATCTGCCCACACAGGAGGATAAGCAAAATTGCTTTAAGTTGTAGTTGCCTTTTCATCGAGACTCCTTACGATATGGATCATCGTATCGAGAACCTTGATTCGGAAAGGGTCTTGTGTATGTTGCAGAGCAAATTCAGCGTATTTAATCATATAGGCGTGGTCATAGCCCATCGCCTTTAATCCTTCGTAGAGGTCGAACGCTTCGTTTTGATGACGGTTTTTGTTTCTAATTCTGTCGTCTTCTGAAAATCCCATGCTTCCCTCTTTTTCTTCTCGTTTTCTTTATACTCGAAATGTTCGCGAACAAGTCGCTCACACTCCTCGCGAGACATCGTAGGGTATTCAGTTTTTTCTAGAACCGGTGAAGGTTCACATGGTGCTTTAGATGCAGCTAACAGAGCAGCAACTTGTTCTCTAGTGTAAGTGCCGTAACTAGTATCTCTAGGAACGTTAGATGCGTGTTTATTAACCTTGAAAGTAATTTCAGGGTCGAACTTCTCGGGAGCCATTTCTTCTAGCTCCAATTGTTCTTGCTGTTCTTCAGTGATCTGGCGCTCGTTGATAACGGCCAACATAGCCTTCTCAACATCCTTATGGGTACACCCTAAGATCTCATGGCAAATTGCTTGTTTTAAGTCGGTAGATTTGAGTATTTCATTCGCACGCAGAAGTCTTTCTTCTCGACTTAGGTTCTGTAGGCCACAAAGTTCCTGGATACGGCGCTTCAGTTTTTTACTCAGAGTAAACTCCTCTTTTAACTCATTATATCACCCAGACCACTAAGGGCCCGGGCAATCTTGGCTGGTTAACTAGCGGAATTTACTTCTTTTCTGTAACTGTAGCCTCGAAATCTTTATCAAACTGCATATCGAACGTCACTCCGCCGCACTCTTCTACGATGCGCTGGAACATTTCGTCCTTAAATGCGTCGTGGTCAGTCTCGGCAATAGCCTTACAGACCTCTAGCTTGATTTTGTCTTGATTTTCAAATGTCGGATCTTTAGCGAATACGTCCATCGCTAACTGCAATCCCTCAGTGATAGGGATGTCAAAGTGGCGCCAGAAATCAAGAGCCGCGTTGCAATCTTCAGGAGAGATTACAACTTTGGTATCTTTTTCCATTAGTGCGTCTTCATTAACTTTTGTGTCAGACATGAGATGTCTCCCTTATTTTCGTTTTCTAGTATCAGATTTGCGTTTCACAGAAGTCTTTTTACCAGACGATTCTTTTAACTTGAGCGATTGTTTGTTGCGACCAACCGATGGAGCTTTCATTGGTTGTTTAGAGATTTCATAGATCACTCGTCCAGTTACTTTAGGAAGTCCGATGGCGTCAACGATGCCGAAGTCTAAAGCATCTTTACCGACTAGATAGCGATCACGGCCATCTTGTTCTTTAATCACTGCACGGAATTCTTCATAGTTTCTAAATCCACAGTTGCGAGCTAAAAGACCCATGAAGTGTTCGTTTAACCGAACAGTCTCTTTAACGTCTTCCTTCATATCTTGAACATTACCGATGGTGCCAGAGCTTACTTCGTGGATCATAACTCGGCTATTAGGACCTAGGAACCTAACGTCGCCGTGTGACAGAAGCATAGCTCCACAAGACATGGCTTTACCCATACAGGCTGTAATGATAGGGTTAGGCACTTCATCCAAGGTCTCAATCATCTTGGCCAGAGCATCTACATAGCCACCATAAGAGTCAATATAGATGGTAATGGGTCGTTGTGAGTCCGACTTAGAAATCTCTAATACGGCCTTACGGAACTTTTGAGCGTGTTCTTCATCGAACTTAGTGACCCAGATCTCGTGGGATGGGGCATCACCTTCTAATAGATGCAGTATGTCTTTCATTGTTTCACCGCCTTTCGATAATTGTACTTTCTATTGTTTCCTTATAACTAAGTTACTGTGGTAAAATATAGCTACGAGGTTACAGTGGACAAAATTGATTCTCTTATCAAAACGCTTACTGAGTTCAAAGAAGAGCTCAACAAGAATATGAACTGCGCCCCAGGCTCTACAAGTCCTAACATGACTAAGGAAGAGATGGATAAGGCTGCTTCAAAGATACCTGGATCCTCTCCTGTTGTCGGCGTTCCAGCCGAGCAAGTTAAGGCAGCAAAAATTAAAAACTTGCAGAGCAAAATCGACGCTGGTACATATAAGCCAGACCCAAAAAAGATTGCTGACAAAATGCTGAAGGAAGAATTAACCTGCAGCGAAAATGGTCAGTGGAACATTAAAGTAAAGTAATTTACCAGCCAAGCGCTTCAGCGACGCCAGGTAATTCTTTCTTAAAGATTTCTTTACATTCAACTGCAATATCCATGTGCTCTTTTTGAGTACCGTTGGATGCTCGCAGGTCGATGTAGTGAATCCAAGATCTAATAGATCCGGACATATAAAGTGTTGTCGCACATCCTAAAGGTAGGACAAAGCGTGCGCACTCTTTAGCAATGCCATTATCTAGAGCCCAAGTGTAGTCTTCAAACGATCGCTTCCAATTAGCAAGCTGTCGTTCTTCCCATTCGCGTTTAATATCGTCAGAGAGGTCATCTATTGAATTCTGTCGATTCTTGTCATCTTGCCTTCGGGCAGCGTAAACGATCAATCCAGACGCGTCTACGGCAGCGTAGCGCTGGCTAAATTCTTGAAACGTAAATGATCTGTGACGTAGGATTTGTGGAGATATTCCTCTGCTCGTCTTGATCTGCAGAGTCATGTGTGCCATCTCGAATGGAGACCAATGTTTATTCTTTATCAGATAAGAGATTAGCTTAGCTGAGTTGTTGAATTTTAATTGGTTGTTAGGATTACTTACCCGCGCACAATAAGTAATTACCTCCTCAGCACCTGGAGTTACCGAAAGTAATTCCACGAGATTTTCCGATGTCGATACCTGAGAAAGTTGCTCAATAATTTTGTTTTCTTCGTCCAATTTAGCTCCTCAAATCTAGTAAAATAATTCTACCGCGCAACAGCGGGAAAATCACTTCAAAAGGGACATCAATGTTAAAAAAAGATAGCTTCGATGTTTTCTCCAACAAGTTTGCTCACGATGTATTTAAGCAAAAATACAGCATGAATGGGCAAGAGAGTTGGGCGGAGACATGCCGACGCGTCACTGACGCCGTTTGCAACCAGTTACTCGACACAGAATCAAAAGACAAAATCTATAAATATATGCTTGAGCGCAAGTTCATCCCAGGTGGACGATACTTGTATTCTGCCGGCAGATCGTTTCACCAGGTAAACAACTGCTTTCTTTTTCGTGCAGAAGATACCCGTGAGGGATGGGCTGATTTGATGCAAAAGACCACATCTGCATTGCTTACAGGCGGTGGGATTGGCGTAGATTACTCCTCTGTAAGACATAAAGGAGCAATCATCAAGAGAACCGGTGGGTTCTGCACTGGACCGATCTCCTTGATGGAGATGGTTAATGAAAGTGGTCGTCACGTTATGCAAGGTGGACAAAGACGATCTGCTATTTGGGCTGGGTTGAATTGGGCTCATAAAGACATTCATAGTTTTATTCACCTCAAAGATCATAGT
>FRDC01000104.1_pt1 | contig 15632 bp, 25 predicted proteins | sample 1106171 | NCBI WGS metagenome assembly FRDC01 (sample SAMEA3930566, study PRJEB13176) | freshwater metagenome | biome: Drinking water system; feature: drinking water; material: water | place: Singapore | collected 2014-12-20 | reverse complement strand
CAAAAAATTAAAAAAAATTAAGAGTATGTTGGATGAATTGGGATATGATTCTAAGATGGTATTTGTTGATGCTAGTGATAATGTGTCTCGTCAACGAAATATTGAACGTGGTCAACGTGGTGGTAGGATGGTTCCTGAAAAAATTCGATCTGATAAATGGAAAGATGCACAAGATGCACGTGTAGAGTTTTCAAAATTATTTGGGACAGATAATTATCACGAATTTAATAATGATGAAGATTTAAGATCCAACCTTGATCCAGAATTACATAAAACTAAAAGTAAAGAATTGTTAGATCTATTTAAGAACGTTAAAAAATTTACTCAAACAGAACCCAAGAATCCCAAAGCACAAGAATGGATACAGAGTAATTTAGGAAAACTTGCAAAGAAACCAATCGGAAATAAGAAGCAACAGTCTTCAATTACTCCACCATCAAGTCAATCTGAAGCCGCAAAACAGGCTCAACAAATGGGATTGGAGTATTATGGATTTGGTCGTTATGGAAAAAATGGAAAAATTACACATTTTTCATTGCATGATAAATTAGTTGAAAAAACAAAGGTTGTAGAAAAAGTCAAACAACCAGTTAAAGAATCACTTGATGATGCATTTACTTCATTGTTGACAGAGGGTGAACCTGTCATGGACATAGGACAAGATGGTGGTCCAATACTTGGTATGGATAAAGGGGAGAAAGAGATTATATCCCCATTGGATGGTGGTAAATCAACTACAGGACCTAAGAAAACATTCAGAGATTTACGAATGGAGAAGAAATAATGGCACAGATTACAAATACTCTCAAGGGGTCACACCAGTATATGGGTAAGGTCAATGGAAAAACCTTTGTTGTTCCTCATGGTAAGTTAGATATCTATTCCCCTAATTACTACAAGAGACATTCGGATGAGACTATTACTTCCAGAGAACATGTGAAGCAACACAATCCTGGGTTTTCAGATGAGGAAATTGATGCTATCCATGACCATGTTAATAAGGAACACCAAAGACAATTGGAAGAATCTATGTCGCAAGATTTGAACGAAGCAAAAGAGTATAGGACATCAAGTGGAGAAGTTGATCATAAAAAAGTTGATGCACAATATAAGAGGAATGAAGGTCAAAATAGGCATATGGAAAATGCTGTGTTACTTGCTAAACATTATGGTACCGAGGATGACCTTAAAGCAGCAGAAAAACATTTGAGTGATGGAAAGAAAGCAGGTTACAATGTTCATTATGCAGAAAGTTCTAAGTTGCACACCGATCTTCTTAATAAAATGAGAAAATCTCGTGGTGAAAAGGAACTTCATGAAGATGTGGAGACACCACCAATTCATGTTCGTTCAACCTATACAAAAGCATATGCTAAACACCACATGAAGGGTAGAACAGAAGCAAGAAACGCTTCATATGCTGAAGTTGAGAAGAAACATGGTCCAGAAATGACTGCAAAATTAAAAGCATTTCATGATCATAATGAACAATCAATCTCAGAAGAAAAAGATGTGTTCGCTAAACATCAGATTAATATTGCAAAGAAAACTCTCAGAATGCATCCTGCTGCTGCAGCAGTGATGGGTGGACCAGATCATGAGGAATCACGAAAGATCCTTAAGAAGCATGGTTGGTCTGATGAACAGATTAAGAAGCATGAACTTTCAGAAGAAAAGAAATATGATATCTACCACAAAGGTAACTATCATGTTTCAACTACACAGAGTAAGACTGCTAAAGAGGCAAAGGAGAAATATCTAAAAGCATATCCAGATCATAAAGCAGAAGATGTAAAGGTATCACTCAGTGAAGATATGCAGTTAAATGAATTGCATCGTGATGAACATGCGTGGCATAGAGATTTACAGCATCAAAGTAAACCAATTCCTGGTCATGCATATCATCAATCTTCTGATGCCGAATTACATCAATTGCATGCACATCATAGTAAGAAGGCAATAGAAAAAATTAGAACCGATCCTCAACAAGCAAAGCGGCATCAAGAGTATGCAGATAATGCAAAGCAAGTGTTGGATTATAGGAGAAAGACCATGAAAGAAGGTACTCAATTAGATGAATTGAATAAATCTACTTTGAAAAATTACATCAAAAAAGCGGTACCAGAACTTAGAAAACATGAATTTGATGTGGGTAGCAATAGTATGGGTGTTGGAATGTCGAGAATTCATGGTACTGAATCTTCTGTTAATACCTATTCTAACATGAGGGATGCTTCTAAGAAAAAGGCTAATAAACGCACTAAAGGTATTATGACTGCAACAGATAAGTTGGTGAAAGAAAATTCTACAGTATTACCTATTGTAAAAGAATTGATTCACGAGGCTGCATTTACACGCCGCCATTTTCGTCAGGTTGCTGATATCATTAAGTCACATCCAGACGCAAAGAAAAGACATGAAATGGCATCGCACCATGCAGAAGTGTTTGCAAAATCAAATCCTCGTTTCGATAAGAAGCGTTTCTTTGATGCTGCAGGAGTTAAGGATGAAGGAAAGGTATAATGATGAAAACGTTTAAGGAAGTATTGGAGGAGTCTGAATCTAATATGTCTTTTAATGATGCGGTTACACATGCTAAAAAACATGGAAATCGCGTTGTCTATGGAACACAAACAGGAAAGTGGCATTCTATTGATAAAAGTCACAAAGATTATCATACTTCAGTTGCGTTGGATCCTGATGAAGCGAAGCGCCATGGGATGGCAAAATCATTACTCATGTCAACACAATCAAGAACCATGAAGGAAGAATATAAAGTGGGGGATGTTGTAGTTCCTGATAAGGGTCCTCATGCGGGAATTCCTCATGAAGTTATTCATGTTCATGGTAATGGTCAACTAAATATCCGACCAAAGGGAATGCCAGTTAGGTTTAACAAATATCGTTTGGGTGCCGCTACAGCACAACCAAATGAACTCAGACATCATTTTGATTTGAAAGAGAATAGGCAAACTGGCATCAATAGAGAAGTTGTTCATGAAGCATTTAAGGTTGCAAAAGAAAAGAAAAAGACTACTAAGAAGGTTAATAAAGACAAAATTGAGGTGAAGGGTCCTGGTGTAGATGATAGGTTTCAAAAGGACCCTATAGTAACCCCTATTACAACGGCATACACAAAAGGATAAAACCATAAATATGCTAAGGGATCCAAAATCCATAATTTACAGTGATTCTGATGGTGTTATTTCTGATTTTTATGCTCAAGCAGAGAAGGTTTTGGGTCACAAATGGAAGCATGAGGGGAAATTTAGTGAACATGATCAAGGATTAATTCTTAATAAACATGAGAATTTTTGGTCAACCATCCCTCCCATGAAAGATTGGAAAATTTATTGGGATCATATTGAAAAATATGATCCACATATTCTTACCGCCGTTCCTGGTTGGGATCATAATTTTTCAGAGGTAGACAGGGGGAAGCGAGAATGGTACAGAAGGCATATTCCTTCACTTCCAGAATCACGTATCCATGTCGTTCGCAGAAAAGACAAACAATTATACGCAGTCAATGGAAATACAAGAAATATACTTATAGACGATTACGAGCAAAATATTGAAGAATTTGAGGCAGCAGGTGGAATTGGTATTCACCATGTAAGCGCCAAAGTGACTATTTTGAGATTGAAGAAGTTAGGGTACTATTAATAACTAAAAGGAGATACTACAATGTCATTGTGGAACACTACAGACGCAAACACAGGGGCACCAAAATTCGCCATTGCTGGTGGGTTGGGTGTTGCTGCAAATGGAAACGTTGCATTTGGCAACGTCCAAATTGGTGGATTTGTTGGTAAGATGGCACTTGGTGTTTTTGGTGTGTCAGCAGTAGAAGCATCAAATACTGTTAAGGAAGGTGCTAACACGGTTCATGCTGGTTGGGTTGTTCGTAAGCAAGGAACTGGATATGTTGAGCGTATTGAAGTTCTTTCAGGTGGATCTGGTTATACACCAGGAACAGGATTTATTACATTTGGTGGATCAACAAGTGGTCAGGGTGCAAATGCTACCTACACTGCAAATGCTGCAGGTAACATTTCTTCTGTGGTTATGAATTATGTCGGCAATACTTATAATGTTACCCCAACTGCAAATATTGTTGCAGCATTTACCACACAAGCCTCATTGCGAGTAGTCATGGGTGGACGTGCAAACCGTATTATGTATGAAACCCTTGTGGCATCTGGAAATATTGCAACTGATGCTGGTGCTGATGACGCAATCATTGGTGCATAATGTCAAGTGAAATTACTAATTTGGAATATGGGGAGATGGATATTCTCCCCATATTTGGTTCTACTCATGCAGTAAATTTTCATCATCAAGAATCAAGAGATGATATTAATTCTTTATTTGATGAAATTACCTTTGAAGCAAGAACTCCAAATATTATTTACAATGAAATTGTTGGTATTCTTCATGAAGCGGGATATGATCTTCCCACACCAACAACGTTCGATCAAAGTGATGAATTAGTGTATGCGCTGATGCTTCATGAGGGTGATGATCCAGAGTATTTTTATTTTGCCCACTCTGTTGTCTATGAAGATGGTGGTAGTGAAATTCATGCAGAGGTATTAACGGAAGAGGAATTACAAGAACTTTTTGATATAGATGAATGATGCATAATTTGAATTTGACACCTGATACGGTCATGATTTACGCCGTAAAGGTATATGATAAACCTTCTTATGTGCGCAGTGAACTTGCCGACGATATGAAACATTTTAGTTATCTTCGTCGGCTTTTTCGTCGTTACACCCAATATGGTGAATTGAGAGAAAGATTGATTCTCAATCATCTTATTATTGTGTACAATTTATTTGGGGTTCCTGCTGCAACCCGTTTGTTGTTTTATCACATAAGACCTGAAGATTATTCTATTCTCAAAACTTTTTTGTCCTTTTTGAATTATATGCCACAGTTTGTTCATGGTATTAATGGAAAAACTATAGTTTCAAATGATTTGAAATTTGATGAAAAAATTATCGAATCATTAAAAAATATTAAGAATAGCGGTGCTGATAATGAAACCACTTCTCATAGAATCTAATGGTCCAATTCTACAAGATTATTTTGAACACTTTTGTCATTTTGCTTGCCAAAAACTAGGTATAGAAAATTGCCCACCCATAAAACTTGTTTCAAAAACTGGAAGTTCATCATTCGGTAATTATCATCTCAGTACAAAAATTATCACAGTTGCAACTGATGGAAGACATGTTGCAGATATACTCAGAACTCTTGCACATGAATTAGTTCACGAAGCCCAACATATGGACTCAGAGGTAAGACCTACCCATTCAATTCAAGAATTAGAGTATGAGGCAAATGGATTGGCTGGGATGATCATGAGAGAATATAATAAGATTCATCCAGAATTATATGATGCAGAAGAAACATCAATCGCAATTGATACTACAGAAGAAAATGGTATTAGTGATAGCCAACCCATGAGACCATATTATCCAATAGAAATTGCAGAAGATGCTGTTGTTAATTCAGTTAGTTCTGGGGGTATTGATGGAATTGGGGTTGGTTCAAAGGGTGAACCTGGCATTCATCCAAATAAAAAGAAAAAGGAAACACAGGTTCTTAAAAGAAAAACATTGCAACAATTTAGAAATGGTTTGAATTAGGAGGATATTATGGGTGCTGCAGATTTTTTTGAAAGTTTAGGTAGCGGTGCATTGTCTGTTCTAACAACTGTTGCACCTATTGCGGCTTCAGCATTTGGTGGACCACTTGCAGGTGTTGCTACACAAAAAGTAATTAATGCATTGGGTCTTTCGCCAACCTCAACAAAACAAGATATAGAAACCGCTATTCTTTCAGCAACACCAGAACAATTACTTGCTCTTAAAAAGATGGAACAAGATTTCATTAAGGATATGAAATCTTTAGATATTGATGTTATGAAATTACAAGTCGGTGATCGTTCTTCTGCTCGTGATCGTGAAGTTAAAACTGGTGACTCACTTACCCCAAGACTTTTGGCTGGTTTAATCATGGGTCTTTATATCGCTGTTCAGTGGTATCTTTTACATGAAATTATTGATGAGAGTATGAGAGAAATTGTCATGCGCTCTCTTGGTACTCTAGATGCTGCAGTCGGATTAGTTCTTGGTTATTATTTTGGATCATCAATTTCTTCTGCACAAAAGAATGATCATATTGCTGAAATAATTAGAGATAAAAAGAAAGAGTAATCATGTCAGATAGTGTTCTTCCTGAATGTGTAGATGGGTTCCATGATCTTCGGTTAGAAGTTGGTGTTGTTAAAAGTGAACTCAAAACACAAGAAAAGGTCATAGATAAACTCACAGAAGGGATTGAAAAAATCCAAGAGGTGAATACTAATTTGTTGCGTATGTTGGCAATTCATGAAGAAAAACACGAAATTCATGAGAAAATTGAAGAAAACATAGATGATGACATAAGAGATTTACATTCTAGAATCACAACTGAAAGTAGAACCACACAAGAAAAAATTGATGTGTTAAAAACTGAATTATATGGTAAAATAGATCTTTTGAGAAAAGATATTACTGAGTCTATTCTTAAAAAAGAAGAACCAATTCCAACTAAAAATTTATCTGATAAATTGAAGGAGTTGGATAGGTGGAAGTATCTTCTTATTACATTGATATTGATCATTATATGGATCATAGAACATATTAATTTAAAAATGCTTTCACAGTTATTCAGTGGTAATTAATAGTTGAATTTTTATTATGTCTTGTGTATAATAAGCATCTTATGCTACACCTAGATCTAAAATATGTAAATCTTTTGTCGAATCATTTTGAGAGATTTGTAAGAAAATCTGATTATCTTTTTAATGTTCGGTGTCCAATTTGTGGTGATTCACAAATCAAAAAAACTAAAATGAGAGGGTACATCTATCGAGTAAATGATAGATTGTCATATAAATGTCACAACTGTAATTGTAGTTTTGGATTTGGTAGTCTCCTTAAACACATGAATCCAGAACTTCATAAAGAATGGACATTAGAGTTTTTAAAAGAAAAGAAACCTGGTTTATTTAAAATACGGGACACGTTACAAAATCGAGGTGTTGGATATTTTGATCAGTCACCTGTTAGATTTGGGGTTGTGGATCAGGTTATTTATCAAAATGCAGAAAAAGTTATTGATTTACCCGAACTTCATTTTTGTAGAACATATGTAAAGGATAGAAAAATACCTCAAAAATATTGGGGTAAATTATACTTTTCGCATGTATTTAAAGATTTTGTAGATGAAATCGCACCAAATCATGGAAAAGAAGTTACAAAGGATCCAAGATTAATTATTCCCTTTTATGATAGATATGGTGTTGTTGTTGCAATAACAGGTAGAGAATTACTTGGCAAAACAGATTCACTGAGATATATAACAATACGGGTTGATCAATCAAACGAGAGAAAGTTGGTATATGGACTAGATCGTGTCGATCAGAATAAATCTGTAATTGTTGTTGAGGGTCCCTTGGATTCTCTTTTCTTGACGAATGCGGTTGCTTCTGGTGATTCAAATTTGTCATTGGTTGCAAAACAATTATCAGCAAAAGATATCACATTAGTATTTGATAATGAGTCCAGGAACAAAGAAATTGTTGATCAAATGAACCGATCTCTACAAGCGGGTCATAAAATTTGCATTTGGCCAAATTGGATTGTGGGTAAAGATATTAATGAAATGGTATTGTTGGGTCATAGTCCAGAATCAATAGAGACCATTATAAGAGAAAATACATTTAGTGGTTTGTCTGCTATCACACGTTTAACAATGTGGAAAAAAGTATAGGAGGATGTTATGAGTGATGTGATTAAGGTATTAGATCATGGATTGGTTCGTCTTGTTGATTCTATGGGCAATGATCTTTCTATTGTTCGTTCTGCTCGTGTAAGTTATAATGCAGAATGGAGAACAGGTGAGGACTCTGGTAAGGATGAAAAACTTATAAATTACCTTGTAAAAAATAGACATACTTCTCCAATGGAATGTGTACAATTTACATTCGAGGTTAAGGCTCCAATATTCGTGTTCCGACAATGGCACAGACATCGTACATGGTCTTATAACGAAGTTTCTGCCCGTTATGCTGAACTTCCAGAAGAATTTTATATTCCTTCTCCAGAACATATTGGGACACAATCTACAAGCAATAAACAAATGAGGATTCTTGAAGAGAATGTGGGGTTGACACCAGAGGATGCTAAATTTATAGATGACCTTCAACATCATTCATCACAAGGATTTCAGTTGTATCGAGAGCATTTGCAAGCGGGGGTTCCACGTGAACTGGCTCGCTGTTTCCTTGGGTTGAATACATACTCTCATATGTTTGCAACAGTGGACTTGCATAACTTATTTCATTTTTTGAATTTGAGATTACATAGTCATGCACAATATGAAATTAGGGTCTATGCTGAAGCGATGCTTCAATTGATTGAACCAATTGTTCCTATTACTGTTCAAGCATGGAAGAGTACAAGACAATGAGAAAAACAGATTCACCAATTTTCTGCAATCACGCTAATGAAAATCCTCATGCTTGCCCATGTCCAAAAGGATGTTGGTGCAACAAGAATTCAAAGCGAATATGCGGTAAAGGTACCAAGAAAGGATAGTAGTATGGATGAACCAAAATATACTCCAACAGGATTTTCTTTGCAAATTTTTCAAGATCGTTATGCATTCATGCCTGGTGAAACATGGAAAGAAGCCTGTGAACGAGTTGCACATCAAATGGTGATTGCAGAATCACCAGAAAAACAAAAGACCTATCAAGAAAAGTTTTATGAAATTCTTTCTTCAAATGTGTTTGTTCCTGGTGGTCGTATATGGTATAACTCAGGAAGAACAAATCCACAATTACTTAATTGTTTCGTTTTAAATCCTGATAAGGATTCTAAAGAGGGGTGGGGACGTTCCGCATATGATATGATTGTCACGTCGATGACTGGTGGTGGATGTGGTGATGATTTTTCTGATATTAGACCACGTGGAGCAACCATTAATGGTCAAAAGGGTGTTGCACCAGGTGCAGTTGAATTGATGAGATTAATTGATGCCTGTGCACAACCAGTTAGAAATGGTGGTCAACGCCGCGTGGCTCTAATGTTTTCGTTGGATCTAGATCATCCTGATATTGAAGAATTTTTAAGTGCTAAATTAGTTAAGGGTGAACTCACACATGCAAATGTTTCTGTAAGGTCAAGACACACTAAAGCATTTATTAAGGCAATTAAGGAAGATGGAGACATAGAATTACAGTGGAAGGGTAAGTACAAGAAAACTATTAAGGCAAGAACCCTCTGGGATACTATTGTTCGTAATGCATATAATTCTGCAGAACCAGGGTTTTTGAATTGGGAATTGGTTGAGAATGAAAGTAATATTCACTATATCGAGAAACTTGTCACTACCAATCCTTGTGGTGAATTGCCCCTGAGTGCAATGGAACCTTGTTGTTTGGGTCATATTGTTCTTTCTCGTTTTGTTGATGTCAATGAAATTGATTGGGTTCGATTGGGAGAGACTATACGGCTTGCGGTCAGATTTCTAGATAATGCTTTATCAGTCAATCATTTCCCTCTCCCAGAAATGAAAGTAAAATCACATAACCTTCGTCGTATAGGACTTGGTACCACAGCATTAGCGGATACACTTGCACTACTTGGTTATCGTTATGGATCTGAAGAAGGAAATAAATTTATCAGTAAATTATATAGATTCATTTCCAAAGCCGCATATGAAGCGTCAGTATTGCTTGCTGTGGAAAAGGGAGCATTCCCACTTTGTGATCCATCTCAACACATCGAATCTGGTTTTATGAAGCGCATGACACCTAAGATTCGATCATTGGTTGCCGAACATGGTATTCGTAATTGCACACTCCTAACACAAGCCCCAACAGGTACAGTTTCTATTCTGTCAAATAATTGTAGTGCTGGTATTGAGCCAATGTTTGCCCCCGCATATGAACGACGATATTGGTTAGGGGATGAGAGAAAGGTTGAATTAGTTTTTCATCCATTATTTGAACAGTTTATGAGAGAAGGACGAGGTGTCGAGCACTTTGTTGGGTCACATGACCTACAAGTTAGAGATCATCTTGAAGTTCAAAGGGTTGTTCAGACACATGTTGATTCTGCATGTTCCAAGACTATAAATATACCTGAAAATTATCCCGTAGAAGAAATGGCGGCTGCTTGGTTAGAATACCTTCCTCACTTAAAAGGTACAACATTTTATCGTGAATCTACTAGGGGGTTTGTAAACGCAGACGGTAAGATTGAAGCACCACCATTGAGTCCAATTCCCTTGGATGAAGCAAAGAAACGGTTTAAAGAAACACATACAACAGGTGTAGAAAAGGTAATGGAATGCCCAACAGGTATATGTTCACTCTGATAATAATTTTTTCGTTTTTTCTTTCTTCTTGTGGAGCAATATTTCCATCAAAGTATAATGAGGTGGAGTATAGAACACTTGCAGAAATTTCAACTACAGTTTCTCTTGGGTCTTGTGATAAAGAAACTACAGATAAGTTATTGTTTCAAAGTACATTTTTGGTTCATTACACAAAACATTTACCTTCTAGTAAAAGTACATATGAAGCAGTTGTGTTAATTCATGATATGGTTGTAGAATTAAAAAAGAGAGTGGAGACACAACAACCAATATCACAATCATTTTGTACTAAAAAATTAGAATTGATTGGTGAATCAGTTGATAGTTTACAAGAAGCATCTGGAGGTAAAGTTCGATGAATACTGAGTTACTTGAAATTGTCAATGATTTATTGGGTCATAATACATTTAAAGTTAAACAACTTGCTGAATTAGTTGGTGCAATAGATAGTGATCTAAAAGATGGATTACTCACAAAAGAAGAATATGAGGAACTATTATCTGATGTTGAAAAATACAAGAAGATAATAGAAACATCAAATGACATACAATTAAATGCAAAAATTAATAGTATGATTAAGTTATTGATTGAGGCGGCAAAATACGCAAAGTTTTAATTTGGAGGATGAAATGTCAATGACAACAGATCAATTGAGGGGTGTTCTTGCTGATGCATTCCATCTCTATTTTAGAGCACATGTGTTCCATTGGAATGTCACAGGAATTCTTTTTACTCAATTGCATGATTTTTTTGGTAAAATATATATACAGACATGGGAAGAATTGGACACAATAGCAGAACATATCCGAGCATGTGGGGAATTGGCACCTTCATCTATTGAGGATATGATGAAATTTACCAGCGTTCAAATAAAGACACATACACCAGGAACGTATAAGGAGATGATTGAGGAGTTATTATTATTGAATACTAAACTACTTGGCATGCTTGCGGTTGCACGTAATGCTGCAGAAGATGAACATAAAAGGGGTGTAGTCAATTTCCTTGAGGGTCTTATCGATGCACATGATAAGATAGATTGGATGTTGGTATCTTCACTAACGGATCTATAATGAAATTTCAAATCACATGCGAATCATGCGAAGGTAAAATTAAAATTGACTATGATGAAACCACATATTCAGTTCAATATTGTCCATTTTGTGGTGAGGAATTAGAAGAAGATGGTGAATATGAATTTGATGTGGATGTACCAGGGGATGAAGATGAATAGATATATTATCTATTTTCTTATTAATATCATATTGTTGCCATTATTTGGTGAATTTTCTGATGCCCAATTTTCAAAAAGAATAGCGACATTGGATTGGAATATAAATACTGAAAGTGATCTTGCAGGGTACAAGGTATATCGAGGTATAGGTAGTTGCTCTGGTAATCCAACCATGGTGGCAATTATTACACTCGGTACAGTCAATACTTTTATTGATGATAAGATACCTGCTGATGCAAATTTTGTTTGTTATGCAGTCACAGCATACGACACAGAAGGAAATGAATCAACATTTTCTAATAAAGCAGATAAGGTAATTAATTTTGCCCCTGCTGCACCTAGTAAACCAATATTTAAATAAGGAGAAGCATCATGGTAATTGTAGATTCTTCAACTGTTCGTGTAGATGGGTCATATACAGAACCTAGCACAGAAACAGATGGATTTGCTTTGGAAGATTTGGCATACACAAATGTGTATTACCAAATTGGAACTGGTCCTGCTGTTCGTGGTCCTCAGGTTCCCGCTTCAACACCAAATGGTGGTGGTAGCATCAAGACTTCTCTCCTTATCCCTGCAGCGGGTGGTCAGAGATTGAATGTTAAATTTTGGGTTACTGCTACCGATTCAACAGGCTTGGAAAGTCCTAGATCATCTGAGAATACTTTGTCTATTGATCGGGTTCCACCAGCAGCACCAACAAATTTTATTATCGCCTAATGGTGTTTTTTAGAAGATTATTGGCGCCGTTGGGCATAAGAATTTAATAGGTGAACGAGAGGGAGTTATTCAACTCCCTCTTTTGTTTTATTCAATGTAGATTTGTGTAATTTTAAACTAACCCATTTATTGTAGAAATTTTCACTAAGTAATGCACCACGAGTGAGTATTTCATATGCTTCATAATAGTTTGTTTCACTTCGTGTTTTACAGAGTCTAATTATTTCCCTTGTGAATGAGTCTTGACCATACTTCTGCACATCTTCTAGCAATTCTGCACTAGACCCATAGTAAGATTGCCAATCACTTTCAACTCTTAATTTTTTTTTCTTTTTGGTCTTTGTTTTCTGTTGAATTTTTGATTTTGTAAAATATTTTCTTCCAATGTATTGTTTACTTGTATCTTTGTGTGTGATACAATACACCATTCCATAATATCCAGTTGGATCTGTGAATTCTTTATTATTAAATATCCAATGGTTGGAAGGCATAATTCCCCTTGACATAAAATTAATCCTATGTTAACCTATTGTGTATATAGGAGAATAATATGGGTCTATTTGATTTTCTTTATAAACTGGTGTGTTTGTTTGTTGCACTAATAATATTCGGTTGTTCCTTTATGCTTGCGTTATGTTTTGCAATCATATTGGTTTTGATGATTATTGTTATTTTCATATATGAAAATGTAAGGGGATGGTTTAAATGACCAAACAATATACACCACCTGATGAATGGGATGTTATTATGTTTTTTAGTGAACCTGATGGTTCACCCATATAGAAACATTTATAGTTAATCCAGTCGATGCTACTGTAAATGGTGAAACTGTAGAAAAGGTTGTTTCAAAAAATGGAAGGGTTGAATGTCATGTTGGATTAGTTCATCGATCAAAGGGTATCACGACGATTGAAGAACCATTTATTTCAACATTCATAGATCCCTTTTCCTATATTGATAGAATCTTACAATATGGTTTTAGTGGACTGATTGTAAAAACAGGTGGTAAATTTCTTGATGAATTTTTTAACATTTCTCATAAAATAATTACACAATCTTCTATAGAAGACGTACAATCTACAATTAATGATTTAAACAAATAACGGAGGCATCATGGTTACTGTAGATAAGTTAAAAGAGTTGTTGAAAGAAGGTAAAGTAACTGTTACATTTACAAAAAAGGATGGGTCACATCGTGTGATGGTGTGCACCACCAATAAAGATCTTGTTACATACAAAACACCCGATATTACAAATAAGTCCACCCGAAAAGAAAATCCTAATCAAATTCGTGTGTATGATCTTGAAAAGAATGGATGGCGTTCATTTAATTATGATTCAGTCACCAATGTCTCTTTTCCTGAGTTGGTTGGAGTTGATCCTGTTACAAAGACGATATCAGGAATATTGGTTCTTGCAGGTGTTTTATATGTACTATCGTTAGTATCATGAATCTTTCTATCGTAGCGTTCTTTGTTACTCTTATTGCAGGTATTATTCTTTCTATTCTTTTTTTATTTTCTTGTCTAGAATATATCGCAAATCAATTGTTGAAGGTGTTTCTTTTAAAATCATCAAAATTCAAAATGAAGGAGATGTATGAAACAAGAATCATATCCAAAAACTCTGAAGGGAAATCAAAGCAGAAAGCGAGAAGAAGCACAAGAAAGACAAAATCACTGGGCAAATCTTAGTCCTAAACAACAACTAATTGAATTGGACAAGAGACCAGGTGAATGTAGAAAGCAACGGGCTCGAATTCTATCACACATGAACAAGTAAGCATATATGATTAGATTGACTGACACATGTACAATTAAAATTCCTGCTCATAGTATCCTTGAAATTGATCCAAAACATGATCAAACTGGGTATAATGTTCAAATTATACAACAGGATACGGGTGAAGTGTTATTTCATGGTTATTTTGGAATTACTACTCCAAAAGAGGGGGATTTTTCCCTTGACATGTTTTAGGGTCTCTGATACAGTTGAAATGTGAGAGTGATTTAACATTAATTTATTATGGAGGTTGTTATGCGTTCCAGTTCAGTTACCCTTGTCGTGATGTTCTTGGTATCTATGTTGTTTTTGGGTGGATGTTCAACCAAATCATTTTTGGTAATGGAAGATGGTCCAAAGGGATATCTCCCAACCCAATCATTGGGTGTTCGTGCAGGGGTTGATACTGGTTCTCTTTCTCCCACAGAGCGATACTCTTGGTTAGAAATTTGTGATCGTGTTGAAAAGCCTACCTTCTTTGGTCTACACACCGAAAAGAATTATGTTAATTGTGAAGTTGCTGTCCAACATATGGCACAAGCGGCTCGCACTACCACTACAGGATATATTGCTGGTGTTGTGGGTCCCGTTATTCAAACTGGTTTGACTGCTGGTGCAGTTGCCTACACAGGTCATGCAATCGGTAAGGGTATTGGTCGATCTGGTGATAATATCCAAACTACAACTACGAACTCTACCAGTTCAAATGGTGGCACGGCTAATGGTGGATCCGCATATGCAAAGGGTGGTCAAGGTGGTGATGCGGTCAACTTCAATAGCAATAGTGCAAAGTCTGGTTCTAGTGCAGGTGCGTATAGTGGAAGTAGTAGTTATAGTGAAAGCAAGGTCGGTCCTATCACCAATCATGCATCTGGTGGGTCCATTGGTGGGGTCAACCAGAACGTGAATTCTGGTGCCGCTAACGGAAACGGCACTATCAATGTTGGTCATTAATTTTTAGTATATATCTTGTGGGGTATGGGTGACCGTACCCCACTTCAGTTAACAAAAGGGGTAATCATGAAGTCATTGGTTGTTTTCTTTATCATGTTGTTCGTACTCCCAACCATGGTGTTTGCAGAATCCGTCCCGGCAAACTGTGAAAAGGATGGTCACAATCTTGTGATTGTACCAAAGAAGAAAATTGAAAAGAAGAAAGAAGAGAAGAAGTCTCCGCCAGTTGCATTTGTTGCACAACCTGAAAAAGAAATAGTTAAGGAAGTAATTAAGGAAGTACCTGTTATTGTTGAGAAACAAGTGATTGTTCAGGTACCTGTTCCGGTTGCTGCTCCAGTGGTTGAACATGTTGCTCCTGCTCCGGTGGCATCACAACCTACTGTTGTGCGAAAGCGCCCACAGCATGTTGACGCTTCTCATCCGTTGGATACTGATGGACTACCCTATCCACCCACAAACCCAACTCAATCAGGTCTTCAACCTCTGTTGAATGGTGTGG
>FRDC01000784.1_pt1 | contig 15637 bp, 13 predicted proteins | sample 1106171 | NCBI WGS metagenome assembly FRDC01 (sample SAMEA3930566, study PRJEB13176) | freshwater metagenome | biome: Drinking water system; feature: drinking water; material: water | place: Singapore | collected 2014-12-20 | reverse complement strand
CCGCGCGCGGGCCCCGGCGGCGCTGGTTGGAACCGCCGCGCCCCGCCCGCGTCGGGCCGCGCGAACCATCCGCCCGGCAGGCCGGCCGCGACGACCCCATCCAGGTCGAGCGACAGCGCGAGGCTGTCGTCGCCGATGAGTTCGCCGCCCGCCGCCACCAGCGCCGCCGCCGCGCGCGATTTGCCGCTGCCGCTCGCGCCCGCGATCGCGATGGTCGGCCCGCCCTTCAGGCGGACGGCGGCGGCGTGGAGCATATAGGCGCCCCGGCGCCACAGCGTCGCGGGCAGGGCGTTGGCGATCAGCAACGCGCCCAGATCATCGAGATCGGGCCGGGGCGGCGGCGTCACCGCGATCGTGTCGACGTCGCAGCGAAAGCCGCCATCGGGGCCATGATAGACGATCGCGCCGCCGTCGCGCTCGAAGCGCGGCGTGGGGGGCAGCGGGGCGGGCGCCCCCCAATGGATCGCGAGGGTGTCGCCCGGATCGTCCGCGACGCCCGCCAGGGCGCCGGGAATCGGGAGGGCGCTCGCCAAGCGCAGCCCGAAGCCATAATGGGTCACAGCGTCCAATCGGCCGCGCCGCCGAGCGCGCCCTTGAGATCGGCGAGCGTCCCCCCGGGCGCGACCAGCCGCCGCAGCCCCGCCGCCCCCATCGCGCGATATTCCTGGTGCGGCACCGCCAGCATCACCAGATCATAGGTCGCCGCGAAGGGATCGGCGGCGAGCGCGAGGCCATGTTCGCGCAGCGCCTCCTCGGGATCGGCGCGGGAATCATGGACCGTCACGTCATGGCCCAGCCGCTCGAGCGCGCGCACCAGATCGGCGGCCTTGCTGTTCCGCAAATCGGGAATGTCTTCCTTGAAGGTGAGGCCGAGCACCAGCGCGCGTCCCGCCCGGCCGCCGCGCGCCGCATGGACGCGTTCGGCGACCCAGGCCGCCATCGTGTCGTTGATCCGCCGCCCGGCGAGGATGACGCGCGGCATATGGCCCAATTCGCGCGCGCGGTGCGCGAGATAATAGGGATCGACCCCGATGCAATGGCCGCCGACCAGGCCGGGGGAAAAGGGCAGGAAATTCCATTTGGTCCGCGCGGCGGCCAGCACGTCCCACACCGACAGGTCCATCGCGCCAAAGATCTGCGCGACCTCGTTCATGAAGGCGATGTTGATGTCGCGTTGGGCGTTTTCGATCACCTTGGCGGCTTCGGCGGCGCGGATCGAGGTCGCGCGGAACACGCCCCCGCGCGTGATCGCGCCATAGAGTTCGGCGACACGCTCGAGCACCGCCGGGGTCTGGCCCGAGACGACCTTGGTGATCTTGTCGATGCTGTGCTCGCGGTCGCCGGGGTTGATCCGCTCGGGGCTATAGCCGAGGAAAAAGTCGCGCCCGGCGGCGAGCCCCGAGACGCGTTCGAGGATCGGCGCGCAAATCTCCTCGGTGACACCGGGATAGACGGTGCTTTCGTAGACGATGATCGGCACCCGGCCCTCGGCGCGCGCGGCGGCGAGCATCGCGCCGACCGAGGCGCTGGCGGCTTCGAGCAGCGAAAGATCGGGGCGATTCGCCGCGTCGATCGGGGTCGGCACGGTCACGATGTAGAAATCGGCCGCGGGGCAGGCGCCGGGATCGGCGATCAGCCGCAGCGGCGATGCGGCGAGGCGGTCGCGCTCGATCTCGCCCGTCCGGTCGTGCCCGGCGCGCAGCTCGGCGATGCGGCGCGCGTCGATGTCGAGCCCGACACAGTCGAAATGCTCGGCGAGCGCGACCGCGAGCGGCAGGCCGACATAGCCCAGGCCGATGACGATGACGCGCGCTTGGTCGAGCGGCGTCATTTCGATCCGAACCCGGTGAGCATCGTCTTCACCGTTTTGGCGATGATCAGCAGATCGAGCCACACCGAGAAATGACGGATATAATAGAAATCGAACTGCAGCTTGGTGCGCACCGCGTCGACCTCGGCGACATGGCCCTGGCTCACTTGCGCCCAGCCGGTGATGCCGGGCCGCACCACGTAGCGATAGCGGTAGAAGGCGATTTGCGATTCATAGAGCGCCGACAGCGGCACCGCTTCGGGGCGTGGCCCGATCCAGCTCATCTCGCCGCGCAAAATATTGATGATTTGCTGCAATTCGTCGATCCGCGAGCGGCGCAGCCAGCGCCCGAGGCGCGTGACGCGCGGGTCGCGCTCGCGGGTGATATAGCGGTCGCAGCTCGCGTCGCCGCGATTGGCGTTGGCGTGCATGGTGCGGAATTTATAGATTGTGAAGGCGCGGCCGCCCAGGCCGACGCGCCGCTGACGGAACAGCGCCGGCCCCTTCGAATCGAGCCGGATCGCGAGCGCGGTCGCGATCAGCAGCGGCGCGAGCAAGGCGAGGACCGGCAGCGCGATCAGCCGATCGAGGATCGATTTGGTCAACAGCAGCGATCCCTGCGGCGCGAGCGCGCCGAAATTATTCTCCGACAAATGCTCGAGCTCGGCGCGCCCGGTGAGCGATTCATAGAGATCCTTGGAGTGATAGACGGGAATGCCCGCGAGCACGAAATCGGTGAGCCGCGTTTCCCAATCGGCGCCATGGTCGCGCCGGAAATCGGCGGTGACGGCGTCGATCCCGCGCGGCCAGCGATCGAGCGTCAGCTCGACGGCGGTGACTCCGTCCATCGCCGCGAACAGGCCGACATGGCCGCCCGGGACGATGCCGAGCGCAAGCGAGGCGCGCCGCTGCGTGAGCATATAGAGCATGAAGAACCAGGCGATCGTCAGCACGTAGCTCGCCAGCAAAATCCCGCGCGAATAGCTCACGCGCCCCATCAGAATCGCGACCAGCACCACCCCGAACGAGATGGTGAAGCTCGGCAAGATGCCCGAGCTTTCACTCGTCCCCGGCAGTCGCCCGACGTTGCGATAGAGCCAAAAGCCCGCGACCAGCGCGATCAAGGCGGCGAGCGCGGTCTGCCGTGCTTCGGGCTCGTGCCAGCCTTGCGGCACGTTCCACGTCACCACGATCAACGGGACCACCACGCACAGCAACAGCCCGAGCGCCAATTGCGCGATCGGCCCGAAGCGATCGCGCCGGCTGTAAAGGCGCATGTTGCCGCCCCCGCGTGATGCTCCCGCCCGCCCCATCGCCCCCGGTCGTTTCGTTGAAATAACGGAAATCCCTGTCGGGTATCTTTAGCCGCTAAAATGGTGCGGTTGCAAAGGGCGTATCGCGACGGCTAGATCGCGTCCGGGAAGGGGCTTGAGGCGCGGGCATGGCGGGGCGATTGCGCATACTCTTGCTGCTGCCATCGATCGGCCGGATCGGCGGGACCGAGCGGGTGGTCGGCAATTTGGCGCATGTCTTCGGCGAAATGGGGCATGAGGTCGCCATCGCGAGTTTCGACGATCCGAAACGGCAACCCACGCTCGCGGCGAACGGCGGCACTTTCGCGCTCGGCGCGCCGCCGCGCCTTCCGCTGTTGCTGCGGATGCTCGAATATCGCCAGGCGTCGCGCGCCTTGCGCGGCTTCAAGCAGCGGTGGCGCCCCGATGTGACGATCAGCAACTTGTGGCGCGCGGACTTGATCAGCCAATTGTCGGGCGGCGGCGACCGCAAGATCGCGCTGTGCCACATCAACGTGCGCGACAATCCGCGCAACCGCATGATGATGCGCGCGCGCCCGCTCGTCGCTCGGGTGTATCGCCGGTTCGAGCGCGTGATCGCGGTGACGGCGCCGCTCGCGGCCGAATTGCGCGCGCTTTATCGCCTGGCGCCCGAGCGCGCGACGCATATCGACAATTTCACCTTGACGCCGCCGGTCGATCCCGTGCCGCCCCCGGCGGGCGTGGCGCGCTTCGTGTGGGTGGGGCGGCTGGTCGCCGAGAAAAATCTCGAAGGGTTGCTGCCGATCTGGGCGCGCTTCGTGCGCGAGGGCGCGCGCGCGCAGCTCGTCGTGCTCGGCGACGGTGAGTTGCGCGCGCGCGCCCTCGCGCAAGCGCGCGCCTTGGGGCTGCGGCTGGGCGCGATCGCCGATCCCGACGCGCAACTGGTCTTCGTGGGCGCGGTCGCCAACCCGCAGGATTATGTCGCGCCCGCGCGCGCGCTGTTGCTGAGCTCGCGCGCCGAAGGGATGGGGCTGGTGCTCGCCGAAGCGATGGCGCTCGGTTGCCCCGTTCTTGCCGCCGATTGCCCCCCCGGCGGCGTGCGCGCGGTGTTGACCGACGATCCCCGCGCGGTCGCGACGGGGTTCGGCGCGGTCCTTCCCGTTCCCGGCGCGGGCGACGCGGCGGCGGACGCGCTGTGGCTCGACTGGCTGGCGCGCGCCGCCGAGGCGCGGGATGCCGCATGCTGGCGCGCGGCGGCGCTGCGCCGTGCCGAACGCTTCGCCCCCGCCACCGCCGCGCGCGCCTGGGGCGCGGTGCTCGAGGCGCTGGTATGACGATCCTCTACATCACCCAGAACGGGATCACCGATCATATCGGCCAGGCGCAGGTCGCGCCCTATCTGCTCGGCCTCGCCGCGCGGGGCTATCGACTGCACGTGCTGAGCGCGGAAAAGCCGGGGCGCGCGGCGCTCGCGGCCGATTATGCGGCGCGCTTCGCGGCGGCCGGCATCGCCTGGACGCGCGTGCCCTGGCGGCAGCGCCCGGCATTGCTCGGCCCCGCCTGGACCCAACTCGCGCTGCACCGCGCGGCGGCGCGGATCGTGCGCGCGGGCGGAATCGCCGCGGTCCATTGCCGCAGCCACCCGGCCGCGATCATCGGGCAAGCGCTCAAGCGGCGCTTCGGCTGCCTTTATCTGTTCGATTTTCGCGATTTCTATGCCGATGGCGGGCTCGCCAAGGGGCATTGGTCGCGGCGCCCGCTCTACCGTCGGCTCAAGCGCCGCGAGGCCGGCTTGGTGCGCGATGCCGAGGCGCTCGTCTGCCTCACGGCGCGCGCCCGCGCGATCCTGGCCGAGGCTTATCTCGCCGACCGGCCGGCGCCCGAAGCGCGAATCGCCGTCATCCCCTGTTGCACCGATTTCGCGCTGTTCGATCCCGCGCGCGTGCCGCCGGCGGCGGTCGCGGCGTGGCGCGCGCGGCTCGACATCGCCGACGGGCGGACGGTGCTCCTCTATCTGGGGAGCATCGGGCCCGATTATCTCTTGGCGCAGATGATGAAGCTGTTCGTCGAGCTGCGCCGGCGCTGCCCCGATGCGCTCTTCCTGTTCGTCGCGAACAATGGCGAAGCCGAGGTGCGCGCCGCCGCCGCCGCCGCCGCCATCCCCGCCGAGGCGCTGCGCTTCGCCTCGGGCGAGCGCGCGGACATGCCGGCGCTGATCGCGCTGGCGACGCTTTCGGTGGTGTTCATCCGCGCCGATCTGTCGAAAGCGGGCTGCTCGCCGACCAAGCTCGCCGAATTATTCGCGATGAACGTGCCCGTGGTCGCCAATCGCGGCGTCGGCGATTTGGACGCGATCATCGATCCCGATCGCAACGGCTCGGCGCTGGTCGAGGCCTTCACGCCCCCGGCGCTCGCGGCCGCGCTCGATCAAGTGCTGGCGCGGCGCGCGCGCGGCGACGTCGCGATCCGCGCGGGCAGCACCGCGTTCGATCTGCCCGCCGGGGTCGAAACTTACGCGCGCGTTTACCGCGACATGCTCGGGCTGGAGGCCGTGCCATGCTGAACGTGGTCGTGCTCAACGGCGGGCGCGGCGCGGCGACGCTGATCCCGGCGCTGCTCGCCCGGCGCGGGCTGAACGTCACCTCGGTCGTCAACGCTTATGACGACGGCAAATCGACCGGCGCGATCCGGCGCTTCTTCGGGATGCTCGGCCCCTCCGATCTGCGCAAGGTGCAGGAGCTGATGCTGCCCCAGGACGACCCCGATCTCGCGGCGCATCGCCACTGGTTCCGCTATCGCTATCCGCTCGACGTCGATCGCGCGGCGGTGCTCGCCGATCTTACCGACTTCGCCCGGGGCGCCGCGGACGCGCTCGCGGGCGCGCGCAGCGGCAATGCGCGCGTCGTCGCCGGGATGCGCGCTTTCGTCGCCGCTTTCCTGCGCGGCCTGGCGCTGATCGAGCCGGTGATCGGCGAGCCCTTCGATTTCGCCGATTGTTCGGTGATGAACTGCGTCTTCGCCGGCGCCTTCCTCGCGCATGACCGCAATATGGAGGAGGCGACGCTCGCGCTCGATCGGCTGTTCCGCCTCACCGGCACCGTGCTGCCGACGAGCATCGAGAACAAGCAGCTCGTCGCGCTGCGCGAAAATGGCGAGATCCTCTATTGCGAGGCCGAGATCGTCGAGCTGCGGTCGAACGTGCGGATCGACCGCGTCTATCTGCTCGACCGCCCGCTCGATCGCGACCGGTTCGAGCGGCTTTCGCTCGCCGACAAGCGCGCCTATCTCGATCTCCACCATTGTTTCGTCGGCGTTTCGGCGGGGGTCGAGCGGGCGTTGCGCGCGGCGGACCTCATCATCTACGCCGCCGGCACGCAGCATTCGTCGCTTTACCCGACCTATCTGGCGACCGGCCTCGCCGGCGCGATCGCCGACAATCGCCGCGCCTTCAAAGCCTTCATCACCAATATCGGCGCCGATTATGAAACCCCGAGCTACCGCGCGTCGGACTATTTGCGCGGCGCCTATCGCTATCTGTGCCTGTCGACCCGGCGCGACTTCGCGGTGCGCGAGCTGTTCGACGTGGCGCTGATCAACGCGAGCCGGATCAAGGCCGACGAGACCTATGTGACGTTCGACGCCGATAATTTCGGCGATCTGCCGGTCGAACTCGCGGTGGGCGCGTTCGAAAGCGCCGAACGGCCGGGGCAGCATGACGGCGAACGCATCGTCGCCGAACTGCTCCGCCGTTACGAGGCGCGCGACACCGATCATGGGGCGGCGGCGTGAGCCTGCCCCAGGCGCTCGCGACGCGGCTGCGCGGCAAGCGGCTCGCGATTTTCGATTTCGACGGAACGTTGGTCGATAGCGCCCCGCTCCACGCCCGCGCCTTCGCCGAAGTGCTCGCGCCGCTCGGCGTGGCGGTCGATTATGCGCGGATCGCCGGGCTGCGCACCGATGCGGCGATGCGCCACGCGCTCGCCGCGGCGGGGATCGCGGTCGACGCGGCGCGACTCGATGCGCTGGTGCGCGCCAAACAGGCGCGCGGCCGCGTGCTGATCGCCGAGGAGCTGCGCGCGCTGCCCGCCGCCGCCGCGCTGCTCGCCCGCTTGCGCGGCGCGGTGCGGCTCGCGCTCGTCACCTCGGGATCGCGCGCCACGGTGCGGCTGGCGCTCGGGCGCTTGGGCTGGGACGACTGGTTCGATCCCTTCGTCTGCGGCGACGACGTGCGCGAGGCCAAGCCGCATCCCGAAGGCTTTCGTCGCGCGCTGGCGCTGGCGGGAGTCGCGGCGGCGGAAGCGATCGTGTTCGAGGATTCGCCGGTGGGCTTCGCCGCCGCCGAGGCCGCCGGGCTCGCCTGGATCGACGCGCGCGATTTGCCACGACTGATGGCGCTGGAGGCGAGCCTTGGGGATTGACCGCCACGCCTTCCACCTGATCGCGCGGCTGGCGCGCGAAGCGCCGCTGGGCGACGTGCTCACCATCGGGCGGCAGTGCGTCGATTTCGATGCGCGCGCGCTGGGCTTCACGCCGCCCCCGGGCGCGGCGGCGCGCTATTGCGAATGGCTGTTGCTGGCGCTGGGCGCGCGCTCGGTCGCCTCGCTCGACGTGTCGGCCTATGAAGGCGCGACGCATATCGCCGATCTCGGCGCGCCGATCGATTTGCCCGATCGCTTCGATACGGTGATCGACGCGGGCTCGCTCGAACATGTCTTCGACGTCGCGACCGCGTTTCGCAACTGTATCGCGCTCACCCGCCCGGGCGGGCGGATCGCCCATATCCTGCCGGTCAACAATCTGTCGGGCCACGGTTTTTGGCAATTTTCGAGCGATCTTCTCCACACGCTCTACGCACCCGGCAACGGCTTCGCCGAGACGCGCGTCTTCCATGCCTCGAGTCTCGATGCCACGCGCTGGTGGGAAGTGCCGGCCCCCGCGCCGGGCGCGCGGACCGAGGTGGTGTCGATCGAACCGCTGATCCTGCTCGCCACCACGCGCAAGCGCGCCGAGGTGGCGCGGCTGAGCGTGCAACAGCCTTTCTACGCGAATGATTGGCGCGGCGCGGCGCCATCGCCGCTCGCCGCGCCCCAGGCCAAGCCGAGCCTGCGCGCGCGGCTGCGTGGGCTCGCCGTCGCGCGGTGGCTGCGCAACGCCGGGCTGCTTGCCGGGCTCGCGCTCGGCCGGTCGCGCTATTCGGTGCGCCACCGTCGCTTCACGGCGCGGGACCCCCGCGCGCCATGAAGATTCTCGCCGCCGTCGTCACCCATAATCGCCGCGTGCTGCTCGCGCGCTGCCTCGATGCGCTCGCGGCGCAGACCCGCGCGCCCGACACGGTGCTGGTGATCGACAATGCCAGCAGCGACGGCACCACGGAGATGCTCGCCGCGCGCCCGGTCGAGGTCATCCGCCAAGACAATCTCGGCTCGGCGGGCGGCTGGGCGCGCGCGATCGAGCAGGCGCTCGCCGGCGATTATGACGCGATCTGGCTGATGGACGACGACGGCTTTCCCGATGCCGCCGCGCTCGGCTTGCTCGAACGCGCGCTGGCGCCCGGCGTCGCCTGTGCCTCGTCGATCGTGGTTCGCGAGGAGGATCCCGAGCGCTTCGTCTTCCCTTTCCCGCTGCTCGACGCCCATGGCGATCCGGTGCTGCTGCGCTGGCCGCGCAAGCTCGCGCGGCGCGATCAGCTCGCGCGCCACGCGCCCGGCGGGACTTATCCTTTCGCGCATCTGTTCAACGGCGCGCTGATCGATCTCGCCACGGTGCGCGCGGTCGGCAATGTGAACCCGGCTTGGTTCATGTTCGGCGACGAGGTCGATTTCTTCTTTCGCTTGCGCGCGCGCGGCGCGGTGATTTCGGTGCTGGCGGCGCTCCACCGCCATCCGGACGTCTCGGCGCGGCCCTATAGCCCGATCAAGGTCTATTATTACGTCAAGAACACGCTGATCCTGAACACGCGGCACATGCGCCAGGCCTGGCTGCGGCATGGACTCGCGATCGGGGTGGTGATCGCGCGGGTGGCGCGGCGCAACGGGTTGGGGCCGGCGCTCTCTTATGTCGCGGGGCGCAACCTGCCGCTGCTGGCGCGCGCGGTGGCGCGGGGGCTGCGCGGCGAGATCGGAAAGGATTTCGATGGCTGAGCCCCGGATCGCCGCGCTCGTCGCCGCCGCCGGGCGTGGTACCCGCGCCGGGCTCGCTTATCCCAAAACGCTTTATCCGGTGGGCGGGGTGCCGATCCTCGTGCGGCTGCTGCGCGGGCTCGCGCCGATCGACCCTTGTCCGACCGTCGTCGCCAGTCCCGACGGCGCGCCGCGCATCGCCCAGGCATTGGCGGCGGCGGGGCGGCCAGCGCATCTCGTGGTGCAGGACGAACCGCGCGGGATGGGCCATGCGGTGCTCTGCTTCGAGCAAAGCCCGGCCTTCGCCGCCGCCGACGAGGTGCTGCTGGTGTGGGGCGACATCCCCTTGCTCCAGCCGGCGACGCTTTCGGAGCTGATCGCCGCGCACCGCCGGGGCGGGCATGATTTCTCCTTCGTCTCGCGGCATGTCGACGCCGCCTATACGGTGGTCGCGCGCGACGGCGACGGCCGCGTGACCGGGCTCGTCGAAACGCGCGAGGCGGGCGCGATCCCCGCGCCGGGCGAGCGCGACATCGGCCTGTTCCTGTTCCGCAAGGCGCCCGTCTTCGCGTTGCTGCGCGAGGAACTCGCCGGCAAATATGGCGCGCGCACCGGCGAACATGGTTTCCTCTACCTCGTCGCGCACCTCGCCGCGCGCGGGCTGAGCGTGGAGGCCTTCGCGATCGGCACCGAGGCCGATCTGGTGAGCTTCAACCAGCTCGCCGATCTCGTGGGCGTCGAACGCTGGCTATGAGGCGCGGGGCAACCGGCGCGGCGGGAACCGGCCCGTCCCTGCCAGCAGAGGCGGCCTATCGCCGTTTCGGAGAGGGTTCGTGATCGCAAAGCTTGGTGAACATTGGCGGCCGCTGGGGGTGCTTTACCGCGCCGCGACGCGCGCGCGGCGGCGGGACTTGCTCGGGCTGCTGCCGCTCACCACCATCGCCGCCTTCGCCGAGCTCGTGTCGCTCGGCGCGCTCGTGCCCTTCATCACCATTCTCGCCACGCCGCAACGGGCGGCGCCGCTGTGGCGGCTCGCCGGGCTCGAGCGAGCGCTGGGCCCGGTCGACCCCAACGGCATCGTCTGGATCGGGGCGGGCGTGTTCGCGGCGCTGCTGGCGTTCTCGGCGGTGTTTCGGTTCCTGGTGATCGCCGCGACCGCCAAATTCGCCGTTCGTCTCGGCACCGATCTCAGCACCGCTTTGCTCACCAAGGTCTTGGCGCAAAGCTACGCTTATCACAGCCAGATCAACTCGGCCGAAATTCTAACCGCCTTCGAGAAGGTCCGATTGATCTGTCAAGGAGTGATCGTTTCGCTTTTGCTCGCCGCATCCTCCTTGATCATGGCGCTGTTCATCGCGGTGGGGCTGTTGATCGTCGATTGGCGGTTGGCGCTCGGCAGCGTTTTTCTGGTGGGGCTCACTTATGTGCTGGTCAGCGTCATCGTCAAAGGCATGCAGAGCCGGAACGGGGTCATCGTCTCGCAGCTCTATCCCCGGCGTTCGCAAGTCGCGCAGGAAGCGCTGGGCGGCATTCGCGACGTGATTCTGGATCATTCCCAAGACGTGTTCATCGCCCGGTTCAGCGCGCTCGACGCGCGCATCGCCGATGCCCAGGCCTCGAATCTGATCATCTCGAGCTCGCCCCGGACCTTCATCGAAAGCTTCGGCATGCTGCTGATCGTCGGCGCCACGCTGATGCTGAGCGCGCGTTCGGGCGGCCTCGCCTCGGCGTTGCCGGCGCTCGGCGCGCTGGCCCTGGGCGCCCAACGGCTGCTGCCGCTGTTCCAGCAGATTTACGCGGGGTGGAGCCAGTTTCGCGGCAATCACGCGCTGTTGGTGGACGTCGTCGCGTTCCTGTCGCTCCCCGATGCCCCCGTGCAAGCGGCCACGCCGCGGCTCGGCTTCGAGCGAGAGATCGCGCTAGAGCGGGTCCGGTTTCGCTATCGGCACGATCAGCCGCTCGTGATCGACGACATTTCGATGACGATCCAAAAGGGGGAGCGGGTGGCGATCATCGGCGCGACGGGCAGCGGCAAGAGCACGCTGATGGACATCGTGCTCGGCCTGTTGACCCCGAGCGACGGGGTGGTGCGCATCGATGGCGCGCGCCTCGACGCCGAGCACGTCCGCGCCTGGCAGCGCGTCGTCGCGCATGTGCCCCAGAATATCTTCTTGAGCGACGGCAGCTTCGCGCAAAACATCGCATTCGGCTTGCCGGAGGGCGAAATCGATATGGCCAAAGTCAGGGACGCCGCCCGGCGCGCGGGGCTGGCCGATGTGATCGCCGATCAGCCTTTGGGCTATGACCAGATCATCGGGGAGCGCGGCGTTCGGCTCTCGGGCGGCCAGCGCCAGCGCATCGGCATCGCGCGCGCGCTCTACAAGGACGCCGCGGTGCTCGTGTTCGACGAGGCGACCAGCGCCCTCGACATGGACACCGAAAGACGGGTGATGAGCAGCATCGAATCGCTCGACGAGAATCTGACGGTCATCTTGATCGCGCACCGGCTTTCGACCGTTCGCCACTGCGACCGCGTTTATCGCCTCGATCGGGGCAAGTTGATCGACGTGGTGAAGGGCAGCGAGGTCGAAGCGGCGGCGGCGGTCGCGCGATCGAACGATTGAGGGCCGCGAAGCGCGCATGATGCAAAACGTCTCGCCTCGTTCGATGGGTTCGAGTCGGTGGCGATGGGCGGCGCCCTTGGCTCGGGGATCGGGTGGGAGGCGAGCATGACTCCTCAAATCTCGGTCATCATCCCGACCCATGATCGGCGCGCCTTGGTGGAGGCGGCGATCCTGAGCGTGCTCGACCAAGGGTTGGCGGACATCGAAATCATCGTGGTCGACGATGGCTCGACCGATGGAACGAGCGATTATTTGCGGGCGCGCGGTCTGCCGATCACGCTGATCACCCAGGCGAACGCCGGGGTGGCGGCGGCGCGCAACGCCGGCCTGCGGGCGGCGCGGGGTGCTTATGTGACGTTCCTCGACTCGGACGATCTCAGCGCCCCCGGCGGTCTGGCCGCGTTCAAAAAAGCCCTGCCGCTCGATCGCCCGACGGACGTCTTGGTGGGGCGATGCGCGACCTTCTCGCCGACCGACCCCGCCCAACTCAGCCGATCGAATATGTATAATTTCGCGCCGATCGCCACCGGCGAGATCGTCGATGCAAGCGTCTTGTTCTCGGGCTTTACATCGGCTTGTCTCTGTCTCTACAGCAAAGCCGCTGCCGAGCGGGTCGGGGGATTTCCGTCGCTCACGATGGGCGAGGATTATGTCTTCAACGCGCGGTTGGCGCTCGCCGGCGCGCGCTTCGTCGCGATCGACGCCGTCGTCGTCCATGTGCGCCTCCACGCCGCGCCGAGGCTTTCGACCGCGCGCGGCGCGGCGGCGGTCGACGGCTATGCGCGGCTGCTGCCCCTGGCCGCGGAACTGCTCGACGCTTGTCCCGCGGTTCTCGAAGGCGAAGCGCTGTGCCGCTGTCGCCGCGCCGCCGGCAGATGGCTGTTCGGCATCGCGCGCTCATGCTATCGGCTGCGCGCGCGCGATCTGGGCGATCGCTATTTGGCGCTCGCTCAGGCGCAAGCCGGTCGCGGCGCGCGCGCGGGATCGCCGCTCGCCCGCGCGGTTTTTTCGGTCCTTCCGCCAAGATATTATGAGGATCTCACCGCGCCGTTGCGATGGATGCTAGGCCTTCGCTAGACGATATCGTGTCATCGCCCGATCATTTCGCCCGACCGGCGATCACGTGGTTCACCGAGAAGATCGCATGGATTTGCTGAAGAGCCTGAAATGGCGCCTCGCCGGACGAAAAAAATTCCCCGCGCTGGTGCGGCGGTTCGGTGGCTGGTTTCTTCTCGATCCCGAAAATTGGGTCGATAAGCACGTTCTGGCCGATGATTTATTTTCGCGAACAGAGCTTGGGATCGCATCACCGTTTTCCCTTTCGCTCTCGGCAGCGAAAAAGGCATCGAGACGATCCATATCGCGCCGAAAAATACCGGCACCTCGCGGTTCGACGTGACGGCGACGGGATTGCCATCCGATATCTTCCAGGAAACGCAATCGATCACCGTCGAACGTTTCGACGATGTGGCGCCATTTCACAAAATTGTCGATGCGCGCGCGTTCATCAAAATCGACGTCGAGGGGCATACGGTGGACGTGATTGCCGGCATGAACCGCTTCCTGAGATCGAATATCTGCCGGTTGCAGATTGAATTGTTCGATCGCGAAAGAGATGGGGTCATCGCTTCGCTGCGGGCGCTCGGCTATGAGATCGCCGAGGTGATTGGCGACGACCATTATTTCGTCAAACGAGCGACGGCGCGTTGATATCGGGCGCGGGAACCAGGGGGGTTCATCCCTACCCCGTGCGGCGCCAGGCCTGGTACATCAGCACGCTCCACAAGGGTTGCGTCGCTTCCTCGCGCCCGGCGAGATGCGCTGCCCAGCGCGCGCGGATCGCCTGGGGCGCGAACAAGGGCTCGGCGGCGAGCGCTTGGGGGGCGAGCAAATCCTCGGCCCAATCGCGCAGCGGCCCGCGCAGCCAATCGCCGAGCGGCACCGCGAAGCCCGCCTTGGGCCGATCGACCAGCGCGCGGGGGACATAAGTGTAAAGCAAGGTCTTGAGGATCGCCTTGCCGCCCCCGCCCGCGAAGTTAAGCGCGGGGGCGATGCGCGCGGCGACGGCGGCGACCCCGGGATCGAGAAAGGGGACGCGGGTTTCGAGGCCCACCGCCATCGCCGCGCGATCGACCTTGCAGAGAATGTCGTCGGGCAAATAGGTCGTTGCGTCGACATGCATCATCGCGCGTTCGAGCGGCAGCCCGGCGAGGCGCGGATCGGCGCCGAGCGGCGCGGGGCGGGGCGTGTCGAGCACCAGCGGCGCGCCCTGGTCCGCCCAATCGTCGAGGAAGCGGTCGAGCAGCGCGTCGAAGCTCGGCGCCCCCGCCATGATCCGCAGGCCGCGCCGGGCGTTGGCGCCGAATTGGCGCGATTGGCGCCGGCCGCTCGCGCGCGCCGCCATATCCCATAGGCCCGGGGGCAGCATCGCCGCCGCGCCGAGCAGCGCCGCGCGCGCGGGCGCGGGCAGGCGACGCATCCGTCGCCACAGCCGGGGGATTTGCTGATGACGGTTATAGCCGCCGAACAATTCGTCGCCGCCATCGCCCGACAGCGCGACGCTGACCTCGCCGCGCGCCAGTTTCGCGACGAGATGCGTCGGCAGTTGCGAGCTATCGGCGAAGGGTTCGTCGTAAAAGCGCGGCAGCGCGGGGACGATCGCGAGCGCGTCGCTCGGGCGGACATAGAGCTCGCGATGCTCGGTGCCGAGCGCCGCCGCCACTTTCTTGGCGTGAACCGCCTCGTCGAAGTCGCTTTCGGCGAAACCGATGGTGAAGGTCTTGACCGGCCGCGCGCGCGCGCGCTGGGCGAGCGCGGTGACGAGCGAACTGTCGATTCCGCCCGAAAGAAAGGTGCCGACCGGGACATCGGCCACGAGTTGCCGCGCGACGGCGGCGCCGAGCGCTTGGTCGAGCGCCGCGAGCGCCTCGGCCTCGTCGACGATCGGGTCCGCCGCGCCCGCCAACAGCTGCGCGCCATGATCGAACCAACGTTCGAGCGTGACGCCGCCGATCGTCTCGCCCGTCGCGGGCGGCGCCGCGAGCGGCTGGGCGGCGGCGGCGAGCGGCATGCGCAGGATCGTCCCCGGCGGCAATTTGTAGACGCGCGTGAAGATCGAGAGTGGCGCGGGCACATAAGCGCGCGCCATCAGCGCGGCGAGCGCGCGCGGCTCGATCGGATTGTCGAAGCCCGGCAGCGTCCGCAGCGGCGCAAGCGTCGAGGCGAAGGCGAACCCCGCCGCCGTCCAGCCATAATAAAGCGGCTTCTCACCGAAGCGATCGCGCGCGAGCGACAGCGCGCGCGCCTCGCCATCCCATAGCGCGAGCGCGAACATGCCCGCCGCGCGCTCGAGCGTCGCGGCGAGGCCCCAGGCGCGGATGGCGGCGAGCAGCACTTCGGTATCCGAATGGCCGCGCCAGCCGGGCGCGCCGCCCTCCGCCTCGAGCCGCGCGCGCAGCTCGGCGAAATTATAGATTTCGCCATTGTAGACGATGGTGAAGCGTCCGCACGCCGAGTGCATCGGCTGATGGCCCGCCGGCGACAGATCGATGATCGCAAGCCGGCGGTGCCCCAGGCCGATCGCGCCATCCGGGGCGATCCACACGCCGCCATGATCGGGGCCGCGCGGGGTGAGCGGCGCGATCATCGCGGCGATGCGTTCCCGCGTCACCGGTGCGGCGCGCCCGATCAATCCCGCGATGCCGCACATGCTGCCCCCCGTCCGACGCCCGCGGCCCGCGGGCGCGCCCGGCGGTGCGCTAGGGTCTAGATCTATAACTGGCAATGCCCTGGATTGCGCTGGGAAGGCCG
>FRDC01001719.1_pt1 | contig 15658 bp, 22 predicted proteins | sample 1106171 | NCBI WGS metagenome assembly FRDC01 (sample SAMEA3930566, study PRJEB13176) | freshwater metagenome | biome: Drinking water system; feature: drinking water; material: water | place: Singapore | collected 2014-12-20 | reverse complement strand
GTCCCCAAGCGCTTCTCGACAACAAACCATTCAGCTAAAATTTTCGCTTCCGCCGTTGGGATAAGGCTAAGAACCTCGTCATCAATCTGTGGACTTCCGCCATTCGTGAACTTAGAAGGCTTCCACCCTGTTTCCTGTAGGCGGCGCGCAATTTCTTGCCGTGAGTTGGGGTTGAACGGGATAGTCCGAACTTTCTTAACTGGAACTCCCTTAACGTATCCAAACTTTTGGCTATTTACTTTTGGAACAAATATTTCCTTCTCGATTCGCGGAGGGAATACCTTTTGAAGCTCCGTTAGCATTTCTTGTTGGCGATTGACAAGCTTCCCAACAAGTGTAGCCGCTTGGGATTTGTCGAAATTAAATCCGTGTTGCTCAATCTTGAATGCTATTTCAGCAACACGATGTTCTAGTTCTACACAGTCTTTTCTTGGCTCGGGGTTACTATCAAATGGGTCTATGCCCCACTTTTTAAGTTCGTCCACATTTCCAGCCAGTAGTTTGTCTGTAACTCTGACATCCTGTAGCATATAGTCGTACATGTCTTGCGACCACTCCGACCACCCACCATCGTATTCACCCTTAAGCACACCCAAGCGGTGCCCCCAAGCCTCCAACCTATGGGAGCCCCACAACTTATTTGGTATTTTCTTTTTGGCGTAGTCGTAATCGAATATCCTCGGCCAAAGCAACCTAGACATTACAAGAGTGTCGCGGATTACTACACCTTTCCTAGGCTTCCATTTGTGAATCTTGAGAAGAACGGGAAGGTCGAACGATATTATATTATGTCCCACCAAAACATCGGCATCTTCCAAATCTGAAATTGCTTCATCGATGTTTCTGAAGCCAATAGGGTCATTGCCGCTTCGGAACAAAGAGGAACCCAAGCAGTGAATTTTTGAGGCGTCATTCAAAAGCCCGTCGCTTTCCAAGTCGAATACTTTTATCTTCATAGGTTCCTCTTTGTTATTTTCTAGGAATTAGATCAGCCTTCCGTTATGGAAACTTCAGATATTCTAAATGTATCGAGATGATGGGCTTTACCAGCATCGATACACCTCCCCCTGAAAATTTCTAGTTTTTTCCGTACGTCGAGGATATGCACTTCTTGGGCCATTTCGTCATGGATTGTTTGAATCTTTCTGAAAAGTGCTGCGGCCCGGGCATCTAATCCTTCGATCAATCTTTTTAATACTGTTCGAACGCAAATTTCAGATACAGTGTTTCCTTCCAATTCTGCGCAATATAAAGAATCTGGAATAATATGGCCTATAGCACACTTTTTTCCACAGTCATCACGATATAGACATAACCCAACGTCGTAAGAGAAACCGCCCTGATCAATTACACCGTTAACGGCCTTCTCGTAGGCTTCCTGTACAGTCATCTTTTCCATTAGACACCTTTGTTTTCGAGCTTAGCTTTAAGAACCGCAGAAACCGCCTTTGCCAGAAATGCTACAGATGTCGTTATTTTCTTCGATAAACTCCATTCCTGTCGTCCGAACAGCTTCACTGTATGGGATACTTGTTAGGGGTTGGCCTCCACGTGAACCGTCCGGGTAGCAAGTAAATCCTCGAAGCATAGGGGCATGTCTAGACAGGATATGGGCAAACTCATCTACCTTATCCTCATTGTTAGCTTCTGAGCCCCAAGCCGGAAGATTAATAGTCGAACTAATTGCCTGATCCACAAACGACTGAACCCAAGCCTGGAAAGCTATCCTCCGCTCCGGGTCTTTGGACAAATCGATTGCAGATTCAATGTTGTCCGGGTCTGTCCCATAACGGTCGATCATCACCCGAGCCGCACCATCGACAACATTCTGATAATGCCACTCAGTTCCCTTCAAGTAACGACGCTTATAGGCAACTGCGTAAAGAGGCTCTATCCCCGTTGTCGTACCGGCTAGCATGCCGATTGTCCCTGTAGGAGCAATAGCTCTTACCGCAACTGGAGCACTAATACTCAACTCAAAAGAACCCTCGGTTGCCGTGTGGTCGGAAACGCTTTTGTAACAAGCTAGCCATTCGGCCAACTCAGGATCGTAGTCATACGGCTTATTTCGTTGAATGAGCCATTCATGAATCCCCATAATTCCTAGTCCGAGCCTACGATTTTTATTTCGAACAGTATGGACCTTGTTGTACGGGAGGTCCGCTCGAATTGTGCCGCAAAGAAGAAACAGAGTGGCAAGCCTAACAACCTCTTTTAGTGTACCCAAATCTGGAATTCGGCTAAAGTTTATTGAGCCAAGATTGCAAACGTCTGAGTCATCCTCTGAAGTTACTTCTGTGCAAGCATTTCGAAGGGTCTCGTTTTCCTTGGCCCAAAAGTTGAATGAGAATCCAGGTTCACCCGTGCGAAGCGCCTGAAGAACATTCTGCTTAAACGTGAAATTATCCTGCCTGTCCCTATCCAAAAGCCAAGCATTATCATAGTTTAAAGATATGTTTGTCATGTCCAACGGCGCGGGAAATTTGAAGTCCTGTTCCTTCAAGTCCTTTATAGTCAGCCCCGAAGTTCCGGCCTTCAAGTCCTCCCAATTCTTGGCATTCATAAAGTCCCAGGCATCAGCGTGCTGCCAGTTTAGCGAAGCATAAATAGCGGAACGCCTAGAACCCCCCTGCATAACGTGCCGACCAATCTCATTGATCATTTGCATTTTAGGGATTGGGCCGGATGACGTTCCTCCAGTTCGGCTTAGCGGCGATCCAGACGGCCTATAAACTGAGTAGTCAATACCAATTCCACCGCCGGTCATCAAACAAGATTCAGCCCTGTAGGAAAGATCGGCCCAATCCTCACGAGTATCGGCTTCAGCGCGAAGAAGGAAGCAGTTGTTATAGTATTTTACGTCCCGGCCTGCGTAGTAGAGATACCTACCGCCTGGAATAAAATGCATGTTTCGCATGGCATTTACCAGACCAACTTTATCACCAGGACTCAAATATTCCCCGCAAACGTCACGAACTAGAGTCTCACAAAGATCATCCCAAGTAGTACACCCGAAGTGGGCATATTTCTGATTAAATATCGTTTCTGCGATCTCTGTTCGGAATACGGGGTTTTTCTCGGAATGATACGTCATATCTTCCCTTATGTACTTAGTTATCGGTTATCGCCAGAGCCCTTGAGAACTCCCCGTTCCTGCCTATCCTTGAGGCGGAGAAGAACTTTCTCAGCAATGTAATCAAACGATTCACCAACGTCGTAAGCCAAAACGGCAGCAAACCATAGAACGTCGCCGAGCTCATCACAAATGGCGTCCGTTAGATCATTAATTTTTTCATGGTGATCATGCAATTCTTGGTTGCTCAAACTCATAATGTATGTGTCATCAAGAATATTGTGGTCACGAATGAGCTTCTGAACTTTGTTAGCTACCTCGCCAGCCTCTCCGGCCAATCCCATAGCCGGGTAAACAACAGCGGCATTCCCCGGATAAATTGCCGTCTTAAGGGCTTCCTTCTGGAACTCATCAAAAGTCATCGTTTTGCTTCCTCACGTAGAATGGGCTGGCTGGACGGATCGCGTTCAACGGGTTTAACGGGTTGCATAGGTCTACAGAAACCATTGTCCCCAAAACTAGGGAGAACCATATTTCTAGTTGCTGCTTTGTCATCAGCATTCATCAGAACTCCATTCCATCGAAGGGTGTTGAGGATTCAAAAAAAAGTCCAGTCTCTCGACTATAACTGAGAGGTATAGTTAAACCTGTAGAGCGGCCTGTATAGCGATCTTTCAGAACTCGGAACACAGTCCGCTCCCGTTCCTCCGCATCGTCGGATTGCTGGTCTCTCTCAAGACCGAACATAAAGTGTCCCCAATAGCCTATCGCTCTGGAGCCCTTAAACTGTTTGATTAGAACACGTCCTCCTTCTTCATGAGCAGCACCATCAGGAGTTGACAGGTGAGAAACTAAGAGAATCCAACAATCTAATTCCTTCACCAATCCCCCAACTTCGGCCATGATCTTTTCTAGGGCTTTCTTCTCGTCATCGTGGGCCGCAGCTAGCGCTGTTAAGTGGTCAATGAAGAATATTCTGGTACCTGTAGAATGGACAAGGAATCGAATTATGTCCCTTATAGAGTCCCAATCGCAAGTACCAAAGTGGTTGAACAGGTAAAGGTTTTCCAGTTTTGGGTCGGAAATGTACTTCTCTAGTTCCTTGGTGGAAACTCCGCTATCTGGAACGTGTAGAACCCGCTTGTTTCGCTGGCCCACAACTCGCAAAAGAGTTTCCTTTGGCTGTTGCTCCAAAGCAAAGACGCCAACACGAAACCCATAATCAATGTCGAAAGCTATTTGTTGAGTTAGGAACGTCGATTTCCCGACACCCGTACCAGCGCCGAGAATGGCTACTTCACCAAATCTCCGACCATACGTTTCCTTAGACAGTGTGGGGAGACACCATTCAAATCCTATCGAGATAGGCTTCAGAACATCAGCCTTGATATCCTGGATTGTAACGATGCCTTCCGGTCGGTACACCTTGGCATCCCACAAGCACTTAACAAGTTCTCCTTCCTTACCCTTCTGGAGCATTTCTGAGGCGTCTTTGAGGGGTAGTGATGCCACTTTTACCCGACCTGGGGGAAAGATGCCTACGCACTCCCTAACGGCTTTATGACCAGGATCGTCATTATCGAAGCAAAGAACAACCTCATCGAATGTCAGAAGCCAGTCAAGATTAGCAGCTAGCGCTTTCTTCGCTCCCGATGCCCCATTCGGAATGGACACTACAGGCCACTTGTTGTCTTGGGCTTGAGATACTGAAAGAGCATCAATCTCCCCCTCAGTAACCACTATGCGTCTACCTCCCTCTTTCCATACATCTCTACCGAAAAGGGACGTTGATATGTCACCAAGAACATAAAATTCTTTTTTTGGCTTCCTAACTTTCTGCCCGATAAGAGAACCAGAAGGCTCATAGTAGTTAGCTACTTGAACAGCCTTGCCGTCTTTCCTTCCAACAGCATACCCGAACTTTCGGCACGTGTCCTCCCGGAGTCTCCTACTTGGGATAGCCTCTATAGTGCCGTTTACTGTATCAAACGTATGCGCCTCCATTTTTCTTGGCGTCTCCATTTCCGCTCCGCAATCGGGAGGCTCATAGTGTTGACACCCAAAACAAAAACCGTGCCCATCCGAATACCTAGCTAAGTTGTCTCTTGAACCACACGAAGGACACGGCTCTTTTCGAACAAATGTGCTGTCAGCGTTAGAGCGCCGGGATTCCCTCATCAATCACGCCGTAATCGTTTGTATCTCGAATCCCATTGATTGGGGTAATGGCCTTGATCCCCATGTCCTCGCAAAGCCTGATCTGAGTTTCGGGGTCTCCAGTACCTTCCTCGAACATGGCGAATGGTGAGAGACGCAAGAGGTGAACCGGGTCAAGTGTAAGTATTTCTTCTAAATCGTCCTCTGACACGTTTTTTAGCATAAGAAGCGACCCTCCAGACATACTTGGCCACTCATTCTTAATAAACTCCACAATATTGAAGTTTTTAGCGCTATCCAGATTATCAATCTCGAAAGAGTTTACGTTCCAAATGTTCTTGTAGTAATATATCAACCTTTGTACCTTGGTCTTCCACCCGCTGGAGAACCATTTTTCTTTCCAGCCTTCTTCATCGATGTTGATACCTACGCTGCTTGCAAATTCCTTAATCTGTTTTCGTTCCTCGGAAGACCAACTCCACATCCCTGGACCAACTAGATATACATGCTTGGAAACCCCACTACTTTCCATCGTGGTAAGAAGAATATTCGCATCTTCATCAGGCTTAGTGTTAAGACCTGGATCAACGCCCACAAGGATATCCGTTCCATGCTTTGCTATGAGTTGTTTCAACTCTTTTGGGGTAATATTATTACAGCGGAAAAAGAAACGTTCCACATTTCAACCTTTACTTTTCAATTGGGGATTGTCACCCTTTGAGGGCTCATTAAGCCACTCATCTGGTACAGACTTAGCGGCATATTTAAATCCGAACTTATCGCACCAGTCAGCGTAACTTGTTTTAGATAACTTGCCAATTTTGGTTTTTGGATTGCTGAATACGAATCTAATATCTAATTCTGGATATTGCTTTTGAATCATCAAGTGCTTCTGTCGGTCGGACGTAACAAATCGACCTTTAGTTTCAATAATGATTCCGTTTGGAAGAACAAAGTCGGGAGTATATCGGCAGCTTTTTTCAGGCTTGACGTAAGGGAGGTAGAAAGCCTCATATTGGCAATCTACCCCCTTCTCTGTCAGTTCATCTTGAACACGCTTCTCTAAACCGCTCATATATCCCGCATACAAAGCCCTTGGAGAGGACTTGTTGAATGGGGACTTTCTAGTCATCAGTTAAGCTTGTCGTCCCACACGTTAAAGTCATTTGGGTTAAGTGGAAATTCGCTAAATGACTGAAGGCGCTCCAGCGGCACGATGCGAAGACGGGATTCCACAACGTAGAAAGCCCCATCATTCCCGACAAATGAAATGTAATTGGAACTTGAAAGCTGATCGAAGATGTGCATATCGGGGTTTTCCTGAACGACTGAAATAACTTCTCGGCAGAGATTAACAGTAGCACGGTCAAGGGCCGACTTTGTCAAACCGTCTATGGAAACAGTAGCTTCAGTGTCAGAAGTCGCCATTATCTTCTCCATCGTTGGTGTTTGCGCCAGACTTGGAGAAAGCTTCTTCCTCTGGTGGCGTGTACTCGTACCCATCTTCATTAGTTTCGAAGCCGAACGAATCTGCACTTCGATCGCCGTTCGGTCCAATCAACTTTTTGATCATGGCTGCATTCAGCCGAAAGGAGATTCCAGCGTCACCGGAAGCCGTAACAAAGTAAGGGCGAATGGAAACGTTAAGCTTACCCTCCGTCCCTCCCCAAATATCGGGTACGGGGTGCATACGGTTGCCCTTAGAGTCAAAGACAACAATCTTATTAGTGACTGTCTGTCCGGCCTTCGGGCCTTTCTTATAAGTCACCTTAGCTGGAAGCACCGCGTTAAGCTCAACCTGACCTGTTGGCTTCTCCGTCTCCTTATCGAATACGGGTCGAAGGATCGGCTGTGGATTGATGTTCTTCAGCTTCTTTCGCGATGCAACTGGAAGCTCTGCGAATCGAAGTTCAGCCTCGGCTATGGCCTCATCGTATGCCGATTGGCACTTGCTGATGAAATCCTTAGTGGCCGGATCGTCCTCGTTCAGGATCAAGCGAACCTTGTAGCGGCCATCGACACAAGGATACTCCTCAGTCCCATAGTCGATCTTGTGAAGGGACGGATAAGCGAATACGCCAAGAGGGGTAGTAAGACTAACTTGTTTGCGCTTCTTATTATTGTCGGATGAGGAAGTCATTGAATTGCCTTTTGTCAACTTTTTATAGATATTAGGTTAAGAGTGGAGCCGTTCTAGCTCGTTAAGATCAACACCATGCTCCATAAGGCACGCGGCCACCGTTAGCGGTAGTGTCGATCCTTTTTGGAGACGCCTAATGGCGAGATTGATCATTCGTTGGAGTCGCCTATTGTGTTTCATGTCATGCCGCCCATGAAGGAATTTCACGCCGGATGTACTCTCGCACCGCATTGAAGTGCATAACCACGTCCGGATCATCTGAATGTGTTGCCAAGCGAGTCGCCCAAGTGAAAACATCCTGGGGGTCTAGTCCCTGTTTCTGACACAACATCAGAAAAGCCAAAGCCAAACCAAGAGACTGTGCCGCTGGTGGGTGAAGCTGAAGGGAGTCAATCACGTGGAACGATGCCTTGGCCACAAGAGCGGGCTGAGCGTTGGTAAAACTATCGAGGTTCTTAGGGCTTCTCATCATGTCACCTTCTGGTTTGACCACAGAGCGCAAACTAATTGACAATCGGCAAGATAGTTCACGCAAAGAAATACTTACTCTGGAGAACAAGTGACAAGTCCAAGCCGCCTTTGGGGGGCAACTCTGGGGCGTTGTCTCTGGCACTCTCTGGAAGTTGCACCAACACTTCCTCTAGAAAGTCCGCTAAGATGTCCCTTTCAGAATACATCCTGACAAATTCCTCCCGTAGATACTGCCCAAGCCTGTCAGTGTTGGCCGCGTGAGTGCCATAAGAGTCGTGGATCATGGCGAATGAAGTGATCCCCTCAGAACGGCACCTAACTACTGTTCTAATGAGCGCCGAAGCGTCCATTGAGTGAACAAAGTTTGGGGCTATGGCAGTTACTTGACGCTTTGTGTTGAGTTTGTTGGAGTCCTCATTGCTAGAAAACCAAACCATCGACCCTTGAAACTTAGTGGCAATCCTATTTGACTTGGGGTCTCTGTAGTCTTGAAGAACGACAAACCCTGTTGGGGTAGTCCAATGAATGGGCTTCCCGAACGAGTTACAAAGTCGGGCCACACTTTGAAGCCAAGACATGGCCTCTTTTGCGGCAATGACCACATCACTGATGGCCGCCCAAACTTGTGTGGCGAGAAACAGCATGGCTCCGTTTAGTTCATCACCAAACGGGTTTTCCTTGCCGCCCTGAATCTTCTCCCTGACAGCATCCCTAACGTACTCATGACACGAACGGAAAGTTCCCCCGTAAGGGAGAACCATAACGGGTCTCTTAGTGATCTTCCTGTCGATACCAAAAGCCAACCAACCTTCAGCGATCCATTGCTTTTCCCCGCCTTCAGATACCACTTCTCGAAGCCGTTCGGCCGTTCGTTCGGCAACCCGCGAATAAACGTCGTTAGGCTTATCTCCTGGGATTAGGTTGACTTCCTTGCCGCCGACAGGATCGAGAAGCATTGCTGAAAAGTGCTGAATGCCGTTACACGAACCGTCCATAGCAACGGGGATATGCGACACGAACAAATGCGGGTCTTGTCCGTGCTTGTGAGCGGCGGACCATTCAAAACACCATGCCAAGAAACACCACGGGCTATCCGCTTCAGTCCACCACAAATCACCAAGAGGATCAGCAGAGACGCTATGACACTTCCCAATGACAGAAAGAGCCCAAGAGTATCGGTCTTCAAAGCTAATCTTGTCGTTGCCAAAAAGGTTTGCTCCGTGGACACCAAGCCAATATTCACCGCGTTCCCCTAAAGACATCCCATCAGCAAACTCCACAATGGCGCGCTGATGATCTGCACCTTGTGGATTTATTGACGTGGATGCTGCATATGCGCGGCCTCTAAAGTCCAATCGGTGCGGGAAGTAAATTCTTTCCGCCGTGACATTATCTAGAGCCAGTTCAATAACTCTGTTGTATTCGAACCTGTCGTTTCGTGCCTTTTCATTGGCCTCGTGTATCTTTCTAACGTGGTGACGCCACTCCTTCCTGACTTTAGAGCCTTTTTCGGCGTCAATTACTTCTTGAGGAACTTCGGGAAGTGGAAGATCAATTCGGGAAGGCATGAATGGACCCTCTATACGGCTATTCCAAACATCCTCCATTGCCTGAAGTATTCTCCTGTTGATCCTCCAAGGGGTCTCCTGAATGGCATTCAACCCGTCGAATACTTGGGTTAGATTAGCCGTCTCCAGCATGGGGATATGGCCTTTGCACCCCTTAGTGATGATCGTGAACCGGCCAGCTATGTCCTTCCTGGAATAAGCGCCGTCCCGCACCCCGGCCCATTTAACAGGGGGACTGAGTGTCGGCAGGTACATTGGACGCACAAGCGTGGCGGCTTCCTGATATTTATTATACCATTCGTCAATCTTCGGAGTGAAACACATCTTGATCTGTGTTCTATGCCCACGCTTTGTGAAGTAAGATGTACAGAAGCCGCAGGTCTCAATACAGAGCTCAACAAGCTTAAGACCAACGGTTACTCGAACGCTGTTGGGCCAAAGTATCTCTCCATCGTTGTCCATCTGGAAAGCCTTGATAGTGTGCTTAACGGACTCCCCGACCTTCTTACCCCGCCTGTTTCTGGAAGCGGCTTGCTTCAATACTGATTGATAAAGCCAAGGCTCGTTTTCCTCCAGCCACCGGCCAGCGGCTTCCTGAACGATCATTTCAGAGAGTTTCACGGCGGCAGACTTGAGCATGTAGCCCCTAACGGCCGATGCGATGCATACCTTGATCGTGAGATAAGCAAGCATGTGCGGAGGGAAAGCTTTTATGTACTGATGAGCGGCGTGCCTCCGACCAGCCCCCTTCTTCTCGTCAATCTCCGCTACCCATGCCGCTATGGCGACCGCTAGAGGCTCGATAGCGGACTTTGTGAGTGTGACGGCGGCGGGAGTGTCGGCATCGCCCAAATCCCGCTTTTTAGTTAGCTCTAGGGCTTTCCTGGCCCGTTCCTGACCACGCCGCATCATTTCATCTTCTCGCGCGGCTTGTTCGTCGTTGAGCCATTGCAGGGTCATGTAGTGGTCCCTCTGTTTGTCACCGATTGTCACCAGATTTGTCACATCTGGCACTTGTCACGTAATCTTGTTGCCTTTAGGCAAACTTGTGGCGAAACGTAAAAGGCCGTGGTTAAACGGCCATCCTACAGGGTTTTTGGGGTTGGTTGCCTAGTGGCACTTAGGAAACAACGGAACCTAAATCCAATTCTGAGTGGTGCGAGCGAAGGGACTCGAACCCTTAAGCCTTTGAAGGGCAACGGCTTCTAAGGCCGCCGCGTCTACCAGTTCCGCCACGCTCGCCCAACTAAATTGTCCCCATTGTCACCAAGTTTGTCACCAAGTTTGTCACCAAGTTTAAGCCTACAAAAAAGAGGGACCAAAGGGAGTTACCCCAATGATCCCCCTAAGTTTCACTGACAACCCTTCACACAAGGGTCTCACGTTACATAGTGACTCTCTCATCACCAGACAAGAGGCTAGCTAGATGGATCATATCTTTTGGGGCAAACTTTGCGTAGCGCTGAGTCATCAGTGGCGACTTGTGTCCTAGCCAACGCTGAACGGCATAGAGAGAAGCACCCTTAGAGATAAGCCTAGACGCGCACGTGTGGCGAAACGTGTGGATGACGCACTGGTCATCCATCCACGTGAAGTGACCGCGTAGCCGCTTCCACAAGTGCCTAGTGGACTCCCTATTGTGCCACGCAAAGGGGCCTTTGTGTGTAGCCCCGAACAAGCCCTTTAGGCGGGTCAAGATGGCGGTTGCTCTAGGGGTAAGGCCAACAACTCTCTGAAGGCTGTTTTTAGTGATGTCCCCCTCCAACACTATAACGTTGCGATCCGCGTCCCATGCCGACCACGGCAGCTTTTCAGCTTCCCCAAGTCGTAAACCTGTGTCAGCTAGGAAGCTAAATAGATCGGCCTCCAGGTCTCGGCCCCACTGTCGCGTAACAGTTACGATCATAAGTTCTTCATCGAGTGAATAAATCCTTAGACGGGCTTGCCCCTCGGGATGAACAGCGATCTCGCAAAGGTCTTGAATCTTCTTCCGCTTGTGGGCCGTCTTCATGAGTACGCGAACCGCACTCATATGCCTATTTATTGTCGATCCAGTGTTTTTAAGAATGTCTCTCCTGTAGTCTACATAGTCGGCTAGTTTTTCCTCTGTGAACGCCTCTTTAGGAGAAACGTTAGGTCCTACCCATTCAACAAAAAGTTCAGCGTTTCTGAACAGATACTCCCCAGATTTGCAGCTAGGATTACCCCGCCAATGCTTCCTGTCGGCTACCTTCAAGATAGCCTTCAAAGTGTCGTCATCCTCTACAGCGTCAGAAACCGTGTTAGTTGGCTCTGGCACTGGTTTGCCTAAAGTCAACGCTTCCCTTACAGAAAACTCCCAAGCATGGGCTTGCTCGGCAGTCCTGAAGTGCTCCCTGTAGTCCTTTCCATTCACACGGAACTTTGCCTGGAAGCTCTTTCCACGCGCGTAAACAGCCATGTTTCAAGTCCTCCTAAGATACAGACCAAAGTCGCGCCATACGGCCACCCCCAAAGGAGATAACCGCATGAGCCTTTCGCGTCGGTCTAGTGGATTCGGGTAAAGCTCGATTAGGTGTAGGGGCTCCATGCCCCTTGAACCAAGGTCGCTAAAGTGTGCTGCGGTACGACTCATGTGGGACGGCTCGCTGGTGCCGATTCGTGTCAACGCTTCCCTTTGAGAAATGCCCTTAGGGTGCATCGCTGCGACGACACAGAACACTTGTAGCTGAAAGACCGTCATTTCCGGGTGGATGCTACGGAGCCTAGAACAGACTAGCTCTACCGCCATCGCCGTCATTTCTACTGCGGAGTGAAGCAAAGGAATCGTCCTATCTATAGCCCCTTGGCCTACCGTCTATCTCAAGACAAGTTCCCAAACAATAGGTAAAGTTGTAAGTCCGTCTGTTGTCCACTCGAAGGGGAGGTAAGTGTGCTCTTGAAGGATCATCTTGGCCTCGTCCTCAGCTTTCCTAGCGTCTGACCAAAGATCGCGAGGGGAAAAAGATTCCACCATGACTTCGAGCATCCGTCGATCATGCTCTGATAGATATTGGAAGTAAGACACTATGGTTGCATCTTCAATCTTAGTCCGTTTCAGTTTTTGGTCTTGCACTATAAATCCCCCGGTAGTGTGGTGCCCTTGTCGCGTCGGATGTAAGGTGACGGCGTAAGGTGCAAATAAAAAGGCCCCTCGGCTGTGAACCAAAGGGCTTGGTTAATGTGTGTGAACTGATATTTTCAGTATACAGCGTTAAATCTCTTTAGAGTAATGGGGTCGGAAGGGTTTGAATTATCTATTAGTTCAGCTTCCATGACACTTTCTATTCCCAGAAAATTCTTCTAGGGCACCATCTAGATCGTCGAAAACTACATCTTTATCCATCTTCCATGTTGAATAACAAACAGAATATTTTCCCATTAGTAACCCCTATTGATATCTTTAGAACAGGTTATTCCTATCCTACGTTTGCCCGTAGGGGATGCCCCACCGTACCCAATTAAATTGGACATGATGGGGACACCGCTATGGGCACCGCTTCTCGATTGGCCGTTTGTCTCTGCCCAAAAGCAAAAGCCAAACTGCCAGCGTTGCGGGAAATATCACGGCTAGCGCTATGATACCCCCCGCGACCACCATTAGGCTATTCATCTTGCATTTCCCTTTTGATTGTGTGTCAGTTTGTTGTCCTACAGGTTTAGCCGTAGGGGATGCCCAACTATTGCCGATGGGCAACAATTGGGACACCACTATGGCTAGTTCAAATCGATCCAAGAGCCGTATTCAAACTCCGCTATCCGTTTTTGCGTATGCCTGTCGAATAGAACCGCGAAGGAGAAGCCGAGTTCCATGAAAATCCTTTCGGCTTCCTCCTTGGCGGTCTCCAAATCGTCCCCCAAATCGAAAAGCCATTCCGGTCCATTTGGCCACCAAGACCGCTCTTTCAGTGAGACAAAATACCTAGTGCGAGGCGTGAAATTGATCATTACTCGCACTCCGCATGGGTGTTTGTCCGGGCCTTATCCTCGGCGGTCTCGACGACATCTGAATAATCATCGTAATAATCATCGTAATCCATTGTGTGTGTAGCCCTTTTGTTTGTCGCCAGTGATGTCCTACAGTTTAGCCGTAGGGGATGCCCGTCCATTGCTCAATTGGCAACGAACGGGACACCGCTATGGCCACGTCACATTCTATGATTGTCATTTCCGACAACTAGCGCGGGGCGTACCCCGGTCACTAGATGCGGGCCGCGAACCATTGGCTGCGATTTAGGGGCCTTCACCTTAGGGGATGTTGGCCTTGGCCTAGGTGCAGTTTTCCGCTTCGCAGTGACTGTTGGTTCGTTGCGTGTGATCCATGGCCCCGAGAATGCGAGCCAAAGACCAACAAATGCCAGACCGTCAATGACAAAAGGCAACAACCACGATAGCGCCGCATTTGGTGCCCGGTAAGAATTGGCCTTTTGGGCCTCATTCAAACGGGCTTCAGCCTTGGCAATTTCAGTTTCCGTCAATTCCAGGGATGTTTTCAATGCGTTGCATTTTCGTGTTTCTCCGCAATTCTTGCCACCAGCTTTGGCATATGCCTCACCGGCTTTAGAGTATGCGGATCGGGCCTGTTCTACTGCTACAGATGCCCGCTCAATGGCCGATTGGGCAGCCGCTGATTGGGCATAGTGTGGAGATTTGACAGTTTCCAGCCGTTCCACGGTAGACAGATAGACTGTCGCCATTGCGGGAATAATCAGAAGGCTGGTCACAAAACCCTTGATATATTCACCGCTCATCCAGGCTCGTTCAACAATGATGGGTAGGATTGCCGCCGACGTGGCGACAACGGGTGCAGCTATGACTAGATAACTCACCGTCCCCCCCTCCAATTTCACAGCGTAGTCATACGCCGCGAAACCCCCAATTGCCGCTGATGTTGCCCCTAGGAGAAACCCTAGGATACGCTGCCAGTGCACTGTCGAGGATGCGTGTGCTTTGCTCATTGTCAGTGATCCTGTGTGTGATGCTTTTTGTAGTCCTACAGGGTTAGCCGTAGGGGATAGCCCCCTCCATTAGAGGCGTACCGCTATGGCCTCGTTAGATCGTGGATTGAGTTTAGCCATAGCGTCGCCATACGTCGGGGCTAGCGCCTCGGCCTCTCTATCGGGCTCCCGGATGTCGTCCTTTTCCCGCCAGTTCTGGCCCCGTTGGTTCGGGGCTCGCCTCATCGGCTTTTCTCTGTCGTGGCGTTCAATTAGCGGCCGGGTAGCCGTCTCTAACGATGCCCATTATAGGGATTCGTTGGTGATTGTCAAGATCTTTTGGCAATAAAAAAGAAAAACGAATAGTTTCAAAGGGTTAGACGAAAAAAAAACTTATAGAAAGTTGTTGTTTTTTGGCCACAATTGCACCTTCAACGTAACAACATCAGACATTTAATCTGATTTAGGTGCCCATTTCACACGGTTTTTTGTGGGGGTCGGTGACAAAAACGGTGACAATATGCACAATATTTCATTGGAGTTGTCGCGTTGATCACCTAAAATCTCAAGTTGTTCATGCAATTTTCAACAGCTTTTCCTTATTTTTCGGGGGCGACGGGGGGTCGAGCCCGCCGGGCAGTCAAGACATACCACTTTGAATTTTCGACCCAAATTGGTCGCACCCTAAAAATCACCCTCAGAAGCCCCCGCACAAATAATCAATACAACCAACGCCCAACAAACCAATGCAAACCGTGTGGCTTCACCGAAGTAAACCCACTCAAGTTCATTTCCTGGCATTCTTTTCAACTCTCTCGCAACGGTAAGCCTTAAGGTTCCACTCTGCATTCTCGTGAAGGAGCTTTGCTACATTAGCCTGACCTTGGCCGAAGTAACAGGCTTCCATAGGCATATTTGACTGTTCCCTGAACTCGTAACAATCATTGCCACCATGCAAGCAAACTGACAAAATAAGGACTACAACAGCTTCTCCCATAATGGTTCTCCTTTAGGTGTAAAGTCTGGGGTCTCTCGAAAGGAACCCGATTTGCGCTCGCGAATTAACAACCCTAACAATAGGTAATCCAGAAGAAGGGTCCAGTATTCCAGTCGATACCTCTATAGGTTCCCCGTTACCTGAATAATCTTCATCTTCGAAAATAACTATGTTTCTTATTTCTAACAAAAAGTCTTGTTCTTCCATGGGGTACCTTTAACAGAGGTATCTTTCTTTGTGGTCTTCCTTAATAACACAAAACCTATAGGGTACCTTTAGAAATACCCCTAAGAGTAA
>FRDC01002617.1_pt2 | contig 15667 bp, 11 predicted proteins | sample 1106171 | NCBI WGS metagenome assembly FRDC01 (sample SAMEA3930566, study PRJEB13176) | freshwater metagenome | biome: Drinking water system; feature: drinking water; material: water | place: Singapore | collected 2014-12-20 | reverse complement strand
GGTATTGTGTCCTAAAATAGTTACCCAGTCCACTTTTAGATAAGTTTTTATCTTGGCATTATGCGGTAGAATATTACTTGCGATATATAGTTTTTTACCACGAATCCTAGCTTCCTCAATTCCTTTTTGTAACTGTTCTAGCTTAAATTCGTTATTGCGAGCACGCAAACTATATCTTGGTTGTCCAGCATATACTGCATCAGCACCAAAATCATAGGCATATTCCAAATGCCTGAATGTCCCAGCGGGTAATAATAATTCAGGTTTTTTAATCATTTTTATTTCCAATCAATTTCCAAATAACCATAAGTTTTTTTAGACATATGTAGTTTGTTAATGATATTACATACCTCTGTAATAGCTTATCTGCGTAACATCAATTACTTACAATGTGTAGCTTAAATCACCAGATCTAAAGCCACACCAGTCGGCTTCATCAATTCCACGACTTAATGCCATTACCTTAAATAATTCGCCCATCTGGCTTGCCGAGACTAGCTGATTTACTTGATTTGACAGCTTGATATATTCATCATTAGACAAATTCTCTCTTAATTCACCCATTGTTTCAGCAATTCCCACATTTATCAAAAATGCAGCCTGATTGACATAGCCAATCAAATCTAATCCAGCATCAATTGCCGTGGTAGCTATTTTTGTCCAATTAACACTAGTAGTAATATCAATTAGTCCGGGATAGACAAGAACATCATCAAGTAGGTGGTGACGGAAAAAGCCTCTTAGTCGCCCCTTATAAAACTCTTGATGATAATACTCGCTCTGTCCATAACCATAATCAATTAATAAAATCGCACCATGATTAAGGTTAGTAGCAAGAGTTTTAATAAAAGCAGAATTTGCACCATGCCACTCACTTTGATAACCGTTAGTCCAGTGGTTAGTTATATCATCGTTATCCACCTGCCAGATTGAATCATAGTCTTTATAGATAAATTTACCTTCAGCATCATAACTAACCCCAATTTCGTGAATGCTATCGCCCTTACGACAAAGTAGCTCACAGGGTTGAGCATCAAGAACTTCATTAGCGATGATAACTCCATCAAACTTTTGTGGTAATTCATTAAGCCAGACTACCTTAGCCAAATATTCACTAGCTATTTTTTGGATAGTTTCTTTCTGCAAGGCAATTAGATCAGCACTCAATTCCAAGATGTAATAATAGTCAATTTGAGCACCAATTGAATTTAATATATCGGCTGCCAATTTACCATTTCCAGCACCAAATTCAAGTATCTGCGGGGATACTCCAAAATTTAGAATTTCCAGAATCTGGCGCGCAAGCGTATTGCCAAATAATGAAGACACCATAGGAGAAGTAATAAAATCACCTTCCTTACCAAATTTTTGGCGGGGATTGCTATAATAACCAAGTCCGGGATAATATAATGCCAATTCCATATAACGCCGAAATGAAATCAAACCACCGCTTTTACTAATTTCTTCTTTGATAATTGAAGAAAGTTTATCCGTAAGTTGCTGTTCTTCATTTGTAAGATTAAATATTTGCTTATTCATCATCATTATTTCGCTTCGATTTTGCTTTATAGTTAGCAAAAAATTCATCGCGAGAAACCGCTTGCTGCCAGTTAAACCACCAATCCTGTGTATATAATTTGGCAAGTTCGGGATTATCTCTTATGACAAGAAGATTTTCGGCATTTTTGGTTTCAGCAGCTTTGGTAAAATTAAAAGATCCCGTAATTACAGTTTTATCATCAATAATCATCACCTTATCGTGATAAATGGCATGCTTAATATCAATCCGCATATCAAAGCCCTGATTAGCAAAAAAAGTACTCGAGGAATATTTCTGACTTACTTGTGATTTATCCAAAATAAGTTTTACAGTTACTCCACGTTTCTTTGCATCTAGAAGGCTAGTGGCAATATCTTTGGAGGTAAAACTATACGCTGACACCAAAATAGTCTGTTTTGCCTCACCAACTGCCTTAACTATAGTAGCCGTTCCTCCATTGTTTGGACTAAAAGCAACTTCAATAGTTCCTGTGGCATTGACTACCGTTGGATGTGGTGAACCGTTATTCCCAAATAATTGTTCAAATTTATCAAGAATATCATCGCGGGCAAAGACCAGACCAATAATAGCTGATATTAAAATAATTAACCAATATTTTTTATTTCGCATAGTTTTAAGAAGAGAAGATTTTTGACATAATAATAAGAAGTTATTTCTTAAGCCGGAATTCATTTACCTTAAAAACAGCAACTCCAATAATAACCCCAAGAAGGCTTGCCATTACAACATCGCTTAACCAATGATTTATCGTATACACCCGGGAGAAATTAACCATCAATGCCCAGATAATTAAACCAAGACGAATTTTTTTTGATTGATAAGCTATAAAAAATGGGATTACTGCTGCAAGTGTTGATATCGTATGCCCAGATGGCATGCTGTTATATGCGTACATTAAGTCACCAAAATGTTTGGCACCACTTTCAAAGAAAGCAAAAAAATGCCATTGATCAAGACCAATTGATGGTCGCTGACGATTAAATATAAATTTAAGTACACCATTTGCCAAGCCACCATAAATGGAACTCATCAGACTGATTCTAGCAACTAGGGATAATTTAGTTTTTTTAAAATAATCAGCAAGCATAAAGATGGTAAATAAGAATCCGGCAACAAAGCCACCTTCAGCACAAGAACAGATAAAATCCCAGAAAGTATAAGCATGGATATTATCATCAAGAGTTTTTACCCAAAGAGTTACTGGTAAATCAGCAAATTTTATCAATAATAATTCAAGGACAAGGACTGGGATTATCCAGAAGCGGTAACGGTATAATTCACGGCTTAACTGGCTAAATACACCACTCCAATAACCCTGACGGAGAAAACTAATTAAGAATGGCGCTGCCACCAAAACATAAAAAGCCCCCATTACATTTAAAAATGGAGGCATATGGTAATTAAAAAAACTCATCACTTAACCAATAAACTGTTTAATTGTAGCCACAATCTTATCCTGAGTTGCTTCATCAAGATATGGGTGCATTGGCAAGCTTACAACTTTAGCCGCCACTTTTTCAGATACAGACAGATCCTGACCATGGTAATTGTGTGTAAATATTGGCTGCTTATGTAATGGAATCGGATAATGTACTGCCGTTGGAATCCCATTCTCATTAAGGAATTTGATTAGTCCATCTCTATCATCTACTAGAAGAGTATATTGGGCATAAACCGAAGTATTACCATTCATCAAATGTGGAGTTACACAATTTGCATCGGCTAAAAGCTGATTATAACGTGCGGCAACCTTTTCGCGTAATTTTACCTCTTCCGGGAATATGCGCATTTTTGCTAGTAGCACTCCAGCTTGTAAAGTATCTAATCGACCGTTTATACCAAGGATTGCATGATGATAACGTTTATCCTGCCCATGAATACGAATCCATTTTAATCTAGTTGCAATCTCATCATTATTGGTAAAGATCGCTCCACCATCACCGTAACATCCTAATGGTTTAGATGGGAAAAAACTAGTCGTTGCAATTGTAGTAAGACTACATGATTGACGTCCTTTATATGTCGCACCAAAACTTTGTGCACCATCTTCAATAACTGCCAGATTATATTTAGCAGCAACTGCATTAATAGCATCAAAATCGGCACATTGACCGTATAAACTAACGGGAATAATTGCTTTAGTCTTAGAAGTAATAGCTGCTTCAAGTTTTGCTGGATCAAGATTGTAAGTTTTCTCATCAACATCAACAAAAACTGGAATAATCCCAAGCAGAGCTGCCATCGATGCAGTCGCAATAAACGTGAAAGCAGGTACAATCACTTCATCACCAGCTTTAACATCAAGTGCCATCAATGCCATTAAAAGCGCCTTAGTTCCATCACACACACCTACGCAATGTTTTGCCCCAGTATAACTAGCAAGCTGTCTCTCAAGTTCTGGTACTTTATCACCAAGGATATATTGTCCAGAATCAAGCACCTGATTAATTTCATTTAGTACATCATCTTTGATTAACTGATATTGTTTCTTTAAATCAATAAACTGCATTTTTAAATCCATTAGTTATAGATAATTAATTCTAAAATTTTATTAGTCTCTGTTCGGACACAAAATAATCCAGCTTCAGATCCCATTCATCATGAGGCACTGATTCAAGCAATTGATCAGCATAGCCAACCCCACAAAGAAGCGGTCTTTTTGCCAAGCTAGCAAAAGTTGTATCATAGTAACCACCACCCTGCCCAAGCCGATAACCCTTTACATCTAGAGCAACTAGGGGTAATAATACCAAGTCAAGATTATAACATTTTGTTTCACTTGCTAACTGATAATCCTCTGGATAGAATAATTGGCGTGATTCGGTTCGCACATTAATCTTTTCAAATCGCATTAATCTATTCTCTTTATACGCAACTGGCAAAAAAACTTCAATTTCGGACTTTAAAGCATAATCAATCACAAGAGAAAGACTTAATTCACTCCCCACTGCATGATAAACCCCAATCTTTTTAACATTAGTCAAAAGGGGTAGAAGATTTTTAAGTACATTCTGGCTTGCTGAAATGGATATTGTGGCATGAAGTAATTTACGTAACTGACGCATTTCAGAACGTAAAGATTCTTTAGAAAAAGAAATTGTGTTATCCATAGCTAAGCTAAAACCAATTACGCCGTTTAAACATTACCAGCATACCCCAAGGGATAACAATCATTAGCGCAATTGCCAAATAAAAGCCATAATGTTTATGGGCATAAGGGATGATATCAAAATTCATACCAAAGATCCCACCAATAATTGTGGCTGGTGCCATAAGGCAGGTCAATACCGCAATGAATTTCATAATTTCATTTAGTTTAAGATTCACATTATTAATATATAGATCCTGAATATTAGTCACCATATCACGGTAGTTCTCGCTAAGCTCATACGCCTGTATGATATGATCATTAATATCCTTGAAATATTTTAGGTTTCGATCTTCAATCAGAACACTTTCACTCCTTATAATCCCAGCGATTAAATCCCTTACCGGAATAATATTCCTGCGTAAAATGATAAGTTCTTTTCTAAGAAGATTAATCTCTAATAAACTTTGATTATAGCTATTATGAATAACCTCGTCTTCCATTATTTCAATTCGATTCGCCAGTTTTTCCATCACCAGAAAATAATTATCAACTATCAGATCCAGCATACTATATAATAAGTAATCCGCCTGCCGCTGGCGCAATTTACTGGTTGCAATGTTTAACTTTAGTCGTAATGGGTCAAATACATCACGAGTATCATCTTCCTGTATCGAAAGGAGGTAATCTTTGCCAAGAGCAAGACTTATCTGCTCGCTTTCAACCCTACATTCATCTTCGTTATAATACAGCATATTAAGCTGACAAAATAAAACGCCGTCCACTTCGTCAACTTTTGGTCGTTGCCCAACACTAAATATATCTTCAACTAGTAAACTGTGAACATTAAAAAGTTCACAAATATGCTCAACATCTTTCTTATTAATTCCACCAAGGTTAATCCAATTAATCAAATCATTGTCACGGAATCTAGCAACTGCAGAAATAGTTAATGATGCTTGTGAAGAAACATGAGTTCCTGAATAAGAAAATGCAGAAAGGCTACTCCTTTCTGCATACACTCTCTCACCAGAAACGGTTGGATTGACTAATAGGATATCTTTGCTGCGTTCTGCAGAAATCTTTGCGGTAGGCAAAAAATGTTTGAGTAATCTATTAGCCATCTGAAATTACCTCATCTGATTATTCATCTTCCGGTTTAGTATAAGTTTTTTTACCCATAACTACCACAAAGAATAATGGTACAAAGATAATTGCAATGAGCGTAGAACCAAGCATTCCGCCGATAATACCCGTCCCAACCGAATGTTCCGCATTAGAATTAGCACCGTGGGCAATAGCTAATGGTAAAGCACCAAGAATAAAGGCAAGTGAAGTCATGATAATTGGTCTAAACCGTTGTCTAGCTGCAATTAAAACTGAATCAACCGTACTTGCACCCTCACGCCAGTGTTCTACCGCAAATTCAACAATCAAAATCGCATTCTTAGCGGATAATCCAAGTAAGGTAATCAAACTAATCTGAAAATACAAGTCATTATCAAGTCCGCGCATTAAAAGGATAGCTCCAGCACCAAATAACGCAAATGGAATACCCATTATTACCACAAATGGTAAGCGCCACATTTCATATTGCCCAGCCAACACTAGGAAGATCATTATCATACCAAAAGCAAAAGCGAAGGTTGAAGTTGTACCAGTATTTGCCTGCTGATAAGCAACTCCATACCAAGTATAACTATATTCTTTAGGTAATATATTTGCAGCTACATTATTCATTAGTTGCATAATTTGTGAGATAGTTACACCATCTTTAGCTTCGACAACAATTTTTGTCGCCAGATAATCATTGACCCGCTCAATCACGTCAGGTGAAGTTGACATACTAGTTTTTACAACCGAGTTAACTGGCACCATTGACTCATTTGAGTTTCTCACATAAAGATTATCTAGCTGCTCCGGACTCTTACGATAATCAAAATCACTCTGTACAGTCACCCAGAATAAGTCACCCATCCGGTAGAAATAATTTACCAGATCTGGCCCATAGTTAGCCTCAAGAAGATTATATACATCTGAAATCTGTAAACCATAAAATTTAGCACGATCTATATCAACCAATACATTGTAAGCCTGATTATATGGATTAAAAGTATAGTAACTTCGTGCAACTAATGGACTTTTATTTAACTCAGTCGTCATTTTTTTGGCATAATTATCCAAATCAACATAACTACCTGTTACTTTATCCTGAATATACATTTCAATACCATTGGTATTACTAATACCATCAATGGCGGGCTGATTATAGGCAAGGATATTGGCACCCTTATAAGTTTTCCCAAACTGGTTTGCCCGATCAATCAAAACGTTAACATCATCTTTACGCTCATCCCAATCTACCAGATCTGCGGTTACAGTAGTTACATTGGTTTTTATTGAGCCTGCATGTAATTGGTCAACACCAATCAGACTGATACTATTTTCAATATTTTTCTTGTCTTTCAGGAGATAAGTAACAAAATCATCGGTCACTTTTTCAGTACGCTGCAAGGAAGCATTATTTGGTAGCGTAATTTGGGTCATGAAAAACCCTTTATCCTCATTTGGGATAAAGCCTACTGGCATAATATGATAAATAAAGGCAGTAAGAAGTAAAACTCCGCCAAATACACCCATAAATAGCTTACGTTTCTCAAGTAATAGGTTTACTGCAAAGATATATGCATCGGTAAATTTTTCAAATCCGCGATTAAAAGCAACAAAAAATTTATTTTTTACTTCTACTTGATGCCCATCTTTAAGCATTATTGCACACAAAGCAGGAGTTAGAGTCAATGCAACAATTCCAGATAAAACTACAGAAATTGCAATTGTTACCGCAAACTGCTGATAAAGTATCCCGGTTAAGCCGCCCAAAAACGCGGAAGGAATAAATGCACAACATAGTACCAAGACAATAGCAATTAGCGCACTCGCAACCTCTTCCATCGACTTAATGCTAGCTTCTTTGGCACTACATTTTTGCTGTTCCATGATCCGCTCAACGTTTTCAATAACTACGATTGAATCATCAACCACGATACCAATTGACAGAATCAGACCAAAAAGAGTCAGGTTATTAATACTAAACCCGGTAGCGTACATTCCGGCAAAGGTACCGACTACCGCCACAGGAATGGTTAAAATTGGAATAAGTGTTGCCCGACCTTTTTGCAGGAATAAGAATACCACTAATACAACAAGGATACAGGCATCGCGTAAGGTCTCTGCAACATTTGTCAAAGCTTTTTTAATAAATTTGGTATTATCAAAGGATACTTTATAGGTAATTCCATCCGGGAATTGCTTACCTAAACGTTCCATAGTCGCGATAATCGCCGCATGGGTAGCCAACTGATTAGCACTTGGATCAAGATAAATCTGTAAACCAATATTCGAATCATGATCAAGTTTATTGATCGTATCATAGCTAAAAGCACCAAGTTCAACCCTTGCAATATCTTTAATCCGGATATACTGGACTCCGCTATTTCGTACGACAATCTGTTCAAACTGTTTCGGATCACTATAGTAACTCTGCCCAACCAAATTAATTGTCATTAAACTTGGACCAGTTGCTGGCGGTGCTGCGACCTGACCAACGGCAACCTGAACGTTCTGTTCATTAATTGCATTTTCAACATCAGTAAGTGTAACACCAAGTTTCTGCATTTTATCAGGCTGTAACCAAATGCGCATTGAATAGGTACGAGCACCAGCCATCTGAACATCACCAACACCTTTTACCCGCACCAGCTCAGTATAAACGGCCCGGTAGGTATAGTTACTTAAATAAACTTGATCTTGACGCCCATCAGTTTGCATTGAAATCGACATCAATACATTTTGCGAGCTTTTCCGCATGGTAACACCAAGATCTTGAACAATCTGTGGCAACATAGGCAAAGCAGTATTTAAACGATTTAACACATCACCAATAACGGCATTCAAATTAGTACCAACAGCAAAAGTAACTACCAGATTGTAATCGCCATTACTAGACATTACCGAATTCATATAAATCATCTGGTTGGCACCATTTACCTGATCTTCAATCGGCGAAGCTACAGTTTTTTGAATAGTCTCAGCATTTGCACCAGGATAGTGGGCAGTGATTGTAATCGTAGGCGGCGCAATATTCGGATATTCAGCCAATGGCAAATTGAAAATAGCCACCAGACCACAAATCACGATAATAATCGAAACTACCGATGAAAATACAGGATTATTAATAAAAAACCGTAGCATAGAATACCTAATTTAATAAAATTATTTTGTAATTACTTTTTAACTTTTTTGTTTTTCATAATCATGGCAAAAAATGCCGGGGTTAACAAGGTTCCAATTAAAACAGAACCAAGTATACCACCTATAATACCTAAGCCGACAGAATGTTGTGCATTAGCACCCGCACCATCAGCAAATACTAGTGGCAAGGTGCCGAATATAAATGTAACCGAAGTCATAACTATTGGTCTAAAACGTAGTTCTAATGAATGAATCGCACTTTCTTCAGAATTTACTCCAGTTTTCATAATTTGCAAAGCAAACTCGGTTAATAAAATTATATTTTTTGCAGATAACCCAAGTAACGCAAGCAAACTAATCTGAAAATATAAATCATTGGTTCTACCACTTATCAAAAGAATTGCTGCTGAACCAAATAATGCACAAGGAATTCCAAGCATTACAACCCATGGTAAACGCCACATTTCATAAAGAGCAGCCAACACCAAATAGATCATTATCAACGAAAACAGGAATGCTATTCCCGAAGTAGATTTTGACTGTTGTTGCTGATAACTGGTACCAAACCAGTCATAATTATACCCTTTAGGAATATTTTGAACTTCATTAACTACAATTTTCATCACATCCGCCATCGAATATCCAGGAGCCGGGATCAATGTTACTTTAGAAGCAAAATAATCTTGAAAACGCTGAATCACCTGCGCATCAGTAGAAGTACTGATATTAACCACACTATTAATCGGAATCATTTTATCGGTTGTAGTTGAATGAACAAATACATTGTCTAAATTCTGTAAGGTTGCTCGGAAACGATAATCTGCTTCTAGAATCACCCAAACCAGATCTTGCATAATATAAGCATAGTTTACATAATAACTACTATACATTGCTTGAATTGAATCATAAAGAGTATTCAGATTTACTCCATAAAATTTAGCACGATCAATATCTGGTAGGATCGTCATACTAAGCACATTGGTATCCAGCGTTTGAAAACCAGCAGCAACTTCCTTGTGCTTTTTCATCCGCTCAATAAATTGCGCCACTACTTTCTGAAGTTTTTTCGGATCCCCAATAACCCGATCCTCAATAAAAAACTCCAGCCCTCCAGTTGTACTCAGTCCACGAATAGCAGGCTGATTAAATGCCCGAATAACCATTCCAGGTTCGTGAGCACCAAATTCATTAACTTGATTAATAATATAATCTGCAGCACTATCTTTTGTCTTACGTAAATCCCAATCTTTCAGGACAATAAAGATTGATGCAGAGTAAGTCTTCTGACTACTAAAATCAAGAAAGTCTAGCCCAGTTACACTGGTTATGGTATCAATACTATGATTTTTGGTAAGTTTCTCGACCATCTGGTTTACTTTAGCCTTAGTTGCCTCAAGACTACTTGAAGATGGAAGATTAATAGTTGAGAAAATAAGTCCTTGATCTTCACTCGGCACAAAACCAAGTGAGACTGCTTTAAACATTGCCCCCATAGCAATTACAACTGCAAGCCAAACCATAATAGCAGTTTTTTTATGATGCACAAGATAACTTGCCATACCCACATAAATCTTGGTTAATTTGGCAAACCAAACATCAAACCAAGCCAGAAATTTTGGCTTCTCCATATTTGATTTCAAGATCAAATGACTGATCGCAGGGGTAAAAGTAAGAGCACAAATACCAGATAGAACAACTGCACAAGCAATTGTTACTGCAAACTGACGATACATGATACCGCTTAATCCACCAAGAGCCATGACAGGAATAAATACCACACTCAGAACTAATACAATCGCAACAATCGCACCAAAAACTTCCTGCATTGTTTCTTCAATTACTCGACGCAACGTCCAATCAGGATGCTCTTCCCGGAGTCGTTCAATATTTTCAACAATAACAATTGCATCATCTACCACAATCCCAATCGCAAGAATCATGGCAAATAAACTTAGAGTATTTAAAGAAAATCCAGCCATATATAAACAAGCCATAGTTCCAATTACTGATACCGGAATTGTACAGATAGCAATAACACTTGCACGCCAATTTTGTAGGAATAGATAAATAATGACCGCAACTAGTAAAAATGCTATACGTAGTGTTTCATTAACATTCTTGACTGAAGCTGCAACAAATTTTGAATTATCAAGAGTAACCCGATACTTTAATCCAAATGGAAAGCGTTTGGCATCCTCAGCAATTTTGTCAAGTACTTGTTGTCTTGCCTCAAGTTGGTTAGCATTTGGTACTGTATAAATAAACATCAAAGTACATGGATAGTTTTTAAATTTGCCTTTTTCATCACGATAATTAACCTGAGCGATTGTGTTATAGTTATTAGAACCAAGTTCAACACGAGCGACATCTTTTATCCTTACCGTCTGGTTATTATTATTTTTTAGGATAATATTACCAAATTGTTCAGGGGTCGAATACATCGGCTGACCAGTCATATTAATGGTCAGCTTACTTTCTGCTTCATTTGGAACAGCATTGCTACGCCCTACAATATACTCTTCATTTTGATCTTCTATCGCACTTTGCAGGTCATTAACAGTAACGCTATAACGTTGCATTTTATTTGGATCAAACCAAACATTTATCGCATATGAACCAGAACCAAAAACACTTACCGTACCAATTGTAGGTAATAACAACAAATCATTTTCTACCGTACGCTGCAAATATTCACTAACCCACTTGGGATCTATATACGGATCTGAATAATAAGATACCATCATAAGCATATCGGGAGAGCTTTTACGTGCTGTCACGCCCTGCTGCTGAACAGTCATTGGTAGTAAAGGCATAGCTGCCTGCAAACGGTTTAATACTTCATTAATTGCGTAGTTAGTATCAGTACCAACATTATAATAAAGGGTAATCGAGATAGTACCTGTTGATGTGGTAGAAGTCATCATATACATCAAGTTGGCAACACCATTTAGTTGGTTTTCGATCTGGGCTGCTACCACCTTTGCACCAGTCTCCGCATTGGCACCAGGATATGAAGCACTAATAGAAATAGTTGGTGGTGATATATTTGGAAATTGACTAACTGGCAAATTCATCATTGCAACAGCGCCACATAGCATAATTATCAGTGAGATTACCGTAGCAAGGATTGGACGACGAATGAAAATATTTAAACGCATATCAGTAATATCTTAACCTTATCAAAACCCTAAATCCAGGCAGATTCTCATCGTTAGCCCTACATGAAATTTCTTTTTTTTACTGCTCTTATTACTATCTTTTATAAATATTAAAATAGTAACAACCAAATATTATACACACAAATCACTATAGACCACACAAAAATAGGTTAGCTAACTTCTTGTAAGTAACATCTTTTCCTGTATCTCATTAACAGTCTTCTGCACATATTTAAGAAATAAAGAGACTCTAACGTTTTGATTTAACGTTGGACGAATTGAATATATACGTAATGGGCGCTCAAACCTCCATTCTGGCAAAACTCTGATTAAACTAGCATCCTGTTCCAGCATCTGATCAACAACAAAGTTAGTCATGGGAATAACTCCCAAATTATTTTTTAACAAATGCAGCATAAATTCACCACTATTACTGGCATACACCGGATGATTTATGGTAATTATATATTTTTCATCATTGCGGGTTCTATGTATTAGCTCCCAAGAGTTTAAGATTCCTGTATCATCCAGAATTGGCACACATAATTTATGTTTAAATAAATCATGTGGCTCGCGTGGAGTACCATGTAGTTCTAAATATTTTTTTGATGCAATAAGAGTAACATTATCTTCAACTAAAAGCTTGATTCTAAAATAGTTACTTGCTGGAAAGGTATGTGAAATAGCAACATCAAATGGATACTCGGTATATCCAATCATAAAATTAGAGAGTAACGTTATCCTGATTTCTGGATGATCATAAGTGAAGTCCTGTATCGTGGTATTTAAAAAATGTCGAAAATAGTCATCACGAATAACGACTCTAAGTTCTCCTTCTGAATTATTTTGCCGAGAATAATACTCATCGATAGAGTTAGCAATATTACTGACTGTTGGTTTGAAATGTTTATACGCTTCAATACCATCATTACTTAGCTGCAAGCTACGCTGATTCATAATAAACAAACTAACTTTAAGTGTCTCCTCCAGCTGACGCATCCGGCGGACAATTGTTGTTATCGCAATACCAGTGACTCTTGATAGTTCCGTATAGCCACCGGTATCAACTAATTTAATAAAAAGTTCAATGTCTTCTATCAATTAGTAGCTCCTTTTTATTATCATAAAATTTTACATGAGTTGACTCTTTACATTACCTGAAATATTGTCGACATACCAATAACACCTCCATTTTTATCCAGCGCCTTAACTTGAAAATATTGGTTTTTATCTACATTATTCAGTGGAATCTCCGTTTCAAACCCTGTTTTGGCAACGCTACTAATAGCTTCAAGATTAGCTGCACTTACTCCAGCATAAACTTGCCAGAATCTGGTTTCGGTTGAACCATTCCAAGAAGCGTAAATTATCACTTGATTATTGACAAACTTTCCGACTGCACTAGGTGGGTAATACGGAGTCGCAGCCCAACTATTTCGAAATGTACGATAAGAAACATTATTTCCTGGCATAATAGCATCATAAAGCAAATTTAATGATGTATCAGTGACGGTATTGCCACCCATCGCAAATTCACTATAATACGCGGTTGACCCCCATCCAATAAATTTATTTCCATTGTCTAAAGCCTGAACATTCCCCTGCGAAGGAACGTTAAGATTAGGATCATGATAATATGTGCTTTCAATTGCCGCCCTCATTTTAATAAAGTCTAAATTTAGATATAATCCCCTTGAATATGGTGTCCCTGGGGGAATACTGGATGGGTCACTACAACAAGCATCATCAAATAAGCTAATTATATTCTTGGAAATAAAGCGAGCATCATGCTGCCAAGAAAATTGCGCTCCACTTTCAAAAGTAAAATCACTCTGCTTCCCACCTAATGTCCATATTATATTTCCCGTTGGCTTATTTATTCGATAAATAGCAGAAGTATCGCGTGCAGATACCAATATATCATTAACGTCATCAGTAAGTCCAATTGAATTTAAATGATAAACATCCCATACCCCACCCGACGAACTTATTGAACCAACAGATTCATATGTATCCGCTATAGGAATATGATCTAATGCATCCCAGAAAAAAACCAGCTTATTAGTAGCTAAATCAACTTCCTGAATTGAAAAATCAGCAATGGTTCCATTTTGTGGTCCACCATATGGAGTAAGATCCATCGTTACATTTTTAGTTGCCAGAAATAATGCACTATTTGTTGGTGTGATTAAAAATTCATGCACATCAGGAATAAATCCATTTTGAGCTTCAACTGTTTTTATAACTTGATAATGATTATTCAAAATGTAATAGCAAGAGCCTGGTTCAGATGATCCCGTTGGCCCATCCGTATATGCGGGGGCAGAAACTTCTGTTCCCTGCCAAAAGGTTAGCACTGGCTGATCATATAAATGCTGTACTTTAAAATCCAGATTCATTAAATTTGGACTATTTAAAGGTCTAAACCAAATTGGGACTCCATCATTATCTAAAATTAAGGATCCACTTTGCCCGTAAAGGTGAAATGAAGATGTAGTATATGGAGCAACAAAAATTAAACCATCTGCTAACCCCGAATTTTTAACATCAACACTTACCTTCATTGGGTGAAGATTAGACTCACTAATGAAAGTCCAAACTTGACTTGATTCCAAAATTGGTGAAGGCGTTATATATCCAGAACTTGTAGGATAAGGAATACTGCCACACATGACCGTCTCAGAACTGGTTGCTGTTCCTCCCGAACTACAACCAGTAATTAATAACAGTGTAGTTAAGATCAAATATATTTTACGTTGATTTAATAAATAATTTTTCATTCTTCATTCCCTTAAAAAATATTAAGCTTATAAACCAATAGCAGAAACAGCATTATCATGATGTTATCAAGCTACCTAACACGAAAGCACTATTATTGCCCCTTGAGTATAGTCATTGCCAACTTGAACCATTATATGACTCAATCATCAACTGATTATTGGCAGTGTAAACAATATATGGTGTACTATTTATTATTGGTAATGCCAGAATCTGTCCCGGATTAGTAACACTAATTGAGCTGCCAAGCTGACTACTACTATTCAAATTAGCATTTGAATACTTAACAACCTTCAAGCTATTACTATTTGCATAATCAAAGTATGCCAAATACAGATTTCCACTATTATCTGAAGACATTAACGATGGGTACACCGAATAACCAACACTACTACTGGTACCATCTGAAGACCCAGTAAAAGTACAACTACTGACTCCATTAGAACATTTAGCAATAATAATTACACTATTTTGGGTTGATTTTACCGCAAAATAAGTACTCCCGGAAACTACTGTCATTTGACTTGAATCTATCCATCCATTATATGCATAAGAAAATGAATAATAATATTGATTTAAAATATTTTTATCTTTATCAACAAACACCACTGAAGGAGCACCACTACTTAAATCCAAAGTTAATAGTGAAGCTGGATTATTCGACGAATTAGAATAGCTATTTGATGGGGTACTAGATAAAGTCCCATTATTATACTCTGCAATGCTAAAAGAATTATTATTCGTACTCTCAAAAGCAGCATAAACATTACCACTTGAATTTGCTGCTAGTAACGGACTCTCAGCACTAAGACTCATTGAAGCAATACTAAC
>FRDC01005181.1_pt2 | contig 15693 bp, 12 predicted proteins | sample 1106171 | NCBI WGS metagenome assembly FRDC01 (sample SAMEA3930566, study PRJEB13176) | freshwater metagenome | biome: Drinking water system; feature: drinking water; material: water | place: Singapore | collected 2014-12-20 | reverse complement strand
TGCTGCACGATATCGGCTATCTGATCAATCCCCGGCAGCATCATAAACATGCCTACTATCTGATCAAGAACAGTGACATCGGCGGATTGACGGCGGAGGAAATCGAAGTCGTGGCGAATATCGCCCGCTATCACCGTCGGTCCATGCCGGCAGCCAAACATGAGGGTTATGCGGATCTGTCCATCAAACTCAAACGGACAGTACGGATCCTGTCGGCCCTCCTGCGGGTGGCCGATGCCCTGGACCGGACGCATTTTTCTGCCGTGCAGACGGTGGATGTGAAGATCGGGCAGACCTTGACGATTGTGGCCACAGTCAGCGGGGATGCGGCCATGGAGATCTGGTCGGCCTCACAGCGAACGGACCTCCTCGAGCAGGTGTTTCGACGGCGCGTTCAGTTTAGTGAAGTGCCGCAGGAGACAGAGAAATCATGACGAGATTCCTGCTCGTTCATGAAGCGCCCTCCGGAATGTAGCCAGTCCGGCCTCGGCTGTTCCCATCAATCGTTCTCTTTCTTCTTCTTGGCCTGTCCCAGCCCGCGGAGTTGTGTCGGAGTGCACCACCACTGGAGCTGTCCCTCCCCTGCCCGCGCCGGCCCCGGCAGATGAATCAATCCGACCCCGCCCTTCTTCATCGGGTAATTCTGTGATTCCTGCCCGCTGAGCAGATAGCCACCCATTGCGCCCAGCAGCGGTTCGTGCCCGACACAGAACACGACGGAACGGTCCGGGAGGGTTCGGAGGAACGTCGCCAAGGATTGAGGCGTGGATCCCGGCTCCAGGGCGTTGCACAAGGACATCGTGACAGAAGGACAGAGAATGGCGTTGACGATCATGGCGGTTTCCCTGGCCCTGGTCAGGGGGCTGGTGAAGAGGTGCGTGGGCGACAGTCCCAGTGCGGCGAGGCCCTTCGCCACCTGGCGTACTTTCTTCCTGCCTTCATCGGTCAAGGGACGGGTCTCATCCAGGTCGGACCATTCCGCCGGCTCGACGGCGAGGCCATGGCGCATCAACAAGCAATCCATTCGACGAACCTCCTTGGTGTGGAGGTACGCTAGCACAGTTGTCCGAGTGGTGTGAACGAATGGGCGCGGGTATGGTGTGGCAGATCAGGCGCTGAGAGGAAGGGTCTGTTCTTTCCGGAGAAGCCGGTAGCCGGTTTCTGCAACCTCGACAATAAGGGGTGCGCCGCCGTCCCGGCCGGCACATTTCTGATTGAGCGAGGCGACGAGTTGATCAAGCTCACGATCGTGAGAGAGGGTATCGTTGCCCCACAACAGACTGCGGAGTTCTTCTCGCGGGACCACCTTTCCCGTTGTCTTGGCCAAACGCAGGAGACTTTGCCATTCGGGTTTGGTCAGGACCAGCTGGCGTCCACGGAAGGTGGCGACATATTGGGTGGCGTTGAGCGCGAGGTCATCATCGAGATCGTCGAGATTGTCCGGCATGCTGGCGGCGAGGCGCCGCAGCACGGCATGCACCCTGGCGACCAGCTCTCGAGGGCTGTAGGGCTTCGTCAGAATATCATCGGCTCCGCTTTCCAGCCCTGCCACGCGAGCGTCTTCCGAGGTCACGGCGGTGACGAGAATGAGGCCGATCGATTTTGTTTGCGGGTCCTCGCGCAGACGCCGACACAAATCTTTGCCGCCGATACCCGGCACCATGAGATCCAGCACGACCAAGGCGGGCCGGTTCTTCCAGATATCCTGAATGCCGGTCGGTCCATCAAAGGCGATATTGGTGCGAAACGAGGCTTTGCGGAGGACCTGGTCGACAGCCCGCGCATGGTCTTGATCGGCTTCGATGATTTGGATGACTTCAAGGCTCATAGATGTACTCGTGTCTCATGTCTATCGGCAGGAATGGAAAAAGTCTTGAGCGGGAACCAAATGACGGCAGGTAGAGGCTGAGGTTAAGGTTGAGCGAGGAAAATCAGGTTAAGGCATCCTTTCTTCCATCCTCAACCTCGTCGTTCCCTGCCAGCGTCTTAGGAGCGGTGCGTGCCGATCAAGCGATGGAGACTGTCAAAAGCCTGGCTGACCCAGGAATCGGAGGTGCCTGGTTTGGGGCCACCATTCGTGCGCCCGGTGATGGAAGCAGCCAACTGTTTGATCCGGCTGGCGACGTCGCGATAGTCCGGCTGGGCGCGCGCGATCCGGCGATAGACCGTCAGCGCTTCCTTATTTTGGAGGGAGGATTGGAGGGAGCGAGCGAGCATATATTGCACATCGAGAAGTTCTTTGGGTGCGGCTGAGGAATCATTGAGGGCGACACGGAAGGCTTGGATGGCTGCCCGTAAGTTTCCCATGGTTCGGCAGCAAATGCCGATCTGTGCGTGCGCTTTGAGCCACAACGCGGGGTTCTTGCTCGCCTCTACGAACAGGGCCATGGCCTCCTCAAGACGGTTCTCATTCTTCATGCGCAACCCGTCTTGGTAGAGCGCTTCTGAATTCTGTTCGTTGGAGGCGGCGCGGGTCACCTCCGTTGCCTGGGGGGCTGTCTTAGGCTGTGGGATGGGGGCGTCGATCTCGGTCGCATCTTCAGGAGCGGCTGCCAGGATCGCCAGTTCCTCTCGTCCGGCGAGCGGAAGAATGCCGCCTTTGCTCCGGTCGAGTGCCGCCTGTGCGACGAGCTTAGATGTGATCACTCTCGCTTGTTCGGCGAACCCGTACGTCAGTGCGATCTCGCACACTTGATTGATGAGACGAGGATTGCCCTTGGTGAGCCGATGGATCAGGGTGCAGGCTTTGTTTGTGAAGAGCGAGGGAGATCCCCCGGCAACCCGCAGCCGATGACGGATGCAATGTCCCGTTTCCGTTTCAGTAAGCGGTTCGAGATGATAGTCGACCACAATGCGCTGGGCGAACTGCGTCATGTCGATTCGCTGGAGCAGCGCATGAAGATCCGGTTGGCCGGAGAGAATAATCTGCAACTTCAGGATCTTGCCGTCATTCAAATTGGACAAGAGTCGAAGTTCTTCGAGTAGCTCGACGCCGAGACTTTGCGCCTCATCGACAATCAGGATGACCCGGCGGTGTTGTTTCGCCTCCTGAGCCAGGAATTGCGTGAAGACGTGATAGGCCTCGACCGGGTCGAGCTGTTTGGTGCTCAAGCCCAGTGAAAGCAGAATCCAGGGGAGGAGATGCTCAATGTCGTAGCGCGCGTTGGTGATGAGCCCGATCGAATGTTTCTGCCCGTGTTCGGCGATGAGCTTTTGCAGCAGCGACGTTTTGCCCATACCGGGGTCGCCGGTGAGGACCATGAACGGGGCCTGGCTGAGGACGCCGTATTCCAGGAGGCCATAGGCAGCGCGGTGCACCGACCCGGCATAGAGAAAGTCGCTGTCCGGGAGGAGCGCGAAGGGCTTGGCGCGAAGATTGTAAAATGTCTCGTACATGAACCCCTTATATTGAAGGTCTAGGTTGAGGCTAAGGTTAAGTAGGAGGAATCAGGTATGGCCAGGATCTCAACCTTGGCCTTAACCTCAGCCTGTCTCCCCGTTCTATTCGCTTCAGTTCCCCAAGAGCTTTCTCATACTCGCCGGTGTGGCGGCCAGTTGTCCGGCCTTGTTGAGGACGGTGCCAAGAACAGGCCGCGAATCCTTCACCAGCGAGAGCGCCCGTTGAACATCCTCTGCGGAGGTCTTCCCTTCCTCCACCACCAGAAGCAGCGCATCGGTATAGGGAGAAAAGGCCAGCACGTCGGCGGTCTGCAGCAACGGAGGCAAGTCGAAGATCACAATCCGTGAGGGATAGCGGTGTTTGAACTCCTCGACCAGCGCCACCATCTTCGGCGATGTCAGGATTTCAGTCGAGTTCTGGATCGCCCTCCCCCCTGGGAGCAGCACGAACCGGCCGATTCCGGGATGGACCAGGAGATTTTCGACGGGCACGTCATCAAGAAGATAATCGGCCAGACCAGGACAGTCCTTCAATCCGAAGACGTCATGGATGCTGGGATTGCGCAGGTTGGCATCGACGAGCAAGACGGTCTGTGTCGATTCCATGGCGAGACTGATGGCCAGATTCACCGCCGTCAGAGTCTTGCCTTCGCCGGCGCCGGGACTCGTGATCCCGAGCACATTCCAACCCTTGTCACGAAGCCGGTGCATGACCTGCGTGCGAAGGATCTTGAAGGCATCGACGAACGGGCCCTTATCATAAGCCGCCATGACGCGCCGCGCACGGAGGACCGAGAGAGGCACATCCAGCGATTTCGTTCTGGTGTAGACAATCGGGGGCGGCACTGCCTGCGGCCCGCCGGATCGTCCTCCGGGAGTCTTATTGGAAGACCCGCTCTGTTGGTCCTTATATAGTTGTACCGCGGTACGAAATCGGTCCATTTAGGGCTCCAATGAAAAGAAGGTTGTTGAGGTTAAGACTCAGGTCGAGGGGGGGACAACTGAATCTTCACTCAACCTTGACCTTAACCTCAGTTTTTTCCCCCGTCCTTAACCTTGGCCTTTCCCTCTCCGTCTACTCTATGCCAAATCGCCTAAGGGCTGCAAACCAGAGCACATCCAGAGGCACGACGAACGCGTGCAACAGTAAGAGAATCATCGCCAATGCGCCGACGCCGGCTCCCCTGACAAGCCGTCGGCGCTTGATCGCCTTCGAGAGGTCTTGCTCATTCGGCATGAAGGGCACCACGGCCAAGGGGAACATATGAGTCAGTTGTGCAAGTTGTTCCGGTGAACGGATGGAGTGATCCAGCGATTCCGCTGCCGCGCCTGATCCGAGTCCACCACCGACAGCCAGAATGAATCCGAGCAGCACAATCGCGAGCCGGTTCGGCTTGTCCGGTTTTTCAGGCAGGCTCGGTGGATCAATGAGGGAAAACCGCTCGCCCTTGCGCTGAACTTCCAGCCCTTCCGACACCTTGGCTTCTAAAAGCCTGGAGCGGATGTCCTGGTATTTCTGCCCTGAGGTATCCCGGTCTCGAATCAAGACGAGATATTCCGGCTCGAGTTCCGGAGTCTTCTCCAGCCTGGTCGCATAGGCCTGGAGTCGTTGCTTCACATCGGCTTTGGTTTTTCTGAGCGCGTCCAGGGAAGACGTGGCTGAGTTCAGCTGTGCCTGGAGATTGATATAGGCGGGGTTCTCCGGCCGCTGAATCGGGTTCTTGCGCGGCGGCACAGCCCTGAGCTTGCGCACTTCCTGCTCAAGCGCGGCGATGCGTCGCCGCGCGGTCACGACATCGGGATGTTCGTTCCCCAGCCGTTCAGAAATAGTTGCCAGGCTGGCTTTGGCATCGACCAATTGCTTCGACGCCTCCTCGACTTCCGGGAGGTGCCCGGTCTCCTTTTCTAGCGCCTCAATCTCCTGCTTCATCTTCACAATGTCAGGATGGTCAGGGGCCAGGTTGCCAGAAGCTCCCGCGTACTCCGCACGGAGGGCCCGGAGGCGATCGGCTGAGTCCAGAATGCGCTCGCCGCTGGCAGAAATCATCGGGCTGTTCGGCTTGATTGTGGCCAGCTCTCCTTCCAGATAATTCTTGCGTTCCTCAAGGGTGCGGATCTGCTGATCGACATCCATCAATTCCCGGTCGGCCTGATTCATGAGCTGCTGATTCAATTGCATCAGCTCTGGCAGAGCGCCTTGGGCCCGCTGTTTGAAGCCGGCAATCTTGTCGTCGATCTCGCCGATGTGTTTGGCGAGATTATCTGCTTCCTGTTGGAGAAACGACGTGGCTTCCTGGGCCTGGCGTTCGCGGCTCTTGAGGTTCTCTCCCAGAAACAAACTGGTCAGCTCGTTCGCCACTTTCTGCGCGAGGTCTGGGGATTTGCTCTGGTAGGCGACGGTGAAGGCAATAGTGGCCTTAGTGGCATGTTGGGTTCGCTTATCGACCACGTCAGCGCTAATCACTTCAACCTGGATATCCTTGATGAAGCGCTTGACGACTTCTTCGGCCGGGCTGGCCTTGCGCTGATCCGGATAGAGGTCGAATTGCTCGACGACTTTCCAGAGCGTCGTGCGGCTCATGACCTGCTGCTTGATGGTCTCGATGCGTTGGTCGGCATAGCTGGTTATAGTCGATCGGACCAGGTCGGTCGGGATTTCCTGCTCTTCGATCAGAATCGTGGCCATGGACTTGTAAGTCGGCGGCCAGAGGAATGCGGCTGCGAGACTGAGGAGCAACAAGACCCCACCCGCTGTCAGAATGAGTGTCCTGCGCCTGGCAAAGATCGCAACGTAGTCATGGAGGCTTTGCGCGGAGTCAGTCGAGGTCATGTGTCCTTGAGGTCCCATAATCAGATCCGCCTAGTTCGAGAGCGCTAATTTCGGTGGATAATAGGTCAGCATCAGCATCGCGGCGTTGGATGTCGCCGGTGTAGTAAAGCCATCGACATCGCGCCAGCCGTAGGTATAGGAGGCTTCAAGTTTCCACCACTCGAGAAACTTCCAGGCCAGTCTTGGCGATAACCCGAGATAGCGTTGATCGAGAAGCGTCCCTCCTGATGCGAGGCGCGTGGCACCGGAGGTGAGATAGCCATTGGCATCAAGAAAACCTGTGATGGTCTCAGAAATCTTATAGGAGCCTGAGAGACTAACTCGATCTGTCTGGATCAGCAAGCCGAACCCGCTGGGGATGATATCGCGGGCCACGTTGAGCTGGATAGAGCCGCTCTCGAATTGTCTTGTGAGATTCGCGCCATAGACCCATACCGTCTCTTTGGCCTTGATGTCTCCGGCTGGCCCCTGAGTCGTCGAGCTGATGAATCGAGGTCCACCGAACGCGGTTCCTATGAGGGATTCCGTGAAGGCATGAGTGACTGTCATCATCGCTCCGGGAAATGCTGCGCGGAAGCCGAGTGGAGCGTTTGTCGTATTGAAACCCGTATAGAGTCCTGCCAATTGCACCTGATCCTTCTCGGTGAGTTGGTAGAGCAATCCGCCGGACCCACCCAAGAGCTGATAGTCCACTAAGCCGAGACGTAGACCGCTTTCATAGGTGGTATCAGAAAACTGAAAGGACGATTGCAGAGACAATTTCTCCGTCAGGCTCCTGGTCCAGGAGGGATTGGCATTCCATTGGTTGCGTTGCGTAAACCGCACCACAATACCAGTGGTCAGAAGTTCGCTCATCAAGGTGTTATCACGGGTAAAGCCGCCGGTAAAGCCCAGAATGTCCTTTTCCGTCTTGTAGCGCATCGATAGCGGAAGGAAGATGTTCGTAAAGCTTGTTTCTTCGCCACCATAGTAGGAGACGAAATCGGCAGCCACTTTGCCGCTCACTTCAAGCCGTTCTGTTTTTCCAGCGAACTCTGCCGCAGGGGATATCCAATAGCCGTACGTCTCATCGTGTGGAAGCGGAGTGAGAAGCAAGTTGTCGTTATACACGCCTTTGACTCCAATCGACGGAAGTATCGACCACTCAGCTGCCCAAGTCCCCGTTGGTTGCACGGCATAGAACAACACAGCAAGAAGCAGCTTCCCCACAAGGCCGAGGCTAAGGTGAAGGCTGAGTGAGGAGCAGCGCAAAGCTTGTACCCTTAGCCTCAACCTAGACCTTCACGACAATGATTGTGTACCGTTTCAACATACTGCTACGGCACCATCACAGTGTCACCGCGTTGGAGAAGAATGTTCTGCTCGAGATCCTGCCCTTTGCGGAGATCGCCGTAGCGCACCGGGAAGACCTGCTGCTGTCCCCTCACTCGCCGGATGACCTTGATGTCGTTTTCCGCGGCGAAGGGGGTCAGCCCACCTGCCAGACTCAATGCCTGTAGCACATCGGTATAGTGCCCGATCAGGTATTCTCCCGGCTTGTTCACCCGTCCGACGACATAGATCTTGTAGCTCAGAACCTTCATGACTGCGACGGAGACATTTGGATTAGGGATGTATTTGACGAGCCGTTTGATCAGATCTGTCCGAATCTCCTCCACGGTCCGGTCCTCGGCCTGGATGTCCCCGACCAGTGGAAACGAAAACATGCCGTCTGGACGAACCACGACTTCCCTGGTCAGCTGCTCATCCTTCCAAACTGAGATCAACATGACATCTTCCGCTCCGAGGCGATAGCCGGGATCGGCGACCGACGTGATCGGTGTGGTTGTGCCGGCAAGGGAAAGGGTGGGCAGTAAGCCCGCCATTATGAGCGCCACGCCAAGGAACAGCGCAGCCATCCCTAAGAGCCGAGAGAGGCTTAGGAAGGCTGAGGTTAAGGTTGAGGCTGAGAGGGGTGGAAGTTGGGATTGAGCGGTCATGACCTCAGCCCTCAAACCGTGAGCTTCCAACATTCGTGCTCTCCACTTAACCTGAGCCTCAACCTCCTTCGCTCTCGCCTCAAACCTCAGACCTCTAACCTCTAACGTCTTTTCCACAGGTTCCTACCCTTTCATCTGCGACAGAATCTGCTCCGCTTCCTGTCTGCCCTGGAACGACTCAGTGCTTTTCAGTGCCTTGGCGAGGTGGGTTCGGGCTTCTGAAGTCTTGCCCGTCTGGAAGTAGGCCATTCCGAGATGATAGTTCAGCGTCGGAATCTCGGGAGCTTTGGCGACCGCATCCTTCATGATCCGCAACGCCTCTTCTTGCTGTCCCATCTTGAATCGGACCCAACCCAGCGTATCCAGAAAGAGCGGATGAGGCGCATCCTTTTCGAAATCACGGCTTAACGCAAAGGCCTTTTGCAGGCTCTGCGGGTCCCCTTTGGAATCGACGAGCATGACCGCCAGGTTGTTGGCCGCCAGGACGTTGCGAGGATTCAAGCGCAACGCCCCATCGTAGGCCGCGATGGCCGGATCGACCCGACCATTGGCTGTATGGGCTAAGGCCAGCAACATGTACAACTCCTCGCTGTCCTGGTTGGCTGTGAGACCGGCCTGGATGACCTGCACTGCCTGATCTGGCTGCTTCTGCGCGAGCCAGAGGCTTCCCCAATCGAGCCAGGGAGTGATCCACTTGGGGTTGACCCGCGTGGCCTCTTTGAACTGGCTGTCGGCTTCCTTCGGGTGACCGGTCATGGCCAGCACTTCTCCCAGTAGCCCGTGGCCGAACGGATGATTCGGTTGCGCGGCTACCAGCGTTTCCAGCCTGGTTCTGGTCTTGTCGGTATGGCCTTGGGCGATATCCAGCTTGATGAGTGACAGGAGCGGCTCCGGTTCATTCGGCGCGAGTGCCGTTGCCCGCTCATAGGCGATGCCGGCGTGACCGAGCTGTCCCTGAGCCTCCCGCAGCCGGCCTTCTGCCATAGACGTCACGACACTGTCTTTCGAGACGGATCTGAGCCGTTCGAGCGTGCGTTCTGCTTCCGTCCAATTCTTCGTGACCAGATCGAGATTCATCAGCATATCGAGCGCGGCCAGGTCATCCGGTCGTTGTTTCAACAGATCGTCGAGTCTGGCGCGAGCCTGCTGAGGTCTGCCGCTCTGGCTTTCGAGCGCGGCCAGTGAGCGGCGGGCATCCACTTGTCCCGGATAGAGGGCGACAGCCCGTTCGAAACTCTCCTTCGCCAGGTTGATCTCTCCGGTCACCTGATAGGACTGACCGAGAAGAAAATGGACGGTCGCCAGTTCAGGTTGGTCGTGCAAGACGGTTCGGAAGGCCTGGACCGCATCTTTGCCGTTTCGCTTCGCCAGGGCCATGCGCCCGGAGAGCACCAGCGCCTCGGTCGATCGAGGATTGATCTTCAAAACTTCTTGAATTTGCCGGCTCGCGTCCGCCTGTTTTCCCGCATACAGGTCCAGTTCTGCCAGTTTAACCGTGGCGTCCAAACCGGCCGCCTTGTCCTTATGCTCCTTGATCAGGGCTTGATATTGTTCGCGCGCCTGAGGCTCCTGTCCGTTCTTGAGATAGAACTCCGCCAGTCCGAAGCGGAGTTTCGTCGAATGGGACAAGTGGCTCGTTGCGTCGAGGAGCACCTGTTCCGCAGCGCGAGAGTTCTTTCTCGTCAGGAGAAAGTCGGCCAGGAGGAGCCGGCGTTCTTCGCTCTGCGGGTCGAGGGCGATCGCTTCGCGCAAGACCGTCTCCGCCTTCTCGGGAGCACCCTGTCCGTCGTAGAGCCGGGCCAGCCTCAACCGGTGATCGAACACCGTCGGTTCCGCATCGATCATGCGGCGAGCCACGGTTTCCGCACCGGCGAGATCCTTCGCCTGGAGCAGAATCGTATTCAAATTGTTGAGAAGATCCATGTCCTTGGGATGGGCATCCAGCGCCAATCGAAGAACGGCGACGGCATCCGCAGTTCGTTGCTGCTGACCATAGAGTGTGGCGAGCAGAATCGCGACGTCCGGCTCCGTGGGAAATTCCTTGGCGAGGGCTTCGGCTTTGAGCGTGGCCTCCGGCAGCGTTCCAGCCAGCGCCAGGACCGCGATTTTCAGGGCGCCGGCCTGTGGATTCCGGGGATCGATTGCGAGGACTTTATCGGCAGTCGCGAGCACCTGGTCGCTCAGACGGGCTTCCAGATAATACTTGGCCAGGGTGATCAAGGCGGCGCTGTGGGTGGGAATGAGTTCGATCACTTCCTGGTAGAGGCCGACGGCATTGCGCCAGTTTTTTTCTTTTTCCTCCACCTGCGCAAAGAGGAAATAGGCATCGGCGTCCTTGGGATCGATCTTGAGCACATTGCGCAGGGCGACCCGCGCCTTCGGATAGTTCCCGGCCGTGAGGTAGTCCTGAGCCTTGGCCCGGTACTTGGCCTTGCGCTCTTCCGGCCCGCCGCAGGCGACGAGGACGACCGCCATAATCACGATGATGAGGTTCTTGTACGTCATGGTGTTACCTATGGTCATAAGAAGGTTGAGGCTAAAGTTGAGGTTGAGCTGGGAAATTCTTCACTCATTCCTTGCTCAATCTCAGCCTCTTCTCCTAGTTGCCGATTATTTGTTCACCCTCTTCCCCTGTTTCTTACTTAACCTCAGCCTCAGCCTCAAACGGTCCCCCTACAGCCATATCTTGATCCCCAAACTGAACAGTATCCATAGGGAGACCAGCCCCAGTTGCTTGACTCGATCAGAAAAGGCATGGAGCAGTAACTCGAATGAGAAAAACAGCACGATCAGTTTAGCCGCAAAGAGGCCGAGTGATGAGATGTCAGCATGGAGTTCAGGAAGGAACGGGAAAATGACGGCGAGACAGACCATCAGGTAGTCCAGAGGAGTCGTCTGAAACCGGCTTTGGCTGTCGAATCGCATCGTCAGTAGGACCATGATCGCCATGGCGCCGAACAGGAGATGATAGGTCGTGGAAATAGGAAACACCGCTTTCATCCACGAGGCATCGCTGACATACAACAGGCACGTGCTGCCGAGATAGAGCCCTCCGCGCACAAAATACGGAGCCAGCCGCGGAATAAATGCGAGTCCGAGCAGGACAATGACAAACAGTCCGGTCGACAGATAGCCGATATCATGCGGGACTTCCGCCGGAAGAAAGACCGTCGCAATCAGAAACAGAGGGACGACGATGGCCAGGAAACGAATGGGCAAGTCATGGAGCCAGTGGCGATTCAAGACTTCTTCGAGCCATTGCTCGGAACGGACCAGCGCACCCTCCGGAGAGGGTTTGGCAAAGAAGCCCCGGCCTGCGGCGATAAACAAGGCCAGGACGATGCCGGCCAGGCCGAGGTACAGGGGGATGATCAAGATGTCCGATTGCCAGCGCAGGAAATAGGCCGATGCCACCATGAGGCCCTGGATACCATAAATGGCCGTGACGGCTTCGTAGTGGTGCAGGCCCATCGCCATAAGTTTGTGGTGAATGTGGGTGCGGTCTCCGACGAACGGCGATCGTCCTTCGGCCAGACGTTGAGCCGACACACCCAGAGTATCCAGAAACGGCAAGCCCAGCAGAAAGAGCGAAAGAGAAGAGCTGAACGGGCCTCTGGCCGAATCGGTCAGAAGAATCGCCAGGACTCCCATCATGAATCCAAGCAACTGGCTTCCGCCGTCTCCCATGAAAATTCTGGCCGGATAGGTATTGTATCGGAGGAAGCCCAGGAGCCCTCCCATGAAGGGAACGGCCAGCAACAGTACCAGCGAGTCGTTTGAGAGGTGCGCAAGATAGGCGATGCCGCAGAGGGTGAGGAAGGAGAGTCCCCCGGCCAGTCCGTCGAGGCCATCGGTGAGATTCACCGCGTTCGAGACGGCCGCAAGGAAGAGTACGGTGACAGGGATGCTGACCCACAGCGACAGATCTGCGTCGAGCAGGAACGGAATGCTCTCGAAGCGGATGCCTCCAATGAGGATGACCGCGAGGGCGGCGAGCACTTGTCCCGCGAGCTTGACGCGGTAGCCCAAATTCACCCGGTCGTCCCAGACGCCGAATCCCAGGATGATCAATCCGCCAAGGAGTACCGACAGGGTGGTGATATCCTTCGGTGCCCACCAGGCGATGCTGACACAGGCTCCCGCAGCGAAGGCAATGCCCCCTACTCTGGGAACCGGATGGTGATGCACTTTTCGTTCGCCCGGCTGATCCATGAAATGGAACCGATCGGCCAGCATCCGCAACGGCGGGATCAGCGCCATGCAAATGAGCAGCGACGTCATGAAGCTGAAAAATAGTTCGCTAGTCATGGCCCGCAATCCTCTGGGGAAGGTTGAGGCTGAGGTTCAGGTCAAGGTTCTGGTTGAGGCCAAGCTCGGAAACAGTGAGCCGAGCATCACTCACCCTTAACCTCTGTTCCTGTTTCCTGCCTCTAACCGCTAGCTTCAAAACTTCTGCTCCCTTCTCCACTCAGTCTCTAGTATCAACCTTGCCTACTATCCGATCTGCCTTCTGCTCAGCCTCGACCTCAATCTGCTTCACTTCACTCAACCTCAGCCTTAGCCTCTTCCGCTTTCCAGCTAGTCCGGCACATACCGGTTCAACTCGGGTTGCATGGCCGATACGAACTGCCGCATCCGTTGATCGACGATCTCTTCGGTTTCGCCAGGCCCGACGAGAGAGGCAATACGCACCAGCGCCCCGTCGGTTCGCGCGCGCAGGAGGGCATCCCAGAACAAATAGAATTTCACTAGATACTCGCTGGTGAGAATACGATCTCGCTGCTTAAACCAGTACAAGACGATTTGTTTCTGATGGCCTTTTTCTATGACGGCGCGGTTGGCATGGAGCTGGTGAGCCATACCGGACACCGGAACGAAATCCAAATTCTTGAGGGAGGAGATTTCCCATCCCCCGCCAGGGAGACAACTCTGCGGGGAATGTGCCGATTGCCCTTTTCTCTGCGATCGGTAATAGGCCGAATAGAACGTCACCGGCTGGCTGCCGTCATGGCGATATTCCACCAACGCGTAGTCGTCGAACCGCAGCGCGTCGATATACTGCTGCTCCAGCGACAAGGATGTACCGGTCCATCCTTCGATGTGCATGGGGAAATCGACGAACAACGCTCGGTCAGGCGGAACTTCTATTCTCTGGCCGAGGAAGGAGGAGGCCAATGCCACGGGAATCAACAATGCCACGCTGAAGAGGTAGGCTGGTCCGGGGAATGGTCTGTTAGAGGCCTGAGGTTGGAGGTTGGAGGGGTGGAGAAGGCTTGGGGCTGAAGGCTGGAGGTTAGTGGCAGTTACCTCAGGCCTCAAGCTTTGGACCTCAGGCGTCTTGGTGCTCGCCTCAGACCTCACACCTCTAACCTCTAACGTTTTCGCTTCCGGATCGGTCCAGGTGAATCGGTCTTGAAGAGATACGGTTTGGCCATTCGATCCGATCCTGGCCAGGAACCACATTTCAAGAATCAACAGACCAAGGCTGGCCATGAACAGAACCCAGCCCTCGAAGAGATGCGCGAAGCCTTCGGATGCCCCCTGCCCGTACCATTCGACGAGGACGCCGATCATGCCGATGCGGAACCCGTTGACGAGGATCGAGATCGGGATCGACGAGAGGACCAGGATGACGCGTTTCCACATCCGGTCCTTGAACAGATAGGCGCAGAGCAATGCCAACGAGGTCAGGGGGAGCAGATAGCGGATTCCGCTGCAGGCCTCCACGACTTGCAGCTGCACCGGGCCCAGATCGATCACGTTCCCTTCACGGAAGGCCGTGACGCCCACGAGTTGCAGGCAGCCGACCCCGAGCGCCGATGACCACAATTGCAGTTGGCTCGAAAGACCGGCGTATAAGAAAGCGGGTAGCGGAATGCTGGTCAGTAGATAGCCAAGCGGAAAGATGATTGTGTAACTGGCCTTGAGGCCGATCGCGCCGATCACGAGTCCCAGGATCACGATCCAGAGGGAGAAGTGCTGGAGAACATAGAGCGTTGAGAGTTCCCCGACCAGATACAGTCCGAGACCTGCGATGACAATGGCCATGCCCCACCAGGAGCCGGTGATTCCCGCTGCAGCGATGCGGTGCCGTGATTGCCATATCAGAAAGAGGCTGATGAGAGGGACGAACATCCCGTGGCTATAGTCGTCACTGCCGATCCAACGGCTAAAGAGAAACACCAGGCTGTCAGAGTAGAGGTAGCCCAGTGAGACTGTGGCGAGAACCGCGCTGAAGCCTAGTAAAAGCTTGCTGCTCATAATGATGCGCCCGATGTGATGGATCTACAGCAGAGCGACCGCGTAGAGGGTATGTATCTGGATACCAGATTGACTCTTGTAAGGCAACCTTCTTACTAGAATTTCAGATGGCATTTACGTAGCCTCAAAGTCATGGATTGTAGCAACGATCAGCATCGATTGAATGCAACCATTTCAATGCTTAGCCCGAGGGCAAGGTTGAGGCTAAGGTTAAGGCTTAGTTGGAAGTGGCAAGCCGGACATTTTCAGCCTCAATCTTTCTCTTTCCCCCTCAGCTTCGAACTTGGCCTCAACCTTAACCTGCCTTGCTTCCGCTCCGCTGATGATAGACAAAGGGCTTGGCGTATCCCAGTGACGGGGCGCCAAGCCCATGTCTGTGCTCATGCTTGTGAGCTTAGGCCTGCTGGGTGCCGCGGAGGTTTCTTAACCCTCCTGCACCGAGACCGACCAGCGAGATGAGCCCTGCTCCGAACAGGAAAACAGCGGCCGGCAACGGCACGGCGGTCAGGCTGTGGATCGCGCCGCGCACCGTCACGATGTACCCATCGGCGTTCTCAAAGATGAGGCGCCATCTGGTGGCCGTGAGAGAGCTCAGGCTCGGCGGGTTCTGCAGGTTGGTATTGCTGAACAATCCGCCGCCTTCCCGATCCAAATGCAGATCGAAGCTGAGCGGAGTGTAGCCATTGACCGGCAGGCCCATCGCCGCAGTCACCAGTTTCCAGCGGTCTCCGGTGAGCCCGCCGCCCAGGCTGCCGTTCTGAGAAATGGTGACGGCGTTCGCCCCGGGGGCGAACGATGAGCTGTAGCCGCCGATGGCGACAGTCATGGCTTTCACGGCGCCGGGATAGTTGCCGCCTAGCCCTCCCGTGGCATTGTCGAACTGGAACGATCCCGTCACGGGTGAGGTCAAGTTCATCGTGGGCGAGAGCAGCGCTCCGCTGATGCTGCTGACTCCTCCTGTGAAGGAATAGCTCACCAGCGCCGCTTGAGCCACGTTCCCTGTGATGAACAGGGAGCACAGCGCGATCGCCGGCAGAAAAAGCCCTTTGATCGACGACTGTTTGTTCTTCTGCATAACGTCAGACTCCTTGTAGAGGTGGTACATGCGCACAGCCAAGAGGTTCAGCAAGAGCCAGGCCATCCCCGGATGGAGCTAACGCATTGGAAATGCTGAGGGTGAAAATGGACCGCTTGGAACCGTTGTGTGCAGGGGCCTACGAGGAA
>FRDC01000955.1_pt1 | contig 15735 bp, 15 predicted proteins | sample 1106171 | NCBI WGS metagenome assembly FRDC01 (sample SAMEA3930566, study PRJEB13176) | freshwater metagenome | biome: Drinking water system; feature: drinking water; material: water | place: Singapore | collected 2014-12-20 | reverse complement strand
TCTTCAACAGTGATCACACCTTCTTTGCCCACTTTTTCCATGGCTTGCGCGATCATCTCACCGATTTCTTTATCGTTATTGGCAGAGATTGTTCCAACCTGAGCGATCTCTTTTTCGCCTTTTACAGGTTTTGCCATTTTTTTGAGTTCTTCACGAATCGTATCTACAGCCTTGTCGATACCGCGCTTGATATCCATGGGGTTATGACCGGCTGTAACCATCTTCACGCCTTCACGGAAAATAGCTTGAGCTAAAACAGTCGCTGTTGTTGTTCCATCACCCGCATCATCATTAGTTTTGCTGGCAACTTCTTTAACCATCTGTGCGCCCATGTTTTCAAACTTGTTCTCAAGTTCGATCTCCTTCGCAACTGTCACACCGTCTTTAGTGATCAAAGGAGCACCAAAAGACTTTTCAATCACAACATTGCGACCTTTGGGGCCAAGAGTGACTTTTACGGCATTTGCCAAAGCGTTGACTCCTTTAAGAATCAGGCCTCGCGCATCTTCGCTATAACGGAGTTCTTTAGACATTGTTCAATCCTCGCTTTTCTTAGTTAAAAACGCCGAGGATATCTTCCTCGCGCATCATGAGAAATTCTTTACCGTCGAGTTTCAGTTCTGTGCCGGAGTATTTGCCGAACAAAACCTTATCGCCAACTTTTACTTCGAGAGGCAACGTCTTGCCATCTTCAGTGACACGGCCTTTGCCGGTCGCGACGATTTCGCCCTTAATGGGTTTTTCTTTTGCTGAATCAGGAATGATAATTCCACCAGCGGTTTTATCTTCTTCAGCCATGCGACGCACGAGAATGCGGTCGTGTAGCGGGCGTACATTGAGCTGTGCGCTTGCCATGGTTCGAACCTCCTCTTTAAAAAGTATAAGTGTTTGTAATTAGTTAAATTAACTCTGGCAATATGGACTGGCCAAAATTTCTGTCAAGGTGGGAGAAGAAATAAAAAGGTCGCTTTTCAGATCAGCAAATCAATGGGCGTGATCGCCCGCAACAAGGCCCCCTAGTGCCGATTTGGGAGTAGCCGCTTCCATCGAGGAGCGGCCTCGATTTAAGATGACTTTAAGGAGCTCAATCATCTCTTCTTTGGAAAGGCGCTGGGCAAAACTCTCCAACGCCTCGGGTTGATTACGAAAACGCACAAGATAAACCACAAAGTAGTCTTCTAAGCTGAGCTCTTTAGCCGAATGAAAGGTATCCAACGCCCGCTTCAAATCCGCAGCTACGCGTGAAGTTGCCGACGACTTCTGCACCCGCGTTAGCTCCAAAGCCTCAGCCCCTGCGGCCGCAGGATCCTCATTGCGAGGCGCTATATCGGGCGCTGATGACTTGCCCGCCTTAGAAAGAGTCAACTGGTTGGTGAGTCGCACGACTTGATTCCTCGCTTCAATCAACTGTTGGTCTTTCCACGCTTTAAAAGTGAGAATGACGGGCTCCTGCGCCAAACTTGGCGAAGCCGATAGGGAAAAGCTTAATAAAATAAGGGAAACTATGAATTTGGCCAGTTCGCACTCCTTCGCGAATTTGAGCAACTCCCCTCATCCCTACAAATGCCATGCCCCAATTTGCGCCGAATGATATCAGGAGTTTGAAATTTTTTTAGAGCCGTATTTGGTTACTCTTGCGGTGGAAGGGTGACGGGGCTGGGCTCTTGCTCCTCCGAACGGGCCTCGAACGTCAAAACCGTATTCGCCTCGCATTCAATTCGCGTCGCTTCATCTTTCCAAACACAAACCATAGCCCCTAAAGGTTTATGGGCTATCTCGAGATTCCACTGATACTTGTCGACTTGTTGAGGAAATTGCGCACCGACTTGATCTTGAAACTGTCCCAGATAGGCCTCGCTTCGAGCCGCTGGCACTATGACAGTTTGATTCAGAGCTTGATCCAGGACTTCAAAAGGGCCCTGTGGATTCACAAAGGAGGTCAATAGAACCCCCTGAGAGAATCTTGGATCCAGAGCGATGAACGAAAAGCTGGGACCATCTCCAGGGGCGATATCTCCGACAATGACAACACGCCCAATAGTAATCCCCACGTCTAAATTCTCAACAACAGGCTTCACAGCAGCAACGGTTTGACCATCGACAGAAGCTGAGAGTTTCGCCTCCGCTTGAATTTGATCCCGTCCCACAAAGGTCACGGAGTCGACCAACTTTCGGCTCGCGGGAGAAAAAACCAAACTGTGTTTCATGCGAATTTCTTGCCGCAAAAAATACTGAGCTTGAGCCCCGTTCATCCAAAGAGCCACTACAACTATGAGGTAAAGTGATTTCATAAGCACCGCCTATTAGACGAAAGGAAGGAACTCAAATCAATTCTCGTAATTGCCGACCAAAGAGATCCTTTGGTGCGGCTTGAAATTCATCCCCATAACCGACATGATAGCCACCAACCCTTGATCCGAGGTTTCTCCATGATTTTCGAGATTTGCCTCCTTATTGCCTTTGTGGCGATGACGGCCTTCCTTCTCTGGTTTTTTCGCGCACGAGAGCATGCTCAAGCGGATCGATTCAAAGCCTTGGCCGCTGAAGCTCTTCAAAGCAACAACAGCCAGTTCATGGATCTGGCCAAAACGATCCTTGAAGGCCAATCCAATCAATCCAAGGGAGACCTGGAAAAACGTCAAACGGCCATCGAGCAAATGTTAAAGCCGATGGAACAAACCCTGAGCCGCTATGAACATCAGCTGCGCGAAATGGAACGGGAACGGCAGAAGGCCACCTTTAACCTTGAGTCCGAGATTAAACGAGTCGTGGAAACCAGTTTGCAGCTTCATCAGGTCACGTCGGCACTGAAAGATGCTTTAAAAAAACCGCATGTGAGAGGTCGTTGGGGCGAAATACAACTAAAAAACTGTGTCGAATTGGCAGGCCTTTCCGAATATTGCGACGTTCACTTTCAGCATCACACGGTCGATTCCGAAGGCGACCGCATGATTCCAGACATGACGGTCCGTATGCCTGGAGGGCGCCTCGTCGTGGTTGATTGCAAAACTCCGATCGATGCCTTTCTCGCAAGTCTCGAAGCGACAACAGACGAGGCACGAGCCGGGGAGCTGTCTCGCCATGGTCGTCACGTCAAGGAACACGTCCGCAAACTCTCTTCGCGTGCGTATGTGGATGGCTTGAAGGATTCTCCGGATTTCACGGTCATGTTTTTGCCCAATGAATCTTTTCTCTACGCGGCTTTAGAAAGCGAACCGGATCTGGTTGAGTATGCGCTTCAGAAAAAAATCTTGGTGGCCACACCACCGACGCTGGTTGGTCTGCTCAAAATCATTCGTTTTGGGTGGAACGAAGAACGTTTAGCAGCCAACGCCGTCAAAATCTCAGAGGCTGGACAGGAGCTTCACAAACGTCTCGTTGAATTTGTGGACAGCTATCTGCATGTTGGAAAACACCTAGAAAAAGCTAAAGCCGAATATGATTTGGGACTTTCTCGCTTAGAGCGCAGAGTTTTGGTTCAAGCACGAAGAATGGAAGATCTTGGGGTTCAATCAGCCAAAACTCTACCTGAGGGCATGGGCCACACGCAAGAATTGGAGATCCAATGAGAGGAGCCCTTTTTGTTTTCGCGTTGATCTTATCTCCATTCAGAAGCGAAGCTCGCGTCGCCGAACCCAAAGATCTGCCTTCTTGGGTTGAGTTCATTTCTTCCGAGATCTCGGTCAACAAGGACGGTACTTCTACGTCAATTCAGGAGATTCAAATTCACATTGAGAATGAAACGGGAAGAACCACGCAAAGTGTGCAAAGCCTTCTGTACCGCCCTTTAAATGACAAGCTCGAATTACTCGAAGCCTACACCCTCAACGACGGCAAGAAACTCAAAGTCGAAAAAAACAACATTTCCATTGAGTCCGGAGGAAACAATCGCCCCGGTTTCGATGCTGAAGACAAAATGATCATCGCATTTCCTCAAGTGGAAACGGGTTCTTCTATCTATTATCGAGTCAAGTTATCGACGTTTTCGATCCCAGAACCCGGATTTTATTCTTTCTTTGATCAACTCTACGATATCTATGTTAAAAAATTTCACCTGCATATCAGATCGGACCTGCCCCTTTTCTCTTCAGTTCGTGATCCGTACTCTCTCTTAAAATTGAAAGAGTCCCGTAGCGAAGACGGAAAATACATCGTAGACCTGACAAACCAAAAACCTATTCAAAACGGAACTGTTGAAGAAGAGCAGCCCTTCACGGCCGAAGAGTCTGTTCCCAGTATCAACATCTCGACGCTCGAGCTGTGGAACAAGTTTGCGCCAAAGACTCTTGTCGAAACTCGAAAGATGCTTAAAGAAAAAGTCCCCAAGAATTTAGCTGATATTGCTTCCAGTTTGAGCCGACGCAAAACTTCGGCCGAGCTGGTCAATGACCTAACGGCACGACTCACAGAAAAGGTACGGTATTTTGGAGATTGGCGACGAGTCCGGGGCGACTACTTGCCAAGAACTCTTAAAGAAATCTCCACCACTCTTTACGGCGATTGTAAGGACCTTTCTTTTGTAACCGCGGTGCTACTTCGTCAGCTCGGATTTACCGCAGATATCGCGTGGGTGTTTCGCGGCGATCAAGTGCCGCTAAAGAGTCAATACAATTTGCCCAATGGCAACGTGTTCAATCACGCTGTCGTTCGCGCTGAGAAGGAAGGCATGGTGTTTTGGGTCGACGCGACCAACACCGTTAGCCAAGCGCCTTATGTTCCATACGACATCGCCGGACGATATGCTTTTGTCCTCAGTTCAAGCCCACATCTAGAATTCATTCCAGAGGTCTCCGCCTCCGAAGCCAAATATGAAAATAAGGTCAAGATTGCCTCGGCAACCCTTCGAGCTGCCAAAGTTGAGGGTGAGTTCACGGCCAAGGGCCTTGCTGCCGAGGGGGCCCTCCGTGCGCTCATCGCAAATTCCACCGCTGAAAATGATTTCCAATTTATCGCCTATTTTCAGCCGCTCGGCGTACTTCGCGACTATAAAATTTCCGCCGTGAACGATAAGTCTCGAATCCTACACGATTACTCGCGCAACTATCGTGCTCATTACGATGAGTTTTGGGTCGATTCCACCGCAGGTTATTCTTTTGAATTTTCAATTTTCGCGCCTCTCAACACCTTATTCACACTCGATGCGCGGACTCGTCACAGCGATTTGCATCTTGGCGTCCCTTACACATTTCAAAACTCGATAACCTTCGTCGGACGGGAGTTGGTGGGGGCCCCAGCATTTACTTGTTCCGTGAAATCACGCTGGGTGGACATCAACAAATCAATCGCAGTGGATAAGAAAACCGTTCAGGTTCAGTGGTTCATTCAATTCAATCGTCGAACTCTGACTCGCAAGGAAATACTCACAAAAGAGTTCTCCCAGCTTCAAATGGACCTCAGAGAGTGTTATTCACGACGGCAGCTGATCTTTAAGAATTGATCACTGAAAAGGAATACATGTCCTATAAACAGTTCTTCACACTGCCCGCAGACCGGACTTACTTCAACACCGCGTACATGGGCCCTGTCCCCAATGCTGCGCGGGATGCAGGAGTGAAGGCCGTAATCGACCGCTCTCAAAACTTCTGGCAGATTTCACCGAGTGATTTTTTTTCGGGTACGGAACAACTCCGAGAACGGGTGGCCCAAACTATTTGCGCTCCGACTCAAAATGTGGCTTTCATCCCTGCCGTCAGCTACGGGATCGAAATCGCCGTCAAAGCATTGAAAGTCAGATGCGATCGAGAGATCGTTTATCCTCAAGACGACTTTCCCTCGAATGTTTATCCTTGGCAGGCTTGGTGCAAATCATCTGGTGCAAAACTTATCTGCGTACCACGGCCCGAAAATTTCGATTGGACTTCAGCTGTGCTCGCAAAAATCACGGATCGCACCGATATTGTATCCGTTCCGATTAATGATTGGTCCGACGGAACTCTATTTGACCTGAAATCCATTTCCAAAGCCTGCAAGCGGGTTAATGCCAAGTTGATTGTGGATGCGAGCCAGAGTTTGGGCTCTTTTCCTATCGATGTGCGGGAGTTTGACCCCGACTTTTTGGTGAGCGTGGGTTACAAGTGGCAACTGGGTCCGTATGGCCTCAGCTATCTTTATGTCTCTGATCGCTGGTTAGAAGCTGAACCCCTTGAGAACGGTTGGCTCAACCGCAAAGGGAGCGAGGATTTCTCTCGACTTGTCGAGTACCAAGACGAATATCAACCCGGAGCGAGACGATTTGATTGCGGTCAACGTGCCCAGTTGATTTTGACTCCCATTGCCCTTGAGTCGATGCGTTTTCTACAAGACATCGGAATTGACACTGTCTTTGCTCACAACGCGTCCTTAACGACGATTTTTCGCGAACGACTGGCTGAATTGGATTTTCAGGTTCCACCCGCCGAACGGTTGGCTGGTCATATGGTGGGGGTTCGTCATCGAAATTGGCTTGATATGCAACCACTCGCCGCCGCTCTTAAACAAAATGGATTTAGTGTAAGTGCACGAGGAACAGCTCTCCGAATCAGCCCGCATATTTACAATTCGCTCGAAGATGTGGACAAACTTTGCACGGCCCTCAAACGCATCAAAGAAAAGGTTTAACGATGGACCGCGATCAACTCAAAAGATTATCCAGGCTTCTGCTTGAGATCCACAAATTCCTTATGGATAAACAGGTCGAAGTCTATGAACAGCAAAATGGTCCTCTTTCAGGCCCGGGAGAAAAACTTCAACTTCTCTTGGGTGCCCCAGAATTTCAATGGCTGCGAATGCTCAGTAAAGTCGTCGCGGATATAGATGGCCACATCTTCCAGAAAGAAGAACTGACCGAGGAACAGGTCCGTACGAGTTTAAACAAGGTGAATGAGCTGTTTTTTCCTTCTGTAAGTACCGAGTTCTCAACTCGGTATCTCCAGCAGAACGCCGAAACCCCGGCACTCGAAGTATTAGAGGATCATCTAAGAAAACTTTTGGGACATCAGTAAAGAGAGGGCTCAGTCGGTACTTTTCGAAGTGAATCGACTCCACAGCTCTTCTATCAAATCGTTCTGATTTTTATCGAAGAGTTGGATGAGAACCTGAGCGTCCTGTCCCCTTCCTTCGGGAATCCAATAGAAAGTCAATCGGGCCATATTTTTCCGAGTGATTTGCTTTAGAATTGTTAACTTCAGAGGCACCCCGTTACCTCGCGCATCCATTTCTGTCTTATAGTAGCAAGCGCCTGGCATCCCGGTAAAAGCGCCCTGAAATTCCGGTTGTGCTCCCGTCCGGATGACTGCAGGAAACTCGTGCTTTTCAGATCTCTCGCTACCCGTCTCGGTAACTTCATATTTGCCAAATTTCAAAGAGACCTTAAATTTTGCTGGTTTCATCCCTTGGGGCACTGAAAAACCCAAGAGGGTGTATTCGCCATCAAGATCATGAGTAACAACGTCGGGTTGAACATTGCATACAGAACCAAGACGATTTCGAGCCGTGCTGTCCATCGCGTGGCCAGCCCATGCCATCATGATCGCTGTAACGAACACTATTGTGGCTATGATCACTCTCATGGTTTCCTCTCTTCGCCGAGGTCTCAGATGAATATGGATGAATACTACTTCCAGCCAATCACGCGATACTGTTTTCTGTTCAAACAGTTGTTCACGTAACGCTGTTTCATTTCATCCGGAGTTAAATTATCTTTTGCCTTGTCACCAAAATATCCGCCAGCAGCTCCACCGACGGCTCCAACACCTGCACCGACAGCTGTGGAACCTACGTTGCCTCCGGCAAGCAATCCGATGGCCCCGCCCGCCACAGCACCGACTACAGCGCTTCGGCCCGCCTGCTTGCGAGCCCGTTCTTCGCGGTGCTTAGCCAAGTAGTGGTCAGCACGGGACATACAAGCATCGATATCCCGTTCTGCTCTTTCCTCTCCGACCTTCATGTATTGCGAATTCTCATCCAAGACAGGTCGGTAAGAAGCACAAGCCGACAACAGCGTTAAAGCTCCGATCACCAGAAATGCCACATTTCGCACAGTCCCTCCCAAGGTCGATACATGATCTCTCAGCAAAATCGAGACCATAGGGAGATCGCAAAACCGTAAACTTAATCTAGATACGTAAGAAGTCAGAGCCAAGATTTGTCACTCTTGGGAGTCTCTGGCTGCCATTTGGCAGTCGGCTTCGATCCTGGTTGGAGCTCCAGCCTGAGCTCAGATAAAAAAAGGACAAGCCCCCCTTGCAGGAGAAAGCAAAGGATCCGTGTAATGCCCGACGAGTTTTCACTCGTCTAGGCCATCACAAAATTCTCATTCAAAACCTATTTTGTTTTGGACGTTCCTGAAGTCACGAACTGTTTGATCTGTTCTGTGTTTTTAAAGCCGACGGAACGGGCGACCTCTAGACCATCTTTGAACAGGATCAGAGTGGGGACAGAACGAACCCCATAGACTTGAGCGACTTCTCTCGAATGGTCGATATCGACTTTTCCAAAACGGATCCCTCCCTGCGCGCTTTCGAAAGCCGCACGCCCGAAATGCGGTGCCATCTGTTGACATGGACCACACCACTCCGCACTGAAGTCGAGTAGAAACCAACCCGGTTTGTGAATGATCTCTGTAGCAAAGTTGTTCTCACTGATAGGAACGACAGAGGTTTCCTTCTCGAGTCTGTTTTGCAAATTCGCTTCGATGTCAGACAACGCTTTTTGATCCATCTCCGTCCACAGCTGCCGCTCCTTTTCCTGCAGAACAGAAAGGCTGCCATAAATTTCATAGAAGCCCGTCTGAAAATGCTCGAGTTGGGCCCAGTCCACCCCAGGCTTTGAGATAAATTCCTGAACGCGCGCGCCGAACAACTGTACGCTCTTGCGAACGTCTGCTGCGGTGAGGATTTTTCCTTCACGCCGCAAAATGGCCACAAGTTTTCGAACATTCACATCCTGTTGAGCTTCAAGTTCTTTCTGCTTTTCGGTTGGCAAAAACATGATCTGTTGAAGAGTCGTTCGAAACTCTCGCATTAGCTCAGGGGACACTTGATCACCCACCAAAGAGTCATAGTCTTGAATGTGTTTGGCAATCTTCGCAACAAGGTCGCCAAATTCAATCTCTGGCGTCTGTTGCTTCATCATAAAAGTGTAAAGGAAACTAAATTCTTCCGAATGCTGATTGACGATCATATCCATTTGATCTGGAGGAATAGTTTTCAACCCCTCATCGGATAAGAAAGCCTCAACCTCTGCCAAAACAGTAATGACTTGTGCAGGATCTTGCTCGTTCAAGCTCTGAACTTTACTCACCAACTCCTGCAACTTAGCGACGGCGGGAAGAATTTGTGGTGCCTCGTGAGCCAAGAAGCGCTCTGCGTCCAGCGCCGCCATGCTTCCTGTCCCCGCGGCGATCACAGCCTGACGATAGACCGGATCTTGCACATCGCCGGCAGCAAAGACACCCGGAATGCGGGTATGGGTCGAGCGGGGCGCCGTCATCAGGTAACCGTTCTCATCAATATCCAAAATACCTTTGAACAACTCCGTATTGGGTTGATGTCCAATGGCAATGAAAACACCTTCCGCACTAAGCTCTGACGTTTGCTTTGTCTGACTATTTTTGATCCGAACGGATTTCACGACCGAATCACCCAGAATCTCTTCAACCTCTGAGTTCCACAACACCTTGATCTTTGGGTGCGCAAGAACACGATCGGCCATAATCTTTGAGGCCCGAAAACTGTCCCGACGGTGAACAACATAAACCTGACTCGCAAATCGGGTGAGGAAGAGAGCTTCTTCCATCGCGGTATCACCACCTCCCACGACAACCACTGGTACATTTTTAAAGAAAGCGCCATCGCACGTTGCACAGACCGAGACTCCCCGACCCAAAAACTTCTGCTCCGACTCGAGCCCAAGAAATTTTGGTCGCGACCCCGTCGAAATGATCACTGATTTCGCAACATGAAGTTTCCCTGCGACCCACAGCTTGAAAGGCCGTTGGGAAAAATCCACCTTTGCTACATTTTCTGAGATGAACTGAGCCCCGAAGCGTTCCGCCTGTTTTCTCATGTCTTCAAGAATTTTGGGCCCCATGATTCCATCCGGAAACCCCGGGTAGTTTTCGACTTCGGTAGTTCCCATGAGCTGTCCGCCCGGCGACTCACCCTCGATGACTAAAGTGTCAAGAAGGGCCCGCGAGGCATAAATCGCCGCAGTCAAACCAGCAGGACCTGATCCGACAATTGCGATATCATGCACGACGGGTTCAGCCGCCGAACCACTCGCTGTCAGCAAAGAGGAACAATCCGCTTTAGCCGCTTCTTCGGCAGCGTTTGCTGTGATTCCTAGTCCCAAAATTAAAACTGTAACTAAATGAATGATATTTTTCATATTGGCTGACTACGCTAAGAACAAAAAGGAGGGGATGGAAGAGCGGAGCGTTTAAAAAAACGCAACAAGAAGCCAAATTTTATGCGGCAATCCTTTCAAAGTATGGAACATCTTGCCCGAAGAGGCGTTGTGCCAAAACTCCTAAGAACGCGGCAATCAAGTCAGCCATCTATCAACGGTCCTCTTTGAGGAAAAAACCTATTTCAAAATTGTCGGAAAAGTATTTTTCAGTCCGGCTATGGCCATTTGCACGCCGATGCAAAAAACCAAAAATGCACTCAAGCGGTTCAAAACCAAACTTCCAGATCGACCGATGCGCTGAGTGATGACCATCGAATAAGCAAAACACAAATACGTCAGCAGACAGGCCAAAAACAATGAAAAGCTCAATACACCAAGATGCCAAAAAGTCTCAGTAATCTCAAAATCATGGGCATGGGCGCTGAGAGTGATTAAAACCGAAATGCAGCCCGGTCCAATGGTCAGTGGAAAAGCCAGTGGATAAAAAAGCGAACTCGCTATACTGCGGGCCGCATTCTGACCAGCTAAGCCCGTTGGGTCTTCATTGAGCAGCGAAATCCCCATACGAGCAATGAGAAGACCACCGGCCAGCTGCGTGGTGCTCACCGAAATTCCCATGAATTTCAAACACCAACTGCCAAGAAGCAAAGTGCCAATTCCCAAAATAAAACTGTACGAGACAATAGCGAGTGCACTCGTTTTTCTCTGTGCCTGGTCTAAACCCGAAAAGTACGGATCAATAATCAGAGCCGTCCCTACAGGATTAATAACCGGCAAAAGAGAGCTCAAACCCAACAACAACAATGAGAGATGATTGACCCAGTCCAATTCTTACCTCGTTAATTTCCGGGAACCTATTTGTTCAAGCGGAGCACTTCTACAAGCCGGGCAAAGAATTCGATGTTCCTTGGAACGTCGGTTTTGTCAGGGTAAACGGATAACTCTACAGCCTTTCCCCAAGCCAACGCCCCAACATGGGAATCGATACTGTAATCTTTAAAGACGATTTCAAGATCCTGGTCCGAGAGATGGAGATCTCTTTTAACCTGCTCAATCGCGCTGTAGACTTCGCTCTCATTCAAAAAGGTGTTCTCTGCGACCGTGTCAGTTTCGTAGGTGAAACGAATCACGATTGAGCTTTTTGCCGCTTTCGCCAAAAAATCCACAGTCGGCTTAGGGTTCCAGGGCCAATTATTTCTGGGTTCAACTCGCCGATCCGCTTCAGAGTTAAAAAGATCGAGGAAAACCGTAGTCCATCCATCTTTTTTCTGATCACGCCCCCAATGAGGAACTATTCGCAAACGAGTGATCGTCGCCGAAGATCGTTCCGGAAACCATGCAAAAAAATTTCCGCGATCTATGTAAGGTCTCGAAAAAAAAATCTCATCAATGCCCGTCTGCTCTTGCCTGCGCCACTGTTCCAATTGAGCTGGTGCGAGGTTTTCCAAGTCCCCTGAAGTTTTCAAAACTCGCGTCCACAAACCCGTAGTTGTGCGGACTTCAACCAAATAATCACCGAACATTTTGTTCGCTTCAAAAGCGGCATGCAGCATTTTTTCCGGCGGAGTATTGAGGACCCCACAGTCATTTTTTGCAACTGCAGAAAGCGATAGGAAGCTGAAAACAAAAAGAAATAGAGTCGGGCAGATCCTCATCGAACATCCTTTCTAAAAACACGGCAGTCTGATCATTTCTAACTGAACCTGTCAAACCAGATGAGGACGTGCTCCAAACAAAGGTTGTCTCAAGCGCTTTCTAAAATGGATTTCAGGGTTGGCAAGGCCGGTTTCAAAGGGCCACCAAACCAACTTCAAAAACACCATCTCTTCCGATGCGTGGTGTACAAGAAATGTAAGGATAAACTTTTGTCCTCATTCGGGCTAAATCAAGGCTACCACTATCTCGGGAGGGGATTTGCGAGATCACATATTCAGGCGGATTTGGTGGGTGGCCGCAGGTATGGGGATGCTGATGCCGTCCATCACTCTGGGTGCAGACGCATACCAACCCCCGTCCTCTCGACTGTGGTTTTATAGCCAAAATCTTTTCGACTCCCGAACGGACAATTTCATCTCTCAGGATAAAATGAAGTATCGAATCGCTTCCCTTGGCTCTGAAACACAGCTGTATACCGGCGCTTATATGACTAAAGACACGCGCACTGACACCAACCTCATCTACAACGACAACTACGTGGCACCTCTCTTCGGCCTGGGATGGCGTTCTCCTCATCTACGTATGGGGGCCTTTATCGATCTGATGTATGCTTTTCGGACTCACTCTTCCAAATTAGATTTTCGTGCCGCCGTCTATCATTATGATTTTCGACTGCTTGGCGATTCAACGTGGGATTCTCTAACTCAATGGTTCTTCGAGACCTACACTGATTTCAGCCATCTCCACAATTTTTCAAACAACGCTTTTCTACAACATTGGTCGAAGGTTGGAAGACGCTGGTATTTGACCTCGGCCAAACACTGGCGCGCTGACGCCTTTCCCGAATTTATCCTAAACAAAGATCTTCAAAGCTGGCCCTACAGTAGCTTTGTCGATGTGAGAGTGGGACTGCGACTTGAATACGTTTTTTCATCAAATTTGGCTTCGATGACCGTAACCCGCGGCACGGGATTGTACGCTGGCGATCGCTATTTTTTCTCGCCATTCAAGATTCTCCTAGTTCTTGGATTAGGGCTCGATTGAGTAAACTCCTCGCTTTGGCTAGGCGAGGGACTGAAAGAAAGGTTTGAGGGGGATTGACAAACTATTTCGAGATTCTGGACGGCTTCTTTGGCTTTCTAGCAAGCCCGCTTTTATTAGCTTACATCGTTCTAGGCATCGATGACCTGATCGTCGATCTATATTCTTGGGTCAACGGTTTGCACCCGTTAGCCATCCCCAATCTGACGCCCACGGATCTACGAGGATCTCCCCAAAAGCGCATCGCCATTCTTGTTGCTGCTTGGAAAGAACAGGATGTGATCGAACGCATGATCCGTGGGAATCGCCAACGAATCGAGTACGACAAATACGAGTTTTTCATCGGCGTTTACCCCAATGATATCCCAACGGTGAACGCTGTGCTTCGAATCGCCGGAGCCGATCCGCGAGTGCACATGGTTATGAATCGCAAAAACGGACCGACATCAAAGGGACAAATGCTCAATGAGGTCGTTCGCGCGGTTTTGATGACCGAGAAAACTTCTCAAGAAACATATGACGCCGTTTTAATCCATGACTGCGAAGATCTGATTCACCCACACGCCCTCAGCGCGATCAATCTTGAACTTGATCGGGCTGAGTTCGTTCAGGTTCCTGTCTTTTCACTCCCACTCCCGCCCTACGAGATTATTGCTGGGACCTACATGGACGAGTTCGCTGAAAGCCATTCCAAAGATATGCGGGTCCGAAATGCCTTGGTGTCCGCCATTCCTTCGGCGGGAGTGGGAACAGCTCTCTCGCGGTCCCTCTTGCTGAGATATCTGACAACATTCTCGGGTTTTTTGTTTAACGAGTTTTCTCTCACGGAGGACTATGAACTAGGTCTTCGAACCCGTCAGCTGGCCGCCAAATCTTCATTTCTATTTGCTAAATATCGGGGAGAAGTGATTGCGACCCGGGAATATTTCCCGCGCCGTTTTCGTGGATCGATCCGGCAAAAAACCCGCTGGTCCGTCGGGATCGTCTATCAGGGGACGAAAAATCTTGGATGGACCCGACATTGGATCGAAAATCTTTTTCTTTTCCGAGATCGCAAGGCCCCGATCGCGAATTTGGTTAACTTCATAGGCTTTCTCTTTTTTGTCTACGGACTGGGTCGCGGTCTCTTTGGTGTCAACATTGTCCGCCATTTCAACTCTACCGCCTTTGTTATTGGCACTACCCTGACGTTGCATCTGATGGCCAACCGTTTGTTGCAAAGAGCTGTGGCTTGTGGCCGCATCTATGGCTTGAAGAGCATTGCGCTGATCCCCTTACGAACTTTGGCGAGCAACATTATCAATGCCTTTGCGTCTTTGAACGCCTTTCGACAGGTACTGCTGAGCCGGTTTCATGGGCAGCACCTTCGCTGGGTCAAAACCGATCACGAACTTCCCAAAGGCTTTGGCAATATTTCGACGGCCTTGATTTTGTGGCTGTTCGCAGGCCTGAGTGTGGCATCTGTCTCGCCTCCCGCCGAAGGTCAGGAGTGTGTGCGCATTTACTATGACGAGGCTAACGATCCTAAATACCGCATGGGCGAAATCTACGCGATCTTTCTGCAAAATTTGATGGCGCACTTTCCGCACTATCAACAAATTGTAAAGCCCGTTGAGCTTTATAAACCCGGCGAATTGAACGACTGCCACGCCAGTTTTTACATCGCCAACTTCTTTGAGAACGCGATTCCGCAGAGTTTTCTAGACGACTACACCACCACTCAGAAAACTGTGGTTTGGTTGGGCTACTCGATCTGGAGATTGGGTGACGAGGCTTTGAAACGCACGCTGGGAATCGAATACAAATCTTTGACGACGCTGAACCTTGACACCCTGGATTCTACAAAGCGTCCCACATTTTTTAAACTCATCCACTACAAGGACGAAACATTTCAAAAATTTGGCGAATTCTCAAAACCTCTTGGTCAGCAAAATCAAGGCTTCCTTAGCGCTTTCGAGATGGCTGCGGTGCGCGTGATCGACCCGGACACACAGGTCTTGGCCACGGCCGAACACAATGGCACTCGTGAGAAATTGCCGTACGCTCTTCGCAAAGGGCGACGCTTTTATTTGGCCGATGTTCCCATGAGTTTCATGCACGAATCGGATCGATACTTGGTTTTTGCAGACCTGTTGTTCGACATGCTCGATGAAAAACCACGGTATCCCAAGGAGAGACCGGCCGTCTTTCGGCTTGAAGACCTCCAAGCGAAAACTCCGCAGTATCGAGTGNNAGTGTACAAAATCATAGATGTCGTGAAACGACTCCAAGTTCCTTTGAACGTGGCATTGATCCCCATCTTTTATGATCCTCTGAATAGGACGAATCGCACGGCTTCCGAAGAGCTGATTTTTCTGAGCCAAGATCCCCTGTTTATGCAATTGATCGGCGATTTGAAAAAACTCGATACCTCGTTTGTCTGGCACGGAGTCACTCATCAGTACAATGAAACCCCGAATCCGCATGATGCCGTCTCGGGCAACGATTTTGAGTTTTGGGATACGAAAAAGAATCGGGCGATCGCAGAGGACTCGGTTCCTTATGTCCTCCACCGTCTAGAAGACGGATGGCGGACTTTAAATAAGGCGGGCCTTTACCCCGACATCTGGGAGACACCCCACTATCAAGCCTCGCCGCTCGACTATCAGATGT
>FRDC01004544.1_pt1 | contig 15755 bp, 13 predicted proteins | sample 1106171 | NCBI WGS metagenome assembly FRDC01 (sample SAMEA3930566, study PRJEB13176) | freshwater metagenome | biome: Drinking water system; feature: drinking water; material: water | place: Singapore | collected 2014-12-20 | reverse complement strand
ATCTCATCAACAATAGCGTTGAATCCATTTCGGGCGACGGTTTTGTTGCTGTAAGTATTTGGGCGGAGAACAACCACGCACTTGTATCCGTTGAAGACAACGGAAAAGGCATTCCGGCCGACCTCATTCCTCAACTCGGAAAAGGGCGAATTTCCTTTGAGAAAAAGGGCGGGTCCGGACTTGGGATATATCACGCGCAAAAGATTTTATCTGAAATGAACGGGTCAATTACTATTGATTCTACTCAAGGAAAAGGAACCCTCGTTAGCCTCATGATTCCGCGGACAACTTCTCCGCAATGGTTCGTGCAAGAATTTGGAATCAAGTCTGGACAGACCATTGTGACTGTTGACGATGACCAGATAATTCACCAGTCCTGGGCGCAAACCTTGATCAATCGGAGTGAGGGCTTAAATGTTAAGCATATAAGCCACACGTCCTTGAAAATTTTTGAGGCCTGGGCTCGAAAGTTTCATTCGGCAGATGTTTTATATTTGATTGACTATGATTTTATTGGACAAGACGGAAATGGCCTTGATTCAGTTCTACGCCTTGGCATTGGCCGACAAGCCATACTAGTCTCTTCAAAATGCGATGACACGGAAATCCGCGCGTTAGCAGAAAAGCACGGAATCAGGCTTCTTCCTAAGAACCTCATAAGTTTAGTTCGTCCGGTAAGTCTTGCAGGAGAATTGCCAGCATAGTCAAACGAGGTGTCGGGAATCAATTGAGGCGCCTATTGATTCGATCAAGGATCTTAATTGCGGATCGAAAGTCCTTCTTGTCGTCTTCTGGAAGCTGAAAGTTTCCGGGAACAATGAGCTTCAACGGGTCAACTTCTAGATATCTGGCCAAGGTCGTCACAGTGGAAAATCGGACGTCGTTTACGACCCCGTTTTCGATCTCGTTAATGGTGGAAATTGATACCCCAGATGTTTTAGCCAGTTTGTTTTGCGAAAGCCCCGCTTGCTCGCGATAGTATCGAAGCATCTTTCCCAAGTAATTTACTAATTTAACCAAAAATTTGTCGTCGTATTGCTTTACAGCTCTTGGCATAACCCACCCTTCGTCCAGAGGTAAAGTATATGTTTTAGGCGTAATTATTTGGTATTTCGATAAATCATAATACGTTATGATTGGGACTAATATGTGGGGATGAAATGAAGAGAAAAATGAGAGCTAACCACAAAGTTTTACTTATCGAAGACCAGGAAGACTTCAGGCAAATAACCGCAGATTTTTTTGCAAGAACAGTTCAGTTTTGACCTGACTTTCGCGCAATGCGGAAATGAAGGGATCCGGCTTTTAAGCAATCAAAGCCTCTTCGACATTGTGATTACTGACTACTTTATGCCGAACGGGACAGGAAAAGATGTTTTGGATTACATGAGTCAAAATAAAATCGAAATACCAACGATCCTGTTTTCTGGCGGTGGCTATGATGCATCCATTTTTTCACATCCCAAATCTTTTGAGCTGGTGGAAAAAACCTCTATATCGAATCTTACGGGAGCTGTCTTGAAAATCTTGAAATCTCTCCAGCAAAAACGCGTATCTGGTTCGTTTGATGAGAGGAAAAAATGATAACCAAAACCGACGGACTCGTTGTTGACCGCGCATGCTGAGTTACTTTTTACGTTCTCTGAGGGGATTGTAGACAGGTGGCCTTAGAAGGTTACCGCGACGCATATTTGTTTTGAGTTGCACGCTATTCGTTCTCCAGTCTTTGGTGAAATCAGGATCATTTTCAAAACAGCCGTATCCAAGTTCATTTCCTGCGGTCAGAAAATAGCACTGGTGTTTCGATATTTTCGAGGGCCGGCAATGCGAAACACGGAAACTGCAATTTTGCAGTTTTTTTACCTGTCAAACCTTACGACTTTATGCAATATTGCAGATTCTCTGCGTAAACGCTATTTGGAGTTATGACATGGATCACATATCTGCAATCAAAAGCTACATTCAGACGATGCTGGCTGTCCCCGACCAACATATTCTTATCATAGAGGGACCGCCAGGTTGGGGAAAAACGACGGCTGTTGATAAAGCGCTGACATTGGCTGGAATCGATGGCGTCCACCTCGGCGCCTATTCAACTCCACTTAATTTTTTCAATTTTTTAGCGGAAAACTCTGATCGGGTTGTTGTGATCGACGACACCGCAGGGCTTTTCGGTGACCAAAGTTCGATGGCTCTGCTAAAGGCAGCTACGTGGCCCCAGCGTGGCAATCGAAGAATCATGCGGTGGGGATCGACAACAAGTCGAGCACTCACAAATGAATTTGAGTTCACTGGAAAATTTTGTGTGGTTTGCAACTCTTTTCCAAACACTTCTGATGGTGAAGCCATTCGTTCTCGAGGATTTGCCTGGAGGATTGATATTTCCCCTGAAGAAGCCAGAAGGCTCTTATTGGAGGCCGCCAAAAACAAAGAGCTCTACAAGTCAACGAAAATTGCAGTGAGGTTGCCAAATATTTGGCGGAGAGAATTAACGATACAACGATTTCGTCAATTAGTTATCGCACGTTGATGCGAGCTTATCGTCTCGCCGAAGTTCATAGCCATTCATGGGAGACTCTTGTGGCGCCATTGATCCCAAAGAAAAAGCTATCGCCGCAAGATTTAGTTCGAGAATTGGCGTTGCAAAAAATTAAGGTGAAAGATCAAGTTCGTATATTTCAGGATAAAACTGGCCTTAAAGCGCGATCGTTTTACTACTATCGAAGAGAAGCTAACTTGTCGCGGAGCCAGATGTTGTGAAAAATAAATGGCATTTCTTTTTAGTCAAAATTGAAGTCGAGACGGTGGCTGAGTGAGACGAAGTTATTCAAAGGACGATCCTAAGACTCTGAGGGAACACTTACTTAAGGTTGCCCCTGAAAAATTAGTGGATCTTATTTTTGATTTGGCTTCCGATGATGACGTATCCCTAAGTAAAGTCGAGCGTCTTGTGTCAAGACCAAAGGACAACTCAAAAAGATTTTTAAAGCGATTAAAAGAGATCAAAAATCGCGGCGGGTTCGTCCCATGGAAATACTCATCTAAGTTTGCCGACGAATTATCTGATTTATTAGCAGACCTGGAAAGTGGTGTCGATACGCCAGAAGAAGGATTTGATTTGATATGCGAGTTTTATGAGTCTGATAGTTCATTTTTTGAAATGGCGGACGACTCCAGTGGGCATATAGGCTCTGTATTCCATGAGGCTATCGACATTTTTGTGAAGTACGCGGCTCAGATTTCTGATAAAAAAATGATAATCCAAAGAGTTCTTGGTCTTTTGAAAGATGATGGCTATGGAGTTCGCGATAACCTCATCAAGGAGGCGGATAAATTTCTTTCTGAAGCTGAGTTAAGAGATCTTTTCTTGCACCTCGAAGCTGAAAGCGTTCGATCAAATGGTCGATATGATTCATGGAAATTAGGAGTCATGGCAAAACAACTAAAGGATGCGGTACTGTTTGAGAAAGTTGCTCGGCGAGGAGTAAAGGAGCCCAATTCAAAAACTCTGGTGGAAATCGCTGAAGTTTATTACTCAGCAAACGATGTTGAAAAGGCACAGGAGATTTTGGACTCCATTAAGAGTGATGACCATTTCGGTCGCTACGAGCAAGAAGAACTCCAAAAAAATATTTATCAAAAACTTGGCAAAAAGGATGAGCATTTTAAGATCGTTTATGAAGCATTTAAGAGATATTTTTCAGAAAGTACATTGCGGGAGCTACTGGTAGTTGCCGGCCCAGAGCGAAAAGGAGAGTTCGTTAAGGAGGCGGTTGATAAAATTTTAGCGAGTAGTAAATGGAATATTCATGATGCCGAATTTCTCGTGAATATTGATGAAGCCGATAATTTGGCGAAATTGATCGTAAACCATCGCTCTGATATTCAGAGCGGAATTTTTTATTCAGCCACGGAAATTGCCGAGTATTTAGTGCATAAGGAAAAATATTTGCCCGCGGTCATTTTATACCGGGGGCTTATTGCTGAAACTTTGAAGAAGTCGATTGCCAAGTATTACCACCACGCCGTCAAATACCTGGAGATATTGGATATTATTTCGCCAAAAATTGATTTTTGGGATGGAATTGATGATCACGAGATGTACATGCAGAAATTGAGAAAGACCCATGCTTTGAAGAAGAGCCTGTGGTCGATGAATAAGGGCTAGGCATCAGCTCAGATAGACTGTTAGTTAGGAAAGAGGTAATGTAATCGCCGAGCCGGTGGGTTGACTTCCTAAAAACCCCGCCGATGAGGCCTCCACACGATGGAGGTCGTCATGGAAAACGAAACAATCAAAAAAATTCGGTTGGCAGTCTTGCGTGCCAAGCAAAATGAGAAAGAGCTTGGAAATCCGAATCCAACAATGCCTCCTGCGCTCATCAATATTTTTGAAAAACATGGGTTTTATTGGGGTGGGAATTTCACCCGCAAAGATGGGACGCACTTTGAGTATTTTGATCGAGGGTAAGAAACTACTGATGATGCGCCCAGGCTCTTAACTTTTCAAAGGCGTCTTTTTCAGGATACGTCATTTCTTTCCAGGTTCGCCCAGTCAAATGCTGATACGATTCAATAATCGACTCAACGAGACGTTGTTTGACAACCGAATCCACCTTTAAGGCACCAATTGCAGCTTCAATCTGGGTCAAATTGAGTGCTTCTCTAATGCCAGGAAGTTGACTCACATCAGTTTTTGTAACTTGAATTTGCGAAAGAGCGCGGTCGATTTGCGAACCATCACCTTTTTGCCTTGTGTCCACCACAATTTTTTGCAGAAGCCTGTTAATTTCGGAGAGCATCTGTCCATTGATTCGCTGAGTGGTCGCAAAGGCATCAGGGTCGTATTCAGCGGAAATATTTCCAACGGCACCAATCATTTGAGAGTCCATTTTTCTGAAGGTCGGTTTACTTGATGAAAGCTTATCATTTTGTGAAAGGGTCTTGAGAGTTTCGTTCACTTGATCGCCGATAGAAACAAAATTCATATTGATTTGAACGTTTTTAGGAATAGTTTTTCTCTTGGCCTCAAGCTGCTCCATGTTGATTGTCGAGCCACCATCTGTAAAGAGAACCATATTGGCTTTCTGAAACAGTTTTTCACGGCCTTGAGTTGATTTATTTCGGTAGCTGGTAGCGATGATGTCATAGAAGTTCTCGACAGCCTTTTGAATGTCAGTTGATCCGGAGGTTTGTGTACGCATGTTCATTCGACGCGATAAGAAGTTTGCCGCATCTTCACGTGAAGAAATATGGACCCCTTGCAAAAGGTTATCGTTGAAAGGCACAAGGTAAATTTCGTGAGTTGGTCTTCCAATGGCATCGGTTTCGCTGAGAGCTTTATCAACAAAAGCCATCAAAAGAGCATCTTGGCTTTCGATGGGGAGACCATTCATTGACGGTGAAACGTCATAGTAAATGACAGAAACTTTTCTTTCGAGCGGATTCTTCGGATTAACCACCCTGCGAGTCTCAAGGCTTCCGACGGCAAACTGTCGTCCCTGCAAAGTCGGAGCGAACATGTGTTCCCCTGGACGTAGTGACCAGAGCATTTTGGCAAAATCAAGAGGGCTTCGGGTAATAATCAGGTCTTGGCGTGGTTTGGGAACGAGACTTCGATTCAACGTAGGTTCGTCTTTCCACTGTGGCTCTGGAGTTGAGTCAAGAGTCATATCAACAAACTCTCGTACTGCCGCCATTTGAAGAAGCGGTTTTACTTTTCCGCTTACGATATCTTGAGCCAATCTAACATTGGCAGATGATCCCAATTGATCGTAGTCTTTGCCATATTGCTTTGAAAGCCACGCTTTTGATATGTTTCCTGGTAGATTTTTGATCAATTCTTGAACGGCATCGTATTCTTGAGATTTTTCATGTTTTATTTGATCAAGACTTCGAATAATGCCTTCAATAGAGTGAAGGGCTTCGTTCTCTTGTTTTGTGAGCGTTCGATATTCTGCAAGAGCTAATAAGAGTCTCTGCACAATCATGAGTTTTTGCTTTGCTTCGCGGGCATTGTTTTGGCTGAACTCAACCCGAATATCGGCCAAGAAACTTTGAAGTCCTGCAAATTTCACGAACTTTGAATCGTGAATAAGAGTCGCAATTTTTCCTCTTGATCTTTCAACAGCGTTTTTCCAATTGGAGTTTTCTGACAAAGCATCCAACACTTGACCTGCTTCAGCTTGGAACGATGTTTGATGGCCCTCATAAATAAGGCGCTCAAGGAGCATTAATTCATTTCGTTTCAAGACACGGTCGATCAGACCAAGGTTTTGCTCACCTCGCTGCCTTTGAGTAGATTTGGCATTGATAAGATCCTCAATTTTTTTCGAGCCAGGGGCGCCTTCACCTTCTTGTTCCTTAAGATGATCGTTTGCTCCCTGCTGTCCTCGTTGATCTTTTTCTTTAGGACCTTTTTCATCTTTTTTGTCGCCTTTTTCTGCGTCTTTTGCTCCATCCTTGATTTCTTTTTGCTCGGCTCCTTGCCCTTTACCCTTAGAGGGTTGCTGATTGTCTTTTGGTGGCTGTTTTTGACCTTGTTGCGGAGGCTTTTGTTCTTCGCGTTCAACGTCCGTTGGTGAGGACTGACTATCTGGAGTGTTATGTTTAGGGGTCATATCGAAAGGAACCCAATGTTTGCCATCAAAGACTTCAACCCATGCGTGGGCGGGGTCAGATGATTTCACAACATGAAATTTTTCTTGATTAACTGTCTTTGTTCCCGCCGAAGTTCTTCCCCCAGCAATTCTCACCGGAATATTTAAAACATCCCTTAAAAGGAGAGCACCGATCCAAGCGGCACCGTCACAATTGAAGGCTCCAACATGAGCCATTGCCATAGGCTTTGGCATTTGACCGAGCAGTTGATTGAACTTTTGATCTATTTTGGTCAAATCACTTTCACTGACCTTGTCTCCTTTGGAGTAATATAAAAACCCGCCTTCCTCAGAAATGTATTTTTCAAGTCGAGCTGCGGCCTCAAGAGGTGATAGACCTTTCAAGCTTTGCGTAAAAAGAAGAAGATGCTGGGGCCAATAACCAAGCTCCTGTTGATTTATTGTTCGCGGCGGATCTGGTAATTTGGTTTCACTTTGAATTCGTGCAAGCCCTAATGTCACTGGATCTTTTGCTTGGACTAAAACTTTAAACTCGCCGGGACCTACTTTAACGATTTTATGGTCCGAATATTTTCCTGGGATTAAAGTGTAGCCATAGGGAACGGGAACATCGACACTGATTTCGCCCAGAGGATTAATAATCAATTTCTTTGAAAAATGTGATTCCGCTTGTAAAGGCTCGCGCCCCACGGGAACAGAAGACCAATCTCTGAGGTTGAACTGATCGTAGATTTTTTGTCGTAGGAGGCGTTTGAAGACATTGACGTCAGTTAAAACAATATCGACGTTTTTCTTTTTGCCCTTGCCATCGTTTGCAAGATCCTTGTTTTCAGGATTGTATTTGTCTTGGGTTTTGTTCCATTCAGGATCTTGTTCTTGCTCGTCCTGCTCTTCTTCTTTCTTTTTTTTCTTTTCTTTTTCTTCTTGTTTTTGACGTTCTTCTTTTTTGATCTCTTCTGGTGTTTTAGGGAACTCAACTCTCGACTCAATAAAAGAGATGAGCCTTAGAGCCTCAAGGGCTGCAAAAACCTGAAGATCAGAGTTCGGCCGACGGCTTATGGCAATAAGTTGGTTTGCAGTATTCCTCTTTATCCGTATGAAATCGGCGTGAGACAAAACACGCCCTTGATCCATTTGCGAGGATAAATTAAGAAGGTCTTTTAAAATAGGAAGCTCATTGGACATGCGCTTATAAACATCGCCGATTCGATCTGGGTTTTGCCCAGCGGATTCGAGGGGATGCTCAAGATGAGAGACATTTTTTTGTAACGCCTGTCTAATCTTTAGCCACACCTGCGGGCGTGGTGAGAGGTCGGATTTCTTGTATAGATCGGCCCATTGTTCTTCTTGTGTGGCCTCTCGAGCGAGTTGGGTTTTGGGCAAACTTAGGAAGAGTTCTGCACATTTATTGGTAGTGGCGCTGGCTGTGGATGAGGCCGACCACACCGAAAAAGGCAATAAAATGGAAAGCAAAAAGCGACACTTTTTGTACATATTTCAAAAAAAGAGCAAGAGACGTGCCGTTTTAGGCAATAGGTGAAGAGATGGCACGTTTCGTGAATATCTTACAATTGAATAGCAACATAATTGAGGAACCCCTATGTCCAAAATGCGACCAAAAATAGCTTTGAATCAGGGACTTATTATAAGTTCCCTCATTATTTTTCAAGCTCATGTCGCTTTGGCCGGCACTAATAGGTGTGCGGATCTCTTTTTAAGGGTTGGAAGTCCCACGGTGGCTGTAGAAACGCCAAGGACTACTCGTGATGCCTGGAGTGAATCAGTCCAAGGGCTTCAGCAGATTGAACAAAGAGTTTATGGACGTGGCCCTGTCATCGAAGCCCTTGCGACAGCGATTTTGGCAAGAGAGTTTGTGTGGATCAATGGTGAGCCCGGAGGGGCAAAGACGTTTCTTTCACGACTCATGTTCCAATCAGTTTTAAATTCGATCCCTGAGCACGACAAAAAAGTTTTCGTATTGCAGTTTCACAAGCTAATTTCGGAAGGTAAAATTTCGGGGTTCCAGAAGTTCTCATCCATGATGAAAGATGGAAAATACGAAATTGAAACAGAATCCTCTCTTGTCGGTGATAAGTTTTTATTTTTGATTGCCGACGAAGCCGAAAAATCAAACCCAGCAGTTCTCAATGCACTTCTCTCAGTCCTAAATGAAAGAAAAGCTTTCTTAGGAGCTAGAGTTGTCGATGCTGTTTTATCCAGTGGTGTTTTCACATCAAATAAAACAACAGGTGAATTTATCCAAGGGTTTTTAAATGACCGTCCAAGCGGTGAAGCGCTTCTTGATCGTATGGCAATTAAGATTCATATTCCAAATCAGCAGTTAAGTGCCAAAGAAACCGTTGCCATGTATGATTTGGTTAAAAATCCATCGGGGATGAAAATCAGCCTTCCGCTCAGGGAGCTTGAAAGTCTCGTGGCGAAAGTCAAAATCCCTGACGATATGATGGCTGAGATTGTTTCAATCGCACGAGAATTTGATCGCTATGTCACTAATAAAGCAGATCAATCGCGAGCTGCCGTTAGATATGGCGAGCGTGATTCTGAATACTTCCCAGCCAATCAGTTCTCAAACCGATCTGTGAGACGACTTGTGCAGATTTTCAAAGCTGCCATCATCGCAAAGCAACTTGTGAGAGGTGTGCCTTTTGACCAAATGAGGCTTATTCCAACAAGACAGGATCTGAGTTTACTTTCGCAGAGTGCCCTTTATGCGGGGCCAGCGGGCCTTCAACTTAAAACATACAGTGTGACCGAAGTTAGAGATGGCATTCGTGTCGTTTCTCCTTACGGAACCTCTTCGTCGATGGCCGTGCAATTAAGCCCTTATGAGGGCCAGCTTTTACTTCAGGATGCCGCTGGGAAAACGAATTTTGTCTTTACTCAAGAAGGTAACTCCTGGGTGCTTAAATCGAAATCCCCTGACTTTGCAGATTGGTCGGTGGACAGCACAGGCTTTGCTGCCCTTGGTCCTAAGATTCAAAGTGTCATGCAAGCCAATCAAGTGAGCTTGTCTCGTCCTCAATTTGAAGTCGATCACGGAATTGAACAGTTGCTCGCCAAAGGGACTTTAAAGGAAAGAACACGGCTTGAGCTTGAGTCCATAAGAAAAGATTTAGAGCAATTTGCTAACGTGCTTAATCAGCATTTTGAACGGGATCAAGCCCCAAGGGTCGCTCAACCCGAAAAACTGTTGCCCGCACGAAGTGAAAAAGAAAAAAGGCAGTTTAGACGTGAAATGCTTGCTGCACCCACAGAGGAGCGGGTTTCTAGGTATTACGATTGGATGAGCTATGAGGTGCGGGCTCTTAAGCAACGCTTTGTCGAGCTTGAATACTCTATTGAGGCTCACCTCACCGGAATTTTATCCCATAATCATCTCTATGTTTTCGGACCTCCAGGGGGAGCAAAAACAGCACTTGCCGATGTTATATTGAAATCAGAACTTAAAAAGCTCAATGCGGATCAGGTGGACACATTTGTAAAGGCCACTCTTTCTGCAATGGGACGAGACCAACGATTCTTGAGCGCCGTATTGAGACGAATCCAGGCCGAACGCCCACAAGAGTTCAACCTATTCCTCTTGCAGTTTCATAAGCTCTTGCCTGAAGGCGTACTAATTGGCTTTCCAAGAGTTGAAAAACAGCTCAATGAAGGTAAAGAGGAAATTGAAACCTCCACAAGCCTTGCGAATCAAAAATTTGTGTTTGCGATCTTAGATGAGGTAGACAAGGCGAATCCCCAGACGATTACAGCCCTTCTTTCAATTTTAAATGAACGCGAAGTTTTTGCTGGAAACCAAGTGATTAAAACGGCCTTAAGATCGGCGATCTTGACATCGAACAAAATGCCAAGCGAATTTTTGGACTCTTACCATGAAGACAGATCCACGGGCGAAGCCGTCATGGACCGCGCTGTGAATAAGGTATTTGTTTCCAATAAAATCTCATCTGAAGAAGCACTCACTCAATTTTTGATTAACCTCGAAAAAGGCATTTCACCAAATTGGCGAGGGCTACTTGCAATCAGTGAGCTTGAGCCCGTGGTCAAACAAGTGGATTTTGAGAATCCAGCACTCAAAGAAATGCTCGCTCAGGTGCATGCGAAGTTTTTAGCTCTAAGAATCAAAAAAGAAGAAGAAACTAGGAAAGCTCATAACATGGACGCAAGGGAGTTTCCTGACTATTATGTCTCGGCGGCGGGCTCAGCCTCGGATCGAACCATTATCAAGCTATTTGACCAATTCAAAGCACGATTCATCGTTCATCAACTTATGAGTGGCGTTGCATTTAAAGACCTGAGAACAACAATTGAGATGAAGGACCTTGGCCTTTTCTTTGAGGGCCTGGGCTACTGGGCTCCACAGAGAATTGAGTCCACTTACAGCCAGGACGGCGTTTTGCAGTTTGCCAATAGGTCAGACGTGATCGAACGACTTATTGGTTCGGGCGTGGTCGATGCCAGAGTGAAATTCCATTTGGAGATGATGCTAGAGGAAGCGAAGGACTTTGCTCAGGTATTGAACTCATCTATTGGTGATTTCATGCAGCAATATAAAGGCGAAATCACGAAGTACCCCGACCTGTTTCCAAGCTTGTTTGTTAATGGCAAAGCCCAAACACAAGCCTTGGCAGCTCCTCAGCACGCAAATATAACACCTGATCTGCAAAGACAAATTCATAAGGCCGTCCATGATTTGTCCAGTTTGAGATTGAGTCTGGATGTTGCAAAGTCCAGTGGCACTGGCTCCATTGAGCTGACGGCACTAGCGGCTGATTTCAAGAAAAAAGAACAAGCGTTGGTTGAGTACCTGGAAAAGTATAAAATCATGACGAAGGCACAATTGCGAGAGCGCATGAAGCAAGAAATTGCGATGCTTCAGAATGAGCATCGGGTTGAAATAGTACAAGAGGATCGCCTGAAGGAAGAGGAAGCTCGTCGAAGGCGTGAACAGGAGCGGCAAATTAGGGAATCCGTCATTGACGGTACACGAGCTGTCTTTAATAAAGTTCAACCAGGCTCATTCACAATGGGTGAAGGCAACAATCAAGTGCCTGTCACTTTAACTAAAATGCCTGAGATTATGGCGTCTCATACGACTCAGATTATTTATAAAACCATTGCGGAACTTGCGAACAAACGATTTCCGCAGAAGTATCAGATCGATCCTGACCCTTCTAATTTTAAAGGCGATACGAGACCTGTAGAGAAGGTTTCGCATGAGGACGCTGAAAAATGGGTCAATGCTCTTAACGATCTCTCGGATGCCGGAGAGCCTGCACTTCAGAATTTAATCCCTGGTCATAAAAAGGGAATGCGATACGGAGCATTTATGACCGAGGCACAACGCGAGTATCTGATGAAGAAGGCCAAAACTGAAGACGGCGATAGCATTGATGAAATGATAAAAAGAAATGATACGGCAAAACTGAAGCAATACTTTGCCTTTGGGCGTTCAAGCTCAGAGGGAACTGTTCCTGTGGATCAACTCAAACCACTCTTCATTGATGGCAAACCATTTTACGGACTTAGTGGAAACGTCTGGGAGTGGATGCAGGATGCGTGGGACGGTAGCTCACCTCTTAAGGGTGGAACAGACCCCGTGGGTACATCAGGCTCCCTCCGCGTCATGCGTGGCGGCAGCTGGTTCAACGACGGTGCGTCCGCCCTGCGCTCTGCCTACCGTAACTACGATGGGCCTGGGGACCGCGACAGCAATGTGGGCTTCCGCCTTGTGAGGACTGCCCCGTAGCACTTAGCCCTTTTACCCTTGTTCCCTTGATGGTCTTCGCGTAGCCGAAATGTAAGAGGAGGAAAAAGCGAAGGCCCGCGAAGCGCGGCCGCAGCCCTCCTCTTACATTTTGGCGAAGCCAAATTTTTAAAAAATTTCGATGGTTTACGCAATGCATTTATAATAATCCCGTCAACTTACCCCTGAAATCCAACCATATTTAGAAATTTTTTAGCCAGGGTGCAGAATTATGGTGTCATATCAATGGGGGCATATTTTTGAAGTCCATTCTTTATGGAATAAAATTTTAGTTTAAAACAAACGACACTGATGGTAAGTTTCTCCAACACATCATGTGATTCTACATCCTGATAGCTGAAAAATAAAATTTGGGGGGCATCTGCTAATAAAGGTTATTTCTTTAACTTTTGATTCGGCCTTTGGTGGTTTTAAGGACGAAGAGGTTCGTGAATTTCTTAAAGACAAGGAGCTTGTCTCCTCTCGGGATTATCTGTTCGTTAAAAATGACGTTCCCTATCTGATTTTTGTTTTAAAGTATTTTCCCCATCGCGCTGAAGTTGATCCCAAACTTTCTGGAAAAGAGAAGAAAGAAGAACCCTGGAGAGCGAGTCTCACTGAGCACGATATGGGTCTATTCAACTTGCTTCGTGATTGGAGATCCCAAAGAAGCAAAAAAGAGGGAGTGCCGCCATACATCCTTTTTACTAATCAGCAGCTCACAGACATAGTCAAAAAGAGACCGCAGTCATTAGCCGAATTGACGCAAATCGCTGGAATTGGGAAAGGGAAGGCTGACAAGTACGGCGAAGAAATATTGTCCATATCAAAAATTAACCTTGGACCGAAAAAGGAGGATGGCGCTGTAACACAGCCAATAGAGGGCGATGGAAAGCTCGTCTAAAAATTTTCAATCTGGCTACAAAGAGGACCTTCCCGTATTTATCAAGTGGATGGACTTTTTAAAATGGCTTTTGGTGACAACTGACAATTTTCCGAAGAAGGCGCGATTTACGTTTACCGACCATTTAGTCAATTTGGCACTACTGGTAGTTGAAGACCTCGTTGAAGCTCGTTATAGCAAAAATAAATTCCCACTTCTTCGTCGGGCTAATATGAATCTAGAGAAAATTCGGGTGTTGATCAGGATTTGTTTTGAGTTGAAGTTTTTATCTCGCAAATCCTACGAGTATGCATCTACTTCGATTAATGAATTTGGCAGAATGCTTGGAGGATGGATGAAGCAACAGGGGGAAGCGTGAAAAGAGTCGGCAACTTATTTGAGAAAATCACCACCTTTGAAAATCTGCTGCTTGCGTCGAAGAATGCGATTCGTGGGAAAAAAGATAAAAAGTCTGTGGCTTCATTTTATTTTCATTTGGAAAACGAACTTCTTGCTCTGCGGTCGGAGTTAAATTCAGGAGCTTACCAGCCAAGGCCGTTCGTTCAATTTGAAGTGAGAGAGCCAAAGGTCAGAAAAATTTGTAGCTCCGATTTTCGAGATCGAGTTGTGCATCATGCAATTTGCAATTTTATGGAGCCTATTTTTGAAAGTAAATCTATCTTTGATAGTTATGCCTGCAGGCAAGAAAAGGGAGCACATCTTGCGGTGAAACGCTGCCAGGATTTCACGCGCAAGTATCGCTATTTCTTAAAATGCGACATTCGAAAATTCTTTGAGAGCATTGACCACGAAATTCTGAGGTCCATGTTGGAAAGAACCTTCAAAGACAAAGAATTGCTATTACTTTTAAACGTGATTATCAACCACCGCGTAGAGGGAAATGAATCAGGACGCGGGTTGCCGATTGGAAATCTGACGAGCCAGCACTTTGCAAATTTTTATTTGGGTGCTTTAGATCATTTTTTGAAGGATCGGCGTCAGGTTCCTGGCTATATCAGGTACATGGATGACTTCATTTCGTTCTCAAACGACAAATCTTTCTTGCAGAATCTTTTGCTGGAGATTGAGCGCTTTACCGGTGAGCGCTTAAAACTGCAACTCAAAGAAAAGGTGACTCTGATTGCTCCGGTTTCAGAGGGAGTACCTTTTCTTGGCTTCAGAATCTTTCCAGGGGTCATTCGCATCAAGCGTGAAAATTTGGTTCGCATGAGGCGCAAGGTTCGTAAAAAAGAAAAACTGTATATTCAAGGAAGAATTTCTGAAAAGTCGTTGATCCAATCAATAAACAGTATTGTGGGTCATGTCGCTCATGTGAATTCACTGAGCGTTAGGAGGGGTATTTTTGAAGAGTCTTTAAGATTGGCGTGACGACCAGTACAAGGGGCTCCAACCGCGTCATACGTGGCGGCAGCTGGAACAACAATGCGTCCAACCTGCGCTCTGCCAACCGTAACAACGATGGGCCTGGGAACCGCAACAACAATGTGGGCTTCCGCCTTGTGAGTACATACGCAATAGTGTTTTGCCAGGGGGTGCCGTTCATATGGATTGCACTCGCGTGCATAGGCTATGTCCAGGTCGTTATCCAGCGCTGATGTGAAAACATCAGACAAATAGCACTCGGGCCGCGGCGTCTAGTAGCATTTTGCGAACGCCGCCTGCGGTCCTTTTTTAAGTAAAGACTGAAATCGGAACAAAAATTTTCTTTGTGCCTTTGGATTCTTTGCTGGCCACTTCAGCCATCTCCAGATCTGCGGTCAGTAGTACTGGGATTTTTGAACACAGAAACATATTTAAAATCATGGCATCCGCCAAAGCTAAACCGTACTTGCCAATAAGAACACTTGCGTCTCTCCAATCAGGAACTTGATTTAAAAAAGGACTACTGTCGTCAGAGCGCAGGGAAATAAAATTTAAGCCCAGTTCTTCCTCGGCCAGATCCCAAATTCTTTCCATCTGTCCAAGAAGACGATCTCGGCAAAAAATTTCCCAGGCATCTCCGCTCTTACCCTTGTGTGCCTTTAAAAGTTGTCTGAACATTTTAATCTGCTGAACATCAATTTTCGCACTTTTTTGCTCTGAAACTTTACGGCGAAAAGAGGTCCTGTGGGCCTTTAGCTTTTCAACACGCCATCTAGCTCGGAGCCTTGGTCTTCAAGGAGGTCTATCAAACATTCTGCAATTAAAACGCGGCGATGATTTTCTAAAAATTCTGCTCTCACGTTGACGTTAGTAACTACTGAAATTCCAGCCTTGGAGAGCAAATCAAAGACCACCACCGTTTCGTCGTGAAAGGTGTCGAGCGGATAAGTTTCTGCAAACAAAATCGTTGTATCCACAAAGCACAGTTTCTCTGTGCCTTGGGATTTAAAATAATTTGGCAGAGCCGAAAACGAATCGACCCCCTCAAGTTCATTCATCCAAGCTCCGATTCACTTGTACCTTTGGCGATCTTCTTTTTTTC
>FRDC01002504.1_pt1 | contig 15769 bp, 12 predicted proteins | sample 1106171 | NCBI WGS metagenome assembly FRDC01 (sample SAMEA3930566, study PRJEB13176) | freshwater metagenome | biome: Drinking water system; feature: drinking water; material: water | place: Singapore | collected 2014-12-20 | reverse complement strand
ATCAGGACGCAGAAAAGGAGTTGCAATAACAGAGGCATCAAGGCCCCTCAGAGTCTCTGCACAGCATGCGAACAACTCACGATGTTCCCGCGAACCTACAAAGAATCTGCACCCAGCTGAGCTCAAGCTCGAGACACAAAAACCTGGTCAATCAAAAAAATATTCATCTCCGTTTTGAAACGCAGTGCACATCAAAATACTTTCTCGGGCTCAGTTCGAAGATTCGTGCAGCTTGCCCAAGACCGCCGATGTCTACTGTGAACGGTATTCAGTATTCAGTTCAGTATTCCCACTGACTCTCTCTCCCCAAAAAACAAAAATCGATCCCCCCTCCTGGTCCCGACGCCACGACGGCGTCGGGATCGCTCTCTCATGGACGGACGGCCATCGATGTTCCCAGATCTGCGTGTGCTTGCCCACGACCCCCGCTATACCGACCCACGGCCCCCGCTGGGCCCAAAAAATCCACAACCGACGTCGGTTGTGACCCGCGTGTTTTGCCAAGACCTCAGCTGTACCCCGACATACTTGGCTTGCTATGCTGATGAAAAACCTTAGGAGGAGGGTGTCATGAAGTTTTTAGCGACTCTTGCTTGCGTTTGCTTTTGCCACAACATGTTTGCTGCCGAGGTTCAAAAGAAGTTTACGCTCCAGTCTTCCGACTGTTCCACAATGGGCGCAGTCATTTCCAACAGTGTCGTTCAGAGGGAGCCGGGCGATAATTTCACGTTTTCTTGTGAATCTGATCCGAAGTTCCTGACCTGTCGAGATTCAAAAAAGTCCGCCTCATCGATACAGCACTTCGGTATCTTGCTTTCCGAGAAGGGGGTTCTTTCGTTTCAAAGCACGTCAAAAAATGTTTCGTTCATCGTGGACTTTGAATCGAAAAAGTTTATCTCAGCCCAATACAACTACGTTCCTGCTGTCTCTGGGCTGATCTCGAAATCTTGTGTGGGAAAGGTGATTTTTTAGGAGCTGAACACCACAACCGACGTCGGTTGTAATCGTGAATCTTACGTCCTCTAAGACTTCATCAATTCGGTGTGGGGCACCCCGGTCAGTTTGGAGAGTTGCTTGAGTAGGAACCAGAAAATCAAAAACAAACATATCATGGACGGGACAAGAATGATGGCCATGCTCGAAGAAGTCATCTGGGCGATCTGTTCGTTGATGGCTTGGGCGCGTTCTGCCTCTTCCAGGTTTGCTGCCAGCGGCGCGAAAATGCGAATCGCTAGGACGTAGTTGAGCACAGCGCTTAAGAAGAAAGACCCTGCGAGTAAGATGGTCGTGGTTCTCACCAACCGTGCGAAGGAGGGGATCGCTGCCCGCTCTCGCAACTGTTGTTCGATGGTTTCTAGCCTAAATAGTTGAGGCTGAAAAAAAAGCGTTTTGACAAAAGGCTTCTGCGACCAAGCCGAACCCAAAACAAAAAAACCAATCAAGGTTGGCATGGCAGCTTCTTTGACGGCAAACCATGCTCCGTCCAACTTAGCCAATGCCAAACCACCGGTTACAAGAACATTCATCAATCCCAACACTGAAAAAGCATTGATGTGACGTCGCACGCTGTAGTCCCGAAGTCCGTAGCCCAAGGGAAATGCAAAGGCTAGAACCAGCGCCAATTGGGGATCGACGTACTTGCCACCCTTATTGAGCAGAAAAATGGGAATTGCCACATTGAACAGCAGATTGAGAAAAGCCGATTCCGGTTTTTTTTGTGAGCTTTCAAAAAGCGGTTGGTCCGAGGTCATGAGGAATCTGTCTCAAAACTCCGCGTGCAAAACAAGTCTTCACGCTTTACAAGATGCAAATGCCTGAACTGCCAGAAGTGGAACTGCATCGGCGCGAATTGACTCAGTTGCTGGGATCCAACCCGCTTCTTGAAAGTTTTGAGTTGCAGCGCAAGGATGTTCGCTTTCCTCTGCGTCGCAAAGACTTTGCATCCCTTTGTGGTCAGACGCTTCGAACTGTGGATCGCCGCGCGAAGTATCTGTTGTTTCGGTTCGAGCAAGGGACTCTGTTGAGCTCCTTGGGGATGACGGGGCGTTGGCGTTTTTCGACGACTTTGCAGAAACATGACCACATCGTCTTGCAGTTTACGGGTTTGCAACCATTGGTTTTCAGCGATCCGCGCCGTTTTGGCTTCGTGGAGATTGCGCACCCGGAAAAGTTCCTCCTCGACCTTGGGCCTGAGCCTCTTGATTCCAGTTGGACCGCAGAGGTGCTGCATCAGAATTTGCGTCGTCGTTCAGGACCCATCAAACCCCTCCTGATGAATCAGTCTCTTGTGGTCGGAGTTGGCAACATTTACGCAAGCGAAGCACTGCATTTGGCGCGCATTCATCCCCAAAAAAGTGCTCGAAGAATCTCCCTGCAAAGCTGCGAAAGGCTTGTCCACAGTGTGAGAGCGGTTTTGCAAAAGGCTTTGGCTGAGGGTGGCTCGAGCATTCGCACTTATCGAACGCCCAGTGGAGCCCGAGGCCAGTTTCAACACACTTTTCAGGTCTATGATCGAGCCCTGGAACCTTGTTTTGTTTGCGGAACTCGGGTGCGCAAACTCGTGCAGGCCGGGCGCAGCACTTTCTTCTGTCCACACTGTCAGAAGTGATGTTGCCAAGCCTGTTTTGAGATCGCAAAATGGACCATGCAACCGGAGGAAGCAGCATGAACTTGATGGAATGGCATGGAATTTTGTGTGACTGGGGCGGATTGAGCATCCTGGGAATATTGGCCGCGGTGGTCGTGGTGGGTTATTTCGGTAGTCCGCTTTGGATATGGGCCCTGTTGTCGCTCGCAGCCCTCTTTGGTTTTGGGGCTTCCACATTGGTACTGGCCGTGGTTGCGGCGGGGTTCGCAGTTTTTGTGATCTCTCCGATCCGACGGCTCATCATCTCGCCGATTCTGATGAAGGTGATGGCTCCCATCATGCCGAAAATTTCAGAGACCGAGCGCACCGCTCTCGAGGCTGGGGTCGTGTGGATGGAGGCTGAATTGTTTTCGGGAAAGCCCGATTTCAGAAAAATGATGGCTCAACCGTATCCAGACCTCACAGCTGAAGAAAAGAAGTTCATGGACGGCCCCTGCCGCCAGCTTTGTGAAATGGCGGATCAGTGGAAAATTTGGAAGACCCGCGAATTCGAAAAAGACATTTGGGACTTTATGAAACGCGAACGTTTTTTTGGAATGATCATTCCAAAAGAGTATGGCGGGCTTGGTTTTTCGGCGTTGGCTCACTCTCAGGTGGTGATGATGTTGGCCTCACGCTCTGTTCCTGCCTGTGTGACAGTGATGGTGCCCAACTCTTTGGGACCGGCTGAACTTTTGATTCACTACGGAACTGACGAACAGAAAAAGCACTATCTGCCTCGTTTGGCTCGTGGAGAAGAGATTCCTTGCTTTGGTTTGACCGAGCCACTTGCGGGTTCGGATGCCAGTTCGATCACCTCCTCAGCCGAGGTGTTTAAGGGTGATGACGGTAAACTCTATATGAAGTTGAATTGGAACAAGCGCTGGATCACGCTGGCCGCAGTGTCGACGGTGGTGGGTTTGGCTTTTCGCTTGCGCGATCCAAAAAATTATTTGGGTAAGGGCGAAGACATTGGCATCACTTGCGGCCTGATTCCTGCGAACACCAAAGGTGTCGTGCTCGGGAAGCGGCACGATCCTTTGACCATTCCTTTTTACAATTGTCCCACTCAAGGTCAGGATGTGATTTTACCACTGGATGCGATCATTGGTGGGCCCGAGCAGGCTGGTAAGGGCTGGCAGATGCTCATGGATTGTTTGGCAGCTGGCCGCGGAATTTCTCTTCCGGCACAGGCGACCGGGGGAGCGAAGTTGGCGACTTTGGTTTGTTCTGCTCACGGAATGATTCGTCAACAGTTCGGCGTGAGCATCGGAAAGTTTGAAGGCGTCGAGGAACCTCTCGCACGCATTGCTGGTTTGACTTACGGTATGGAGGCTGCTCGCAAGTACACGGTTGGAGCCTTGGATCAGGGAGTGAAGCCTCCAGTTGTCACCGCGATTCTCAAGCACTACATGACCGAGTTGGGGCGCAAACTCATCAATGATGGTATGGACATTATGGGTGGGGCCGGAATTTCTCTTGGGCCTCGCAACACCTTGGCAGAAATTTACGTTGCGACCCCCATTTCGATCACCGTGGAAGGTGCCAACATTCTCACTCGGACTCTGATTATTTTTGGTCAGGGGGCTCTGCGCGCCCACCCCTACGCTTACAAAGAAGTCATTTCGATTGAGAAAAAAGATTTGGCCGGATTTGATGAGGCATTTTTTGGTCACATTGGACACGTCACGCGCAATCTGTTTCGTTCGCTGGTTTTGTCTTGGACCCGTGGGTACGTGACGACGACCTCTGACGTTCCGAAAGAGCTGCGCATGTACGCGCGGCGTTTAAAGTGGGCGTCAGCCAGTTTTGCGATTCTGGCGGACATTTCAATGGCCACTCTCGGAGGAACCTTGAAGTTTCGCGAAAAAATCACCGGTCGGTTCGCCGACATCATGGGCCATATGTATCTTGCGGCTGCGACCATTCGTCGGTTCAAGGCTGAAGGTGAAAAAGCCGAGGATTTGGCGTTTGCGAAATACACGCTTAAGTATTGTTTGGTGGAGATCCAAAAAGCTTTCGACGGAATCTTCGACAACATGTTTGGCGTGAAGCAAAAGTCTTTGGTCGGCAAAATCGTGTTTGGCTTGGGACATTGGGTGTTCAAGGAAGTGATCGGTGGTTGGTCGCGCATCAACTCGATTGGTAGCCAGAGCTCGGATCATTTGGGCCACGTGATTTGTGACGCTGTTTTGAGTGGAGCTGAAGTTCGCCAACGTCTCGTCGAGGGCATTTTTATTCCCAAGGATCAGAAGTTCCATATTGGAAAATTGGAAAATGCTTTCCGTTTGGTGCTGCAGTCTGAGGCGATTGAGCGCAAAGTTCATCGCGCTCGTCGCGAAGGAACTTTGCCCCGCCTGAAGGGAGCCGCATTGATGGAAGCAGCTCGCGAGAAAAACGTCATTTCAGCAGCTGAGTACACCACTATGAAAGAAGCACTGGCGGCTCGTGTGGATGCTGTTCAGGTGGATGATTTCACAGAAGAGGCTTACAAGCGTCCGAGTGTTTAATAAGCTGTCCGAAGAGCGCGTCACAAAATGTTACGCGCTCTAAATGCCTCGACAAGTCCAAACAGGACTGTGTGATTTGAGGAATTTTGCAATCCAATTCGGCGAAAGATGTTCATCAACCGCAACGGCGGAGACTTTTTCTGGTGAAAAACCTGGCAGGTCGCTCGGGCGTTGAAGGTGTTTGAAAAGCTCCGTGACGATGGTTTTGCGAAAATCATTTGGAAATTTTTGATTTTTTACAAATTGAATGAACTCATCAAAAGTACGAACTGGGTTTGTGTTGAGAAGAAACTGTGCGTACCACTCGAAGTAGGATTTGAGGTATTCCCCCGATTCTTTTTTGAGGTCTTTGATCTCGGTAGGGTCGGCCCGTCTGAGGTCTGGAATCTCGGGGAACTCATATTTCCAGCGAGCCATTTCTCCAAGTCCCCGGGCAACGAAAGGTAAGTTAAAGTTTCTGAGACGTCGCAATTGCACTCCAGTCGGTCGCGTGTTGGTTGTGAGGGCATTGATGTAAGCCTCCGTGATGTCGATCGGAAACCCGAAGCCCTGGTGCACTACCCATCGAAAGGTCGATCGATCCTCTCGAGCCAATTCTTTCTGGAGCTGCCGTGAGGCGAATCGAAGGACATCCGCCTTATTGATGTCTTTATTTTTCCAGTATTCGCGTAGACGCATTTCATCGGTGTCTTGAGATCGTTGAGGGCCGAGCAGACGTAGTGTACCGGCGTCTCGATCTTGACCGTCAAACACCAGAACATTGTCGTAGGAGCCGTGTTCTTTTTCCAAGCGCCAGCTGAGTGCGCTGATTAAGTAGGCCACCTCCGCATCAGGAACCAAGTACTCGCTGGCTGGTCCGATCAAGCGTCCAAACAGATAAGAGGGGTGAGAGTAGACAAATTCTTGAACTTTCTCATTATTGAAGGCCTTGGACTCGCCCATACTGAATCCGATGACATCCTTTGGGAGGTGCCGAGTGGCCTCCTCCAGCCAAAGTTCGTACACAAAAGCGGATCCCCATTTCTGAAGAAGCACGCCAGCCAACAGGTCCACGCTCATCACTTTGGGGCCCTTGTATCGAGAAATCGGAATAGCCTGCACATGCCCGGTGGCAACGTCTTTTTCCTCCACAAAATGCATCCAAAGTTCACCTCTCATAAGAGGCAAAGCAAAGCGTCGGGCCGTCAGTGTATCCAGTTGTTCCCAATCACCAGCATTGCACTCCCCCACGAGGAGGCCTCGAAAAACGGCATGGAAAGGGCGAGAGGCACGAAAAGTGATGCTTTTTTCGACCGCCCTGTCCTCTTCAACAAGAAATACTGAGCGCCGACCACGGCTGGTGAGTTCGGGAAAAGCATGCTTGATGTACCCAAAAATTTTTGGAGTTTGTTGAAAGTACCGCCCCCACTTTAGGTTTCCTTTTTCAAGTTTGCTGAGTGTTTGAGAGACGACCTCCCAATGTGAACTTCTCAGTCCAGATCGGGTGTCCGCTTCCTCCTGCAGCTGATAGAGCAGAAGACCTGCGATCACGCTTCTATATTTTTGAACAACGTCCTGAATTTCTAACTCGTTGGGTTGTCGATCTCCAAACGTGTTCTCAAGGTCCGACTCCGCGACTGTGACATCATTGATGAATAGCTGGGCCCAGTTGGCAGCGGACCACCATCTGATCCAAGAGGTGCTTCGAGATGCTTGGGTGTTGACGCCTTCTAGGAACCTTTGAAACTCAATCTGGTTGAAGGTGACGGTCGTTTGTGCCTCTCCTCGAATGGAGAATGTTGGTCCCAAGGGCTCTTTGGACCACAGCCTTTCTGCCAAAAGGGGATTTCCTTGAGTCATTTTCCGCATCATCTCTAGGATGGCCTCGTAGGACTTGACGGGAAACTTTGCTGATCCTCCCGCATAGGCCTGAGCAGTTCTGAGGTAGGCCGCAACTAGCGATTTGTTTGAGAGGAAAGCTTCAAAAGAAGGTGCTTGATCTTGAATGCGATCAAGATCTTCCAACCTCGCAGCAAGTGTGGTTTGCGTGTCGACCAGGACGCAAAAAAAAATGGTTTTGAACCACAAAGTTCGCACGCTCACCCCTAAAGTCGGCCGCGCATCAGCGGTTGTCGCGAATGATCTTATAGCCCCTGTTCACCAGTTCTTGGGTCACGTTGTAGACGATTCCTCCGTACTGATACACAAGCCAACGGCCTTGGGAGTCGGCTTTACAGAAAAAATCGTTCTCATGATTGTCGCGGATCTCAAGCAGAAATTCCCGGAACTCGGGCAATTTCACAACGACTGGAATCTGTTTGTAAAGTGTGACGGTGGATTCTTTCCAAGCATCAGCTCCCGGGTTGTCGTTTAAAATGGTCGCTAAGGCGCGGTACTCCACTTCCAATTTCTGTTTTGCGAGGCTTGCAGTGGCCGCTTCGGCCAACAGAAAAGGAGAGATCAATAAAACGCTTGGCGCCCACCACGTGGCTCGGGGGTTTTGCTCAATTCTTTGGTTATATGGAAACACGTACTCCATCCATCCCGCCAAGCCCACGTCTGGAGCACTTTCAATTCTCGAGACAATTTCAAGATACTCCCGGGAGCAGGATTGAGACTGAGCCATAGCAGACTGGGAGAGCACGACCAGAATCAGGACTTTTGCTGCTGCACTCATACAACCTCACTGAGCGAGCGACTTACCAGTTCGATTTCAAAAATAACACTTCGACGTCGAGCTTTGAAAAAGTGACACTCTAGTGACCGCGGGTGCTCTCCACGGCAAGGGTTTCGCGCACGACAACCACTTTGATTTGCCCCGGATACTGCAATTCATTCTCAATGCGTTGAGCGATTTTTTGTCCAATGTGGAGCGCTTGCACGTCATCCACCTTTCGGCCATTAACCAGAACTCGACACTCACGTCCACCATAGAGGATGAAACAGTCCTGCACTCCATCAAAACTGCGGGCGATGTTGTCCAAGTCCGAAACTTTTTGGTTGTAGCTTTCAACTGTGGATCGGCGAGCACCTGGTCTGGCACCGGAAATCGCATCGGCTGCGATGACCAAGTAATCCATGTCATTTTCGGGTTGCACATCGAAATGGTGGGCCCGCACAGCATGGACAACTTCAGGACTCTCGCCTCGAGCTTGGATGAAGTCGGCCCCAATCACGGCGTGCCCCCCTTCGAACTCGTGGTCCATAGATTTACCAAGATCGTGCAACAGCCCCGATCGTCGAGCCAAACTCTGCCGAACGGTTCCAAGTTCCGCAGCCAGCAGGCCGCAGAGCCAACCCACCTCGGCACAATGAAAATACTGATTCTGAGTGAAAGAGTACCGATAGCGTAGGCTTCCCATCATCTGTCGAATTTCGGGATGGAGTTGATCCAGCTTGAGCTCTTTGGCAACAAGATCACCATCTCGTTTGATCTGGGAGAGCAGTTCGCGTTGGATGTTTTCCCCTGTTTTTTTCACCCAGACAGCGTCCACCTTTTTCTTTTCTCGCAGAATTCGTTCGAGAACTCTTCGGGTGAGCTCCCGGCGAACAGGATCAAATCCGGCCACGCCCACAAAATCGAGTTCCTCTTCGACATGCACCTCGCAACCCGTTAGATCACTCACGGCCTGCAACACTTCGGGGGTAAATGTTTTCTTCTGCTCTGGATTCTCAAAGTACACCGGCGCAATTCCGCGCTCCGAGCTGTAGGCTCTCTGGAAACGCGCAATCACTGTGTCCATTGCGTCTTTTGCTAGGGTTTCAGCATGCTCCCGAGCATCGTCTTCAAAATGTTCGACATACGCCCGGGCTCGTTCTTTTGCCTCTTCAATGGCCTTACTTGCCAAAGCTGATTTTTCGTCGGCCAGCTGAACCTGTGCTTGTTCAGCAAACCGACTCAGAAGCTGTTGTCGCTTTTGTTCAATTTGATGCTGTCGGCTCTGAAAGGCTTGCCGGAGCTTTTCCAGGGCCTTTTCTTGCTCTTCGAGTTCGCGACTGTTCTCAATCAATTTTTGCTTGGTTTGACTCCAGCGGTTGTCCATTTGCGATTTTTTTTCTTCGACTTCTTCAAAGCGCGAATTCAGTTTTTCTTCCGCCGATTGCAACTCAGCTTCAACTGGACCCCAAAGCTTTTCCTCAATTTCGAGGGTGCGTTCCTTTTCCTCGAGAAGCTGAATCTCGAGGTCATCCTTGGCTTCCTGCAAGATGGCATCTGCTTCAGCCTGAGCTCGTTTACGAATGCTCAAATTGTAAAGGCGTAAAATCAGCCAGGCACCACCGGCGCCCACAACCAACCCACCCAAACCCGGTGCGATCCAATCCATCGACACACCCTAGCATAACCTCAAAAAAAAGGTACGCCGTACCTTTATGGGTCACTGTGCGTTGTGGGGATCAACGATTGAGAATGGCTTGGATGGCTCTGCTGATCGGCACAGGCGGTTTGCCACTCAAGATTCGAGCTTTGTCCCACCAATTGAGCTCCCCAGAGTAGAATCGCCGCACCACGGTTTCGGGCAAACGGTAGAACTTCTGCAGAACGCGATAGCGTTGTTCGTTGGTGCTCGCCCGAAACATCATGCGATTGAGAATGAGATAGAAATTGAGATCGGAGTTGGTCTGCAGGCGTAGAGACTTCTGCACCTTCAGAAAATTTTCGGTGCTCGGGGAGCTCGTGTGCAAGAATCGGTCGAGAAACCGAAACACGTAGGGAGTGGTGTATCCTGTGACCATGTGCAAATTGAGCGCTCGGGCCCCGAGCTGAGGATCGAGGCTGGTCCCGCGCAATGAGGCTGCCGTCAGTGGAATTGGAAGACAGCCTCGTTCTCTTCGGAGAACTTGCTCAACCTGCCAGCCTTGCTCCCGTGCGTACTTGAGGACTTCTTGCTCGATGCGTTCTTCGCGCAAACCCGGGTGATTGCTGTAATACGTGTCTTCGATGAGCAATTCAGTGTCACTCCACGGCAGCACGTACATGAAGCGGTAGCCATCAATTTGAGGTACGCGCGCATCCATAAGTCGAACGTGTTGCAGACCGTGTGGTTGCGCTAGTTTCACATCCAGGCCGATGAACTTTTGATAGCCACAAGCCCCTGAAGGTTCGATCCAGCCTCGTGCGTCCACCACAAGATTGCCACGAACACGCTTGCCTGAATTCAGCACCACCTCGTTGGCCGACAGTTCTTTTGCGGATTCTCCAAGTTGCAACTGAACTGAAGATTTTTGCAGGTGTTGAACGAGATCGAGTTGGCGAATGCTGTGGTAGGGTGAGCGCAATATTCGATGATGCTCGGGGAAATGCACCTCGTGTGAATCCCAAGATTTGGAAATCAAGGGGCTTAAAAATGGAACGAGGCGAGAGGGAATGTCAGATCCATGAAAAGACCAGGTGTGCTTAACTGTGAGTTCCTTTTCCTGTTCAATGAGTTGCACCGTCACGCGCGGGAAAAAATGCTGAATACCGAGCGAAAGCAGAGTGCCCGAAAGGCCTCCTCCGACAATCACCACATCTGCGTTTCTAAAGTTCATGGATGGCGCACTCTGTTTCCAAAAAATCCACCAAACCTTTGGCGATTTGGTTCTTGGAAATCATTCTGACAGGATCTTTTTTTCCTGTCACTAAATGTGCGACTTGTTCACCGCGAGGCCCCTTTTCATCGCCGAGGTTCGCCACAACGGCGAAGTGCCCTTTCTTAAGTCGATCTTCCGCGATTTGAAAAAGGTCTTGGAGGTTCATCTGCAGTTGAAATTTGAACGAGACGATTTTGGATTTGGGATTTTGTTGCAGAAGAAGGTCCACCACTTTTTCTGTGGGTTGCAGGTCCAAACGTGCCAGCCCGGTGCTGGGAATTTTTCCGACTCGTTTTTCGGTCACTTCATAGTCCGCGACCGCTGCGGAAAGAATTTGAAAATCGGGCTTGAAATCTTGAGCTTGTTGAAGACAAAGCGATCGGTACTCTTCGAAGGAATTGACGATGGAGGTCCTCAGGTAAGGCGGCACCTGATCGCTGGCCGGGCCGAGGACGAGCGACACATCGGAGCCACGTAAAAAAAGCTCATCGGCAATTCGAATGCCCAGAGTGCCGCGGAATAGATTCGACATCACCCGCACCTCATCAATCCAGGTTGGAATGGACCCTGCCGTGATGAGAAATCTCTTGTTCCGCAACGGGGAGCGAGAGCAGGCGGCTGAGACTTCTGCTGCTAAGGTTTCAGGTGTCGGCAAATTGTGTTTTCCGTAAGCATCACGTGGCGCAATCAGCTTCACCCCAACGGATCGCAAGTGCAGAAGACTTTCTTGCAGGATCGAGTTGTGCATTTTTCCGTGGAGGGTGGGGGCAATTAGAATTTGGCATTCCCCTCTTTCCATGCGTCCAAGAGCGGCCGCGAGAATCGATAGGATCGGACTGCTGGCGACCCCATGCCGGAGACTGTTGATCAAGTTGTAAGTTGCAGGTGCCACCAAATAGGCATCAAATGGAGAGGCATCGCTCAGATGCTCTGCGCGAAAACTCAGCTGGGTGACGACGGGTTTGTTGCAAGCCCATTCGAGAGCCTCAACGGCGACATAGCGGGCACCGTCTTGCGAGACGAAAGCGGTGACATCAGCCCCCAATTTACGCAGAGCCCGAGCCACGTCAGGTGCCCGGTAGGCTGCAATCCCGCCGGTCACAAGCAGCGCCACTTTTTTTCCCGACAAGGTCGAGTTCGTGAGCTCCACATCGTGGTCACCGAGAGGCTCTGAATGGGGGGCGCCAACTTGCCAGTCGTTCATGGGCGCTCAATGTACCGAGTTTTTTTGATTTTGGCTAGGCGGCTGCGCGGTTCAATTGAGCCTTTGACCCCAAAGTGTAATACACCGTTTGGCCTGCAATGTCTTTGGTGCCCGCGGTGATCGGTGTCAGGGGCAGAGTTTTGAACTCTTCCATCTCGCTCAAGCGCTCCCGAAGGGAGGCATCGATCACCGTGACATGCAGGCGTTCTTTGGCTTGCAGTTGGCCTCGAATGTCTTTGGCTTCTGATTGATTTCGTTTTGCTCGTCCGCCGACGTCACCCAGCGCGGTGAGTTTTTGCATGTTTTTGGGGCCCACCAGACCCACGATGCACTGGCCGGCAGCTATTCCTACGTCCACATCGGGAGTGTGCACGCCCATTTTGGCCGTCGCTTCACTCGCGTAAGAGGCATAGAATCTTTGCATGAAAGCACCGGCGTATTTAGCAAGTTCGACCGGACAGTCATCCTCGGAATAGATAGTGACGAAAAATTCGTCTGCCGTCCAATCCGCGTGAAAACTCTCTTTCGGGACCGCTTCGGAAACAATTTGCAGCAGAATTTGGTGAGAGATTTCCAGGAGCTGAGTGGTCATGATGGGTTCGTAGGATGTGGCCACTTTTTGAAAGGAGCGCCAGTCCAAGCAGATGCACACGCAGGGTCGTAGGCGAGGTTTGAACTCATCCAGGTATTTGTTCTTACTTCCGAGCAGGATGATCGATTGGGCGACTCGCTTGGGATACTGGAAGAGCAGGTGTTGGAACTGATGGTAGAGGTTCGAAAAAAACATGCGACGTTGAAACCAGAAGTACATGCCGATGATCACCGTCCACAGGAGGAAGTTTTGGCTTTCCACCATGGTCGCTTCGCTCAACACGGATCCGACACCAAAAACGGCCAGGAACACAGCCCCCGCCCAGGCGTGAAGTGTCCACAGGCGGTGCAAAACCAGATTGGTGGCGAACACGTTCATGTAGATGGCTGCAACAATGAAGGGGACATGGGCCTGGGGAGCATTGGCGAGGAAAACTGGGTAGGCTCCATTGTAGAACATGAGAACCGACACCGTGTATGTTGGCAGAAACTTTTTATAGCGAGTCACGGACCCCAAAGGGCGAGCAAAAAGTATAGGTAGTCCAAACAGAACTATTGATCCGAGTCTAAACATAATATATTTAGAGCTGCTGTCCCCAAAAAAAAGGTAGTCAAATGGAATCAAAAGTATGGAAACCACGAGACCCAACAGGCGCAATTCGAAGAGCACGCCTTCTTCATTGTGGGCTTTCCAAGCTTTTGCGAGCTCAGAAATCGAACCGTGATTTTTACTCTCGAATAAACTTTTCACCATGTCTCACTCTTAGAATCATTTGGCACTCGATTTGCAGTAGCTTCCTTTCAAGTAAGGTCGATCACGATATGGATCGGCAGAATGTAAGGGGAGCTTTATGAGGTCGAAACGTCTCACTTCGGAACAAGAGCTGGCAGATTTTCAACATGAGTTTCAGATGCGAACCCCCAATCCTTTGGCTTTGGAGTTCTTACGGGGGGCCAATGTCATTGGATACTTTTTGAATGACCGCTTGGTCGCCGGGTATGTGATCAATAGCCAGTTTCCGCTGCGGTATTTCGGATGGATTCCAAATGTTCAAAGCGAGAATCAGCACTACGTTGCCCGCTTTCGTGCAGGTGATGCCTCTGAGATCTGTTGCATCTGGATGAACAAAGACCTGGTTTCACCGTTTCTTCGCAACATAATTTATGTGAGTCTGACCTATTTCACTCTCAGATTTGGTAAAAAGTATGTTTTTGGAGGGTCCATTTCTCCGAAGGTTGCGGCCCTTCAAAAAGCGGCCTTGCCTCATGTGATTTACAACGGGCCGACCACTCTGCCAGGCAACCCCGTGGGCGAGATCTACTACGCTCGCAAGTTCGAGTTTTTTTGGAGAACGATTCGCCAAATGATCTACGATACTGCGAACATTGTCTTGCATCCAGTTGCCAAGATCGGGCAGGGTTCTGTCTCAAAACGAGTCGGTGACAGAATATGAGTTCGATTGTCTTAAACCTCGACACCATTTTTGTGCTTTATGTGGATTTGATCTGCCTGATTTCTTTGCTGCTCTATTTGAACGATGGATCGAGTCGTTACTATCAGGACAAGAATCAAAAAATTGGTGGTTTTCCTGCTGGAAAGTTTGTGATCAAGTTCGTCTTTTTTTCGAGTTTTGTGATGGTGAATTTGTTTTACCTTGCCGATGTTCCTCGAGAATTGGTCCTGTGGAATTCAGTTTGGATGCAAGTTTTGGGAATGATCGTGGCTGGGGTCGGAGTTTCGATTTTTGTGGTGGCAAAAACCACCCTGGGGACGCAGTACTCGCCTTGCTTCAAGTCCTACGTGCCTCGACAGATCGTGCGTGAGAGCGTGTACAAATGGATTCGACATCCCATTTATCTTGGAAACTCTTTGATCTATTTGGGGATGGTTTTTGCAACCGGGTCCTTGTTTTTCATCGCGGCTTTTCTGGTCATGCAGGTGGTGTACGCCCACGCAATTCGCAGCGAGGAAGCCGCCCTGTCAGAAGCGTTTCCTGACTATCGTTTTTATATGCAGCAAACCGGTGCAATTCTTCCCAAATTCCGTCGAATTTTCGTGAACGCTTCTGAGGAAGCTGAGATTGTCGAGCTTCGTCCCGGCGCTCGCATCGTTGGCGACTCGACTGAGAATTTGCGTTTCTGAGCAGATGCCTTCCAAAAATAATGTTAAGGCTCGACGTTCATCGAGCTCGTGAAACCCGCCTCCTGTGGTTCTGTAGATTTCCGATAGAATTCAGAGGAGCTCTCATTGAGTCAGCGCACTTTTCGAAATAGAGACAAGCAATCTGTCTATGAATTGTGGGCAAGCTCCAATCGGCTGTTCTATCTGCGGTACTATTCCATCGTTTCCTTCGCGTTCATGTTGCTTCTCGTGGTGTTCGACGTCATGGTTTTGGGTCGTCTTGCCGCGGACATGGTTTTTCTGCGCATCCTAGCGCTGTGTGGAGTGGCTCTCAATTATCTCGGCTATCGCAAGTGGGGCACGCTCAAACATCCGTTGATGGAGAAAGGCTGGGTCCACGAGATTCTTCTGGGCCTGCCGGTTTATATTTGGACGTTGCTTTACACCTACCTTATTTTTTCGGTGAAAGGTCCACAGAACGAAGTTTATTTTGTGGGTCTGTTGCTGGTGATCGGCCTTTCATCATTTGTCGTTCACAAGTTTTCCTTTCTCTCAAAATTCTATTTGATGGTGAGTTTATCCTCTTTTCTCGCGATGATGCTTTGGACTGGCCAGACAGATCGCCTTCTCACCGCGTCTGTGGGGGCTGTCGTCTCTTTTGCACTATTTACCTTGATGCGTATGGAATTTAAGAACTCCATTGAGAACAAGTTTGCTTTGCTCTCGGGAGTACTCCCGATGCGCGTGGCCGAGACTTTAGCATTGAGTTCAGATCATCAACAGCACGTCGATCTCTTCTTGCCCAAGTCCCGATATGTGGCGTGTGTTTGCGCGGATTGGAGAGGTTTCCAGATGTTGTCCGAAAGAAAATCCGCCCAAGAACTGTCGGCGATGCTTGAAAAATTTTATGACGAAGTTTTGGAGGCACTCGATCGGGTGGTTCCCTCTGGCAACTACTTCGTCAATTGGACCGCGGACGAGGTCTTCATTGTTTTTTACGACGAAGACAATCGACCTCATGTGGTGCTGCGTGATGCTGCAGCCTTCACCATTACTTTGCTCAGCGAAATTTACGACAAGGTGGAAAAAGAGTTTCGTGGCGAGATTCAGTATGACGTTGGCTTTTCTGCGGGTCACGGTCTGCTCGGTCTACAGGGTCCAAGGTC
>FRDC01001907.1_pt1 | contig 15785 bp, 14 predicted proteins | sample 1106171 | NCBI WGS metagenome assembly FRDC01 (sample SAMEA3930566, study PRJEB13176) | freshwater metagenome | biome: Drinking water system; feature: drinking water; material: water | place: Singapore | collected 2014-12-20 | reverse complement strand
CGGCGCGGCGCCGGAGGATATGGGCGCTCCCGACCGCTGGCTGATGCTTGTGCCCGGCTCTTCCGATCCGGCGCGGGCAGCGCAGTTCAGGACCTTCAAGGACCTGGTCGCGCTGACCCAAAGCCAGCTTGATCTTTCCGGGCCGCCCGCCGAAATCGAGGGGCGCGTCGCGGCCCTGCGCGCGGAAATGAAAAAGCTGGGCATCAACGGCTTTGTCGTACCGCGCGGCGATGAATTTCAGGGCGAATACGTTCCGGCAGCAGCCGAGCGGCTGGCCCGCGCCACAGGCTTTACCGGTTCGGCGGGCAGCGCAATTATCCTTGACGCCAGCGCCGCGTTTTTTACCGATGGCCGCTATACGTTGCAGGCCCGCGAGCAGGTACCAGCCTCGGTCTTCACCATTTGCAGCACGGCCCCCGATCAAATGCCCACCCCGACCATCACGCCCGCGCAATGGATCGAGCAAAACCTGCCGCGCGGCGCAAAACTCGGCTTCGATCCGTGGTTGCACACACCCAGCGATGTCAAATACCTCGAGGCGGCCGTCGCCAAGGCCGGCGGCACGCTGGTGCCCGTTTCAACCAATCCTCTCGACGCCTCATGGCCGGACCGCCCGGCCCGGCCCATTTCGCCCGCCGTGGCGCACCCCCTTGAATATACCGGCATGGAATCCGCGCAAAAGCGCGCCTTGCTTGCAACCGAGCTGAAACGCCAAAGCGCCGGGGCCTGCGTCTTGACCTTGCCCGAGGATATCGCATGGCTCCTCAACATTCGCGGCAACGACGTGCCCTGCACGCCCTTTGTGCTGTCCTATGCCGTCGCGCATCAGGATTGCAGCCTTGATCTTTTCATCGATCGCCGCAAGCTGGCGCCGGGGCTTGAAGCCCACCTTGGCCCCCAAGTGCGCATCCACGACATCGAGGGTTTCGTTCCCGCCCTTGGCCTTTTGGGACAAAGCAGCCTGCGCGTGCTGATCGACCCGATCCGCACGCCCGCACGCGTCGAAACGGCTCTTGGCAACAGCGGCGCCATCGTCGTTTACGGCGAGGACCCCTGCCAACTGCCCAAGGCGATCAAAAACCCGGTCGAAATTCAAGGCATGATCAATGCGCATGTCCGCGACGGCGCGGCGCTCACCCGTTTTCTGGCCATCGCCTGCGATCCCGACGGCGCGGCGCGGCTCGACGAATTGTCGGCGGCCGAGACGGTGCGGAAATTCCGCGCCGAAAACGAAAAATTTCGCGGGTTAAGCTTTGAATCCATCGCGGGCGCGGGCGGCAACGGCGCCATCGTCCATTACCGCTCAACGGACAAAACCAACCGCCCGCTTACATCCGGACCGGTTTTTCTGCTTGATTCCGGCGCGCAATATCTTGACGGCACGACCGACGTCACACGCGCCATGGCGGTGGGTGCAGTCACCCCCGAAATGAAGGAAAACTTCACCCGCGTCCTGATCGGGCATATCCGCCTTGCCAGCCACGTTTTCCCGCAGGGAACAACCGGCGACGTTCTCGACAAACTGGCCCGCTCCTCGCTGAAGGAAAAGGACCTTGACTATGCCCACGGCACGGGCCACGGCGTGGGCTGCCACCTGTCGGTGCACGAAGGCCCCTGCGGCATATCCCCGCGCTCGACCAAGGTGCCGTTGCAGGCCGGCATGGTCATTTCAAACGAACCGGGATATTACAAGACCGGCGAATACGGCATCCGCATTGAAAACCTGGTCCTTGTCGAAGATGCGGGTCAGGGCATGCTGAAATTCAAGACGCTGACCATGGCGCCGATCGACCGCAAGCTGATCGAAGCGTCGTTAATGACCGACGATGAGCTGAAGTGGCTGAACGATTACCATGCCGAGGTCAGGCGGAACCTCCTGCCGCTTCTTGGCGACAAGGACCCCAAGGCCGCCAGCTTTCTGGCCGAGGCGACAGAACCCATCCGCAAGCCGCCGACCGCATTCAAGAAAACACACATGCTGACGCTTTGACCTCTGACAGGTTCAGGCCGAAAAACGCACATCGATCGGTGTCTCGAGCAATTTCTTGTAAAAGCGCAGCTTCTCAAAAAGCGGATACCAATCGAACAGGACAAGTTCGATGGGCTTCCACATCGATACCCAGCCGAAAATAACCACGCCTTCGCGCAAAACGCCCAGCAAGCCCGGAGGTTCTGGGATGACCAGCGCCTGCGCCGCGCTGATGCAGGCCGCCAGCACGACAAGGCCTATCAGCAGGAACAGCTGGGCGCGCCTGAGATAGGCCCGCAGCTCGCTGCGCTGGATATCGATGCGATAGGCAAGATAGCCGTGGATCGCCTCGCGGATGGAATCGGCCGGCAGGTCGCGGCTTTCCGCCTCCTCGATGTAAATGACGATTTTCAGGGCGGCGGAGGCCGAAAACTCGCGCGCCGCCGAAAAGATATATTCAATGAAATCGTCGTCAAGGTCACGCTCACGAAACGGCGCGGGATCGCGAACGTCGAAAAGCTGCTGCGGGCTTTTGACGCGGACCTCAATCCAGCTTTTGCCTTCGACATGCTTGTAACGACGCTTTTTTCTGGCCTCGCTCATGTCGCGTCCGCGCCCTGATCCGCCCGCGCCCGCACGCTGCTCCATTCCAGTAACAGGGAATAGGCCAGCGCCAAAAGCGTGGGGCCGATGAAAACCCCGATAAAGCCAAAGGCAAGAATACCGCCCATGATCCCAAGAAGGACCAAAAGCAGCGGTAGATTGCTGCCCCGGCTGATAAAATAAGGCTTGAGGATATTGTCGATAGAGCCAATCACCAGCGCGCCCCAGACCGCCATGAAGACCGCCTTGACCATCATGCCCTCCGAGACAAGCCAGAAAACGGCGGGAAGCCAGATCAGGGGCGGGCCCATCGGAATGATCGAAAAGAAAAAGGTCATCAACCCAAGAAACGATGCGCCGGGAACGTCGGCGATCCAGAAACCGATAGCGGCAAAGGCGCCCTGCGCCAGCGCCGTGCCGAAAAGGCCGTAGACAACCCCGATCAGCGTGTTCTTGCAAACACCCATCAGGCGCGGGCCGTGCTCGCCGCCGAATTTCTCGATCAGCGTCATCGTCTTGTCGGCCACGACCGTGCCGTGACGGAACAGGAAAAAGGAAATAATGACGCCCAGCGTGATATCAAACAATCCATAGCCGACGCTGGTGCCCAGTTTAAGGAACTGTTGCGACATCGGTACCGAATATTCCTTGAGCCACTGACTTATCTTTTCGCGGTCGCCCTGCGCCATCGTCCACAGCTTTTCAAGCGTCTCGCCCGCATAAGGGACGTTGCGGATCTGCGCCGCCGTCTCCTCGGGATGGGCGGTCAGCGTACCCTGAAGCGCCGCATAAATCTTGTCGTAATTGTCTGCAATGCTCGTGCCGATGATCAAAAGAGGCACGACGAAGCAAAGCGCCAGCAAGACCGTCATCAGCCCCGCCGCCCACGCCGTACGGCCGCCTGATTTTCTGTGCATCCACAAAAAGGCGGGCCAAGCCGACAACGTAAAAATCAGCGACAGCAAAATCGCCGGAAAAAATGGCCTGAGGATGATGATGCACCCAAGAGCGATCAGGGCAATGGCCGCGATCCCCACAATCATCCGGTGCAACGCCCCGTCATCGCTTAGCAAATTGAACCGTATCATACCCGCAACCCGTACCCCTTCTTTCCTGAATGATAGGCAAGCCCGCGCCCAAAAGCCAGAGGTCCAGGACCGGGGCCCGTTTATACGGGTTCCAGCCCCCGCGCGGCGTGCTATAATCCCCTCAGAGAAAACGGGTTTTAAACATGGATATCACCGAATCTTTGAAGCATGCGCCACTTTTCCGCAGTCTGGATGCGGAAAGCATCGCCTTTTTTGCCACCCATTCCCACAAGCGGCAATATGCAAAGGGGGCCGACATCTTTCAACTGGGCGACAAGGCTACGGCCTTTTTTTTCATCATCGAGGGCTGGGTCAAGCTCTATCGCATGACGCGCGAGGGAGAGGAAATCATCATCAACGTCTTCGCGCCCGGCGAAACCTTTGCCGAGGCTGCGGTTTTCAGCCCGCTCCAGCGCTATCCCGTCAACGCGCAGGCGGTCGAGGACGTCACGGCCCTTGAAATTCCACGCCAGCTTCTGGTCAGCAAAATCCGCGAAAACAGCGATCTTGCCCTGACGATGCTGGGATCCATTTCCGCGCACCAGAGATTGCTGGTGCAGCAGATCGAGCAATTAACCGCGAAAAGCGCTCCCCAGCGCATCGGCACTTTTCTGCTGCGCCTTTGTCCGCCGCACCGCAGGACCAACGTCACTGTCAGCCTGCCCTACGACAAGTCGCTCGTCGCCAGCCGCCTGAACATCCAGCCGGAAACCTTCTCCCGCGCGCTGGCCAAGCTTAAATCCTGCGGCGTCACCATGAAAAAGCGCCAGATCACGATCAGGGACACGGCGCTATTGGCCGATTTTTGCGACCTCGACGAACGCGACAAACCCTGTTGATCCTATGCCGGCGCGCCGTCGGGACGCGGACCGGTCAATATCCGGGCATAACCCGCAAGATATGTAGCAAAGACCAAGGCCCAGACAAGGCCCGACGCCGATATCCACAGCGTGTATTCCGCAGGCCAGAACAGCGGCCCGAACACCCGCAAAAAGGCCGCTGATTGCATCATGGAAAACAAAAAAACCGTCAGCCCGCCTGCGGCCAGCCGCCGCCCCGTATGGCCCAGCGACACACGGCACATCATCCCGATGCACATGCTGCCGATACACCCGGACGTCAGGGCATGCACCGCCGGTGAAAGCTCCATCACGCCAGCACCTGAAAGCTCCAGCATGAAAAGCCCCAGCGTCAGCCAACCATATCCCGCCTGCAATATCCAGAGCATGGGGCGGCCAAGAACCCTTGGCGTGTGGAAATTGCGAAAGCGCAATAGATGCAGGCCAGAGGCAAGAAAAGCCGCCCATGCCGCAAACGGCGACGCGATACCCGACCACGCGGTGGCCAGAATCAGCGCCCCCATCGATGCAAAACAGGCGCTGTCAAGCCAGGGCTGATATCTCAATTCCTCATCGATGCCGTCGTCGGAAAGACCTGCCACCGTAAAATCGGGAATGATGCGCCCGGCCACCAGCGATATCAACGCCAGAACGCCCAGCATCGCCATATGCATCGCCAACCTGTCCTGATAAGCAAAAAAGGCGACGTTGCACGCGAAAAAAAACGTCAGCACGCCTAGAAAGACAAAATTTCCGCGATCCCTGCGGCCGATCAGCGGCACGGCCAGCGCCAAAGCCAGCACCGGGACGAACGCGCCATCCACGACGCCCGCCAGCCACAGCGGCAATCCGCCCATATTCATCACGCAGCGCCCGGCGACCCACACCCCGCACAACGCCAAAAGAGCGCCGCGCCGTACCGGCATTGTTCCCGTCCAGTTGGCCACGGCCGTCAGCAGGAAACCGGCAATGACAGCCATGGCAAAGCCATAGATCATTTCATGCATGTGCCACAAAACAGGATCAGCCACAGGCCCGGCCAAGGTCACGTGCCCATTGTTGACAGCGGTCCACAACGCTATCCCAAGGGCAGAATAAACCGCCGCCAACAGAAAAAATGGGCGAAACCCACGCCCCAAAAGAGGGCGGTCCAAAAACGATTTTTCAGCCATGATCAGCTCCATTCTTCACCAGCGACGCCCGGACCCGGGGCGGATGCCGTACCATTTAAACCCTGTTTTCCGTCCAAGTCAAAATTGACCTTGGTCAATCAAATCGGCGAAAACCGACAGTAAAGTTCTTTTACCATGACGACAAACCTCCGGCGGAAAGAAAATACGAATAAGCCGATGGTGGCGCTGAAAGACGCGCCGCGCTGGCTTTTGGCGCCGGTGCCGCTTTTCCTGCTCCGCCCCGCGCTCAGGCGGCTGGTCAACCATATCGGCCAAGGGCACCCGGCGCTCTTTGACCGCCTCGGCCCGTGCCAACACAAACGCTACCTGATCGATCCCGTCAACCTGCCCTTCGTTTTCCTGCTCCATCCCAACGCAAGGGATCCAACGCTGGATGTCTTTCGCCGCGCCAACGCCCCCGCCTGTGACGCGCGAATCGCAGGCTCATTCCTGACCCTGCTTGACATGATCGACGGCAGGCTTGACGGCGACGCCTTGTTTTTCAGCCGCGAGCTGTCGGTCAGCGGCGACATCGAGGCCGTCGTCGTGCTTCGCAACGCCATGGACGACGTCGAAGGCGGCATCGTCGACGAACTCGCCCGCCCTTTTGGTCCGCCCGCCATGGGCATTCTTGCCGCCCTCAGACATCGCGCGGAGCGTCGCCATGCCAAAGCCTGACGCCACCGCAAAAGAAGGACCGGCACGGCCCGAGCTGGTCTGCCCCGCCGGGACGCCGGCGGGCCTGCGCACCGCCGTGGATGCGGGCGCCGATGCCGTCTATTGCGGCTTTCAGAATGCGACCAACGCGCGCAATTTCGCGGGGCTGAACTTCGCCCCTGCGGAACTTGAAAAGGGCGTCCTCTATGCCCATGAACGCGGCGCAAAGGTTCTTCTGGCGCTCAATACCTTTCCGCCCGCAGGACAGACGGATTTGTGGAAGCAGGCGGCGGCGGACGCCGCAGGAATGGGCATCGATGCACTTATCGTAGCCGACATCGGCGTCGCCGATCATATCGCAAGGCGCCACCCGGCACAGCGCCTGCATCTCTCGGTGCAGGCGGGCGCCGCCTCGCCCGAGGCGATCCGGTACTATTGCCGCGAATTCAATATCAAGCGCGTGGTATTGCCCCGCATCCTGACCGTGGCGGAAATAAAGGCGGTGCACGATAACATCCCCTGCGAGATCGAGACTTTCATCTTCGGGAACATCGGCATGATGGCCGAGGGACGTTGCAGCCTTACGAACTATGCCACCGGCGTCTCGACCAACATGGACGGGGTCTGCTCGCCCGCCCAGTCGGTAAAATACGAAACCGACGCGCAGGGTTCGCTGTCGGCAAGCCTTGGCGATTTCGTCATCGACCGCTTTCCCTGCGGCGAGAGCGCGGGCTACCCGACCATCTGCAAGGGCCGTTACCGCACAGCGGCAAGGAAAGACGGTTACTACGCCTTTGAAGAACCGGTCAGCCTCAACCTGACGATGCTTCTTCCCGAACTGATCAAGGCCGGCGTCACCGCGCTTAAAATCGAGGGCCGCCAGCGGTCCCGCGCCTATGTCCATGCCGTCGTTTCGGCCTTTCGCAGGGCGGTCGACGACCACATGGCAGGGCGGGAGCCAAAATGCGCCGAACTTCTGGCCCTGACCGAGGGGCAGAAGGAAACCGAGGGCGTCTTTCGCAGTAAAAAATGGAGATAATCCAAAATCATGAGCCAGAACATCCGCAATGAACTGACGCTGGGCCCTGTCTTGTTTCATTGGGCCTCCGACCAGTGGCGGGATTTTTATTTCCGCATCGCCGACGAGGCGCCCATTGACACCGTCTATATCGGCGAGGTCGTCTGCGCCAAGCGCGCCCCGTTCAACGAGCCGCTTTACGCCGATGTCGCCCAGAGGCTTAAGGCCGCTGGTAAAAAGGTGGTTTTCTCGACGCTGGCCGAGGTCACGGTTGCCCACGACCGGCGCGTGGTCGACAGCATGTGCTCGCTGGATTGCGAGGAGATCGAGGCCAACGACCTCTCCGCCCTCTGGCATCTGTCGGGCCGTCCCCATCGGCTTGGCCAATACATGAATGTCTACAACGAGGATACGCTGGCCTTTCTTGCAGCACGGGGGGCGCATCATGTCTGCCTTCCCTCCGAGCTTCCAGCCAGCGCCATCGCGGTGCTGGCGGCCAAGGCGCAGGAACAGAGCGTCACCCTTGAAGTGCAGGTCTATGGCCGCGTGCCGCTGGCGCTGTCGGCGCGCTGTTATCATGCCCGGGCCCACGGACGCACCAAGGACGGCTGCCTTTTCGCATGCGGCGAGGACCCCGACGGCATGACGCTCAAAACCCTGTCGGGCGAGCCGTTTTTGTCCGTCAACGGCATCCAGACACTGTCCCACAGCTGCCTTAATCTTGCGCAGGAGACGCGCGAGCTTGCAACCATGGGAATTTCCGCCTTCAGGCTGTCGCCCCAGTCGCACGACATGGTGCGCGTTGCCGAAACCTTCAGGGCGCTTCTCGACGGCGAGCTGACCGCGCCGCAGGCAATAGGCCGGCTGAAGAAAATCGCGGGCATGCCCTTTTCAAACGGTTTTTTTCACAAAAGTCAGGGCCACGCCTGGGTCGTCAATGCTTCATCGCGGGCGGGCGCTGCGTCGGAACGCCGGGCCTGAACACCTCGGGGTTTTCGGGGCCCTCGACCTCCAGTATGCCTAAAAGTCCCCGCGCCGCGCGCGACAACGCGTGGTCGACAAGCATGTATTTACCCGGAACCTCCAGCTTGAACTCCACGACCGTGGCCCCGCCCGGCGCGACCGTCACGGTTTGCACGTTCGTCTGCGGCTCCGATGTCAGGGAACCCTGGCCATAGACCTTGTCGAATACCTCGCCGATGACATGAAAAGACGACGTCTTGTTCGGCCCGCCGACGCCGAAATAAATGCGGACGGTTTCACCGACCCTGGCCTTGAGCGGCGCCTCATCGACCAAAGCGCCCGTTGCGCCGTTGAAGACATAGTATTCGGGCGTTTCGTTCATCAGCTTTTGGTTGTCGTCGCGCTGCAAGCCCTCGGCGCCGAATTCCTGACGGGTATATATCTCGCCTTGCATCACGTAAAATTCATGATCGACGGGTTTCAGCGGCACCTTGGGCTCGACCAAAATCATGCCGTACATGCCCTTGGCGATGTGCAACGCTACCGGCGGCGTCGCGCAGTGATAGACGTAAAGGCCTGGATTTTGAGCCTTGAACGTGAAATCGCCGGATTTACCCGGCATCGCCCGCGTGGCGCCCGCCCCGCCGCCGGGTCCCGTGACGGCATGGAAATCGACGTTGTGCATGACCTTGCTGTCGGGCGCATTTTTTAACGTGACATGCACGGTGTCGCCCTCGCGGACACGGACGAACGGCCCGGGAACCGTGCCGCCGAAGGTCCAGTAATTATACGTCGACTCGTCGCCGAGTTTTGCCGTGCGCTCGATCGTTTCAATCTCAAGCTCGATCGTCTGCGGCGGGCGTACAGCGATCGGACCAGGCAGGGATGTCGGCGGCAAAACAATGCTGGCCGCAGACGGTTGCGGCGCGACCGGCGCAGCTGGCTCCGAAGCCTGTGACGCGACTCCCCCTGCGGCAAGGCTAAAGCCAAGAAAGGCCCCGGCTATAATTTTCGCCGGGCGGCCTGCGGTTGCGGAGAAAAGCGTCCGCCGCGCTGCCGTAATAAAACTTTCACACAAAGATTTATGCTGGTGTCTGTCGTCTGTCATAGTGCTCCTCCGTCCGTGCCGAAGCGATCGTGTTGCATTAATATGTGTCTTACCCTGCTGTGATAGGCCAAAAATACCGGCGCGTATTTGATCTGGATCAAATGCAAGCCCACTGCCCTTGGGTAGTCTGGTGCATGGGGACACAACATCTTGTGTTTTCCGCCAACAAAAACAAAAATATCTCTACAGCGAATATCAGGGGGCTTCCTATGACCGCACCGCAGAAGACTGCGCTTGCTCTTGCTTTATCTCATGCGCCACAGGGCCATGGCACGAAAATCGATTGTTCACAGGCCGTGACCGAGTATATCGCGCGGCAGGACTGGCGCATCAACGCCAATGCCAATACCGGCTATTCGAATGCCGGCATGATCAGCAATCTGGCCGGAAAGGTTATCGCCAATTACTGGCTCGACAGTGTCTACAGCGCCGACGAAGGCCGCGCCCACCGCGAGGGCGACCTGCATATTCACGACCTCGACTGCCTCACCGGCTATTGCGCGGGCTGGAGCCTGCGCCAGCTCCTCAACGACGGTTTCAACGGCGTGGCAGGCCGCGCATCGTCGCGCCCACCCCGCCACTTCCGCGAGGCGCTGGGGCAGATGTCGAATTTTCTCGGTATCTTGCAGTCCGAATGGGCGGGGGCACAGGCCTTCAGCAGCTTTGACACCTATCTTGCGCCCTATGTGTTCCGCGACAAGCTGTCCTTCAGGGAAATCAAGAAGGCCATTTTGCAATTCGTCTATAACCTGAACGTCCCCGCCCGCTGGGGACAGTCGCCGTTCACGAATATTACGCTCGACATTGCCGTGCCCGACGACCTGAAAAACAGCATTCCGACCGCGCGCGACCTGCACCTGTTCAAGGACATCAACGACGCCGAACTTCTGGCCGAGGCGCAAAAGCGCGATCTGGGGTTGCGCTCGCTTGGCGAGATGACCTATCGGCATTTCAGGCCTGAAATGGAAAAAATCGCCATCGCCTATTACGAAATCATGACTCAGGGCGACGCGCAGGGGCAGCCCTTCACCTTCCCCATTCCCACCGTCAACATCACCGAGGATTTCGACTGGGACGGCAAGGTCGCCGAGGCAATTTTCGAAAACGCCGCCCGCGTCGGCTCCTCCTATTTTCAAAACTTCGTCGGCAGCCAGTGGAAAAGAGGCGACGACGGCGCGCGCATACCCAATCCCGAGGCCTATTCGCCCGGCGCCGTGCGCTCGATGTGTTGCCGACTCCAGCTCGATCTGCGCGAACTGCAAAAACGCGGCAACGGCCTTTTCGGCTCGGCGGAAATGACCGGCTCGATCGGCGTCGTCACCATCAACATGGCGCGCCTTGGCTATCGCTTCAGGAACGATTCCTGCGGACTGCTGGGCGAACTTGACCGCCTGATGGACATCGCCCGCTCGACGCTCGAGAAAAAGCGCGGCTTCGTCCAGGAAATGTACAATCGCGGGCTCTACCCTTACACCGCGCGCTATCTTCCTTTCTTCCGCAATCATTTCAGCACGATCGGCGTCAACGGCATGAACGAGATGCTGCGCAATTTCTCAAACGACACGCTCGACCTGACGACAACGCAGGGCATCGAGATTTCCGCGCGGATACTCGACCACATGCGCGATAAAATCCGCCTCTACCAGCAGGAAACGGGCAATCTCTACAACCTCGAGGCAACGCCGGCCGAAGGCACGACCTATCGCTTCGCCAAGGAGGATAAAAAGCGCTTTCCCGACATACTGCAGGCGGGCTTTGGCGACAACGTCTATTACACCAATTCGTCGCAGATCCCCGTCGGCCATACCGACGACCCTTTCGAGGCGCTCAACCTGCAAAACAAGCTGCAGTGCAAATATACCGGCGGCACCGTCTTGCACCTTTACATGAGCGAAAACCTTTCCAGCGCGCAAAGCTGCAAAAACTTCGTCCGAAAGGTCATCGAAAACTATCAAATGCCCTATATCACGGTCACGCCGGTCTTTTCCGTCTGCAACGCCCACGGCTATCTCAGCGGCGAGCAACCGCTCTGCCCCCATTGCCGCGAAAAGACGCAGGTCTGGACCCGCGTCATGGGTTATTTCCGTCCGGTCGACAGTTTCAACATCGGCAAGCAGGGCGAGCACCGCGAGCGCAAGCACTTCCTCGAGCGCAGGATCGAGGCCCAGGACCTGTTCACGCCCCATGCCTGAACCATGTCTTCCCATCCACGACCTCACGCCCTTTACGCTGCAGGACTTCCCCGGCAAAATCGCCTGCATCGTCTGGTTCTCGGGCTGCAACATGCGTTGCCCTTACTGCCACAATCCCGATGTCGTCAGGGGCAAGTCAGGGCGGATCAAGACGTCCGACGTCCTGTCGTTCCTGGCCGACCGTCGCGGGCTTTTGGACGGCGTCGTGCTTTCCGGAGGCGAGGCGACGCTCTATCCCGGAATCGCAGATTTTGCACAAACCGTCAAATCCATGGGCTTTGCGGTCAAGCTCGACACCAACGGCACGCGGCCACGGATTCTGCGCCACTTGCTTGACAAGGGACTTTTGGATTACGTCGCCCTCGATTACAAAGCGCCCGCGTGCAAATTCAAGGCTGTCACCGGCATTCAGGACCGGAAATCCTTTGATGCGTCGCTTGCCCTCCTCTGCGGACAAAGCGCGGTGCCGGTTGAAATACGCACGACCGTCCACACCGACCTGACTGACAAGGCCGATCTGGCCGCCATCATTGCCGACCTTGAAAAACACGAATTTCGCGGCCAATATTTCATCCAGAATTTCCGCCTGCCCCCCGGCGGCACGCTGGGCCGTATGCCGCAACCCGCCCGCAGCCTGTCGCCAGACACCATTGCCCGCCCGCAGGGATTTGACATCGCGTTCAGAGGCTTTACGAATATGCCAAGGAAATAAGAATTTTATAAATCAACAACCCGATTCCCGAAACACAGGATGCAAATAAAAGCAACAGAAGATAAGCGGGTAAACCATAGATGGGCCTTGCTCCCGGCGCAATCCGAATTAAAACCACACCCTTGCCGTCTTTTAAAGAACGCCAGTTTTTTAGAACTCCCACGATACCAAGCAGGAACGAATCAATTAAAAACAAGGTTACGCTGTAAAGGAAATGATTTTTATCGGCCGCAGATACAATCCCAGTGAATAGCTTGTACAGCATACAAAGAAGCGAAAGAATCATAACGAATAAAATCAGATTAATGAATTTAGAATTCTTCATTTTTGTACAAAAACTTTCCAGCAATCCACAATTCACAGCTTAACATCATTCAACCTTATAAACAAGCTGCTGGACAGCTTGAGACAGGTTTTTATATTGAGACACGCGAGGAAAATGCTTTTCTACCAAAGCGTCCATCTGCTCCTTCTTGCCCTCTTAATTGGGTAGCCGCGTTCTATATAGACTGGATGACATCGAGGAATACGAGAAGGGCAGCATTGTGTGTGATCGCTGTAATCTCGCGAGAGATCATTCACTCCGCCCGGTGGACATGGCCGCTTTGGAAGGCTAGTAAAGCTGTCTACTTTTTAGCTAGAAGTTCACAGCTTTAGAAACAAGATAAATCAAGCAACTACCCAGCACGCACTGAAAAGAGTTCGTATCTCTATCGGTGAGCAATCGGTGCTGTCCCAAAAATCCTAAGACCACAGGACAATTGAAGGTATATCTAGGATAATTAAAGCCATTAAAAATGGCTTGGTACGAATGGCGGTGGATTCAAACCCGACACAAAAACTCCTGTAAATGTTCCGTGCGGTCTGGCGGCCAGCCGCTGTCAAGCAAAGGGTAAATTGCGGTGCATTGGCGTACAAGCTCTTTGATTGGCTGGACTTGGGGCTGTCACGTATCACGGGGGCGGGTGTGACGGTAGAGACCCTGCATGATGTCTACCAAAGCTGTTTTTCAGGCAACTGAGCAAAAACCACCTGACTTTCCAATAATTATATATTGCAACGTTTTCAAGCATGTGTAACTTTTTTTAAAAAGCATAGAATCCCTTAATAACAAGCCGCAAATGCGCTTGTTTCTGCTATCAACCCCAACGAAGGAGATTATTATGTCTTTATCAAAAAATACCCTGAATACACTGATCGCTGGCGCTTTTGCCGTTTCTATGGTCAGTGCCGTCAGTCATGCCGCCCTTGCCGATGAGGGCATGGACAAGGAGAAGTGCTATGGTGTCGTAAAAGCAGGTCACAATGACTGTAAAAGCATGAATCAATCTCATTCCTGCGCAGGTCACAGCGCCATGAATGGTGCCGGTGGCGATTTTGTTGCCCTTCCCAAGGGCGTCTGTGAGAAGTTGGTTGGCGGTTCTACGACCCCGACAGACGCAAAAGGCACACCCTCCAAGTAATGCAAAATAGCAGCAACGAGGCTGATGTTTCCAGGTCGTGCCCGCCGGTGAAAAATCCGGCGGGCATTGGCCTTCGCCATGCCCACTACAGGGAAGTGCTTGAAACAAAGCCAGATGTCGGCTGGTTGGAAGTCCACCCAGAAAACTTTTTTGGCGGCGGGGCGCATCGCTATTATCTAGAAAAAGTCAGGGAGATTTATCCGATCAGCCTGCATGCCGTAGGGCTGTCATTGGGTTCTACTGAGCGTGTCAGTCGTGATCACCTACGCCAGATAAAAGAACTGATAGACATTTATGAGCCTTTTCAGATATCGGATCACGCATCGTGGAGCACGAGTGGCAATGCCCACCTGAATGACCTTCTGCCGCTTCCGTATAACGATGAGACACTATCTGTTTTGTGTCGTAACGTCAGTGAAACGCAGGAGTTTTTGGCACGGCGCATTCTTGTTGAGAACCCATCAACCTATCTGGCGTTCAAGGATTGTACTATGACGGAATGGGAATTCATGAACTCGCTGGCAACGCGCTCCGGCTGCGGCATCCTGCTGGACGTGAACAACATTTACGTCCAGTCACGCAACCACGGTTTCGATGCCTGTGAATACATACGCGGCATTGAAGATGGTTTTGTCGAGGAAATTCATCTGGCCGGACACACAGAGAAAGAACTGGCCGATGGATCAACCGTTCTGATCGACACACATGACAGTCTGGTGCGGCCTGAAGTGTGGGGGCTATATACCCTTGCCATCGAGCGTTTCGGGTCCGTCCCAACCCTGATTGAATGGGACCAGAAATTCCCCCCGCTTTCCACTCTTGTGGCTGAAGCGGAGCGTGCCACCAATATTATCAATGATAGAGCATCCCGCCATGCAGCTGCATGACTTGCAGACCCTGTTTACAAAGACGATGCTGGATCATCCAGATGCCGTTGCCCGGCCTCATCAGGAACTGGCCGATTTGTTTGCGGGTAACAAGGATATTCTGCCAGAGCGGCTAAAAATCTATCGTAATAACATTGTCACCAACCTGACCAATACTCTGCTGGCTACCTATCCTCTTATCAGAAAGCTGACCGGGGAAGAATTTACCACTGGTCTGCTGCGATCTTATGCGCTTAAAAACCCGCCGCTGGAAGCCTGTCTTTCCCGCTACGGCGCGGGGCTGGATGAATTTATCAAAACCTTTGAGCCTGCCCAAGGCCTCCCCTATTTGCCGGACGTTGCCCGTCTGGAGTGGGCAATAAATGAAGCCTATTACGCGGATGACGATGAGGCACTTGTACCGCAGGATTTACAACATTTGCCCGTAGAGAACATGTCTGATTTGCGGCTACACTTACGGTCTTCTGTGAGGTTGCTAGAATTCCGCTGGCCTCTCGCGGCGATACGCGACTTCTGCCTCAATCATAATGAAGATAGCGATGCCACGCTGGACTTAAACCAGGGCGGTTGTCGGCTCATGGTTTTCCGTTCCGGTCTTTCTGCTGAAGTCGTTTCACTGGAACATGATGCATATGATTTTTTGCAGTCTCTGGCGGGTCAAAAACCCTTGGGAGAAGCCCTTGAAAATACGCTAAAATCCTTCTCAGCCTTTGATTTTCAACAATTTTTACAATATCACTTAAGACTTGAAACTTTTCGGGGCTGGCCCGCGAATACCTTGGTATAAGCAACAAAGAACAAGGACTGCACATGATTGCTTTCATACAAAAGATCGATAAAGCCATAGACCCGTTACGCGCCATCGCCGACAAAATTGGCGCACCGCTGCTGTACCTGACCATACGCTTGTACATGGCGCAGATATTCTTTCAGTCCGGCTGGCTGAAGTTTAATAACTTCCGGAACGGCGATTGGGGATCGACCGTTTACCTGTTTCAGGATGTTCATCCCATTCCCGGTGTCCCCGCCAATATCGCCGCTGTCGCGGGAACGACCGGAGAGCTTGTTTTATCCGGCCTGCTGACCCTGGGACTCTTCGGACGGTTCGCCGCGG
>FRDC01000815.1_pt4 | contig 15786 bp, 18 predicted proteins | sample 1106171 | NCBI WGS metagenome assembly FRDC01 (sample SAMEA3930566, study PRJEB13176) | freshwater metagenome | biome: Drinking water system; feature: drinking water; material: water | place: Singapore | collected 2014-12-20 | reverse complement strand
GGGCAGGGGTGGGCGGGCAGGGGTGGGCGGGGTGGTGAACCCCGCCCGGGTTCGCCTAGACGGCCAGGGCCGCGTTCACGGCCGGGCTGGAAATGGGGATGTCGTCCGTGGCCGGAACACCGGGGGCCGGCGGGTCCATGGTTTCGTCGGCTTCCTCTTCCATCTGCGACGCGGTGCCCGACATCGCCCGCATAATCTCGGCGTGGCGCGCGGGGTTCACCCCGAACGTTTCCAGGGCCGAGATGGCCATGGTCCGCAGGGCGGGGTTATCCTTCGCGTGCTTGAGGAACGTCGCCAGCGCGGTGGCCCCCTTTTCGGCTTCCGTCTTTTCGCGCGTCGCCTTGCCGGCATTCGCGGCCATGATATCCGCTTCCGTGCGGATACCGTCAGCGGCCAGGTACTCCCGAAGAACATCCATCTTTTCCGCGGCTGTCCATGCGCTATTCCGCCCCCATGGCGACAGCAATTCGTTGATGGCTTCGCGGCGCCGCATGTACAGAGTCCGCCCGTTGCTGAAGCCGCGCGACATGGTTCCCTTGGCGTAGTCGGCGCCCACCAAGTCGGACATGAAGCCGCGCAACGCGTCTTCCGGTGCGCGCCACTTGTAGAAGGCCGCTTTCACGTAAGCCTTCGTGTTGGGGTGAACGAACACCGTGTTATTCGCCGGCTTATCGAGCCGCGCGTTCGCGTCGAAAAGGATTGCGGTTGCCAGCGCCAGATTGAAGCCCGCCTTGTTGGCGGTACGGGCGATGGCGGCGGCGTTGCTGTATTCGGATGCGATGCTCATTTTGGAACCTTTCCAGTTTGGACGCAGTTTCCCATTGCGGTCGGCTGCCGCCTTGAAAAATCAGCGCGGGGTTGCCCATCAGGCAGGGTTAGCGGAGTGTCTCCTACCGCCAGGGCGGGATTGCCTTGGCTTGTAGGGATACCCTAAGGGCCGTGCGACCGGCTGTAAAGTTAAATCTTTGTAAGGTACCCAGGCTTTTACTAGGCCGGGGAAGTCATGAGGCGGCGACTATGCCCACCCCCGACCTATTAAAATTTTAAAAAATTTTACCTTTAAATAAAAACCCCCTCCAATAACTCAAGCCCCCAATATTTCTACTTGCCCTTCCATTTTCTCAACCTCAACCCCGGCCCCTTTGATCATCCAGGCCATCAATTCGTCAAACCGCCACTCACCAGCCGCATGGAGCCTTTTTCTGCAAGAGTGATTCCTTCGTATGAGCAGACCTGTCTCCCCGAGGGCTCGGTTTCTAAAACTGCCCGGAAGCCGAGTTCCGAGCCAAGTTCTCGCATCGCTTGACGAAAGGTAGTCAAAGAAACAGGCTTCGCATTCCCCACCCCTACGGTGAAAGCGAAGTAAGCCCTGAAGAGGACTTCTTCCGAAGTCCGCAACATCGGGACACCGGGACTGGACATTTCGCGGACCAGCACTTTCTGACTGTCCAACACAAAGGTCCGCAGTGAATTGTTGGCGCGGGCGATCTCCGACATCCGCTCGACGTGGCTGCGAGGCAGGATAAAATCCTTCCTCGACATCACATCCCGAATCGCTTCGACTGCCCACGCTACAATTTCCTCTCGTTCCTCGGTCACGATCCTCGTGCCCAGGTCGATCTCCTTGTCTTTATCGCTCACCGGGCGCTCAAATACCAGCATTAACCACCTCCGGATGAAACCAGAACTGGAATCATCGGACATTGGGATGTGATTACTGGCAAACCAGTGGGCACAATTGGGCTGAAGCTTGAAAAGAGGCTTGTTTTTGAACTGAGCGGTCAACATTTCGCCGGAAACGACCGACTTGAAAATCTGGCCGTCGATCTTGCCTCGGTTGCTCAGCTCGCCACACAGGTTCACCATCTTTCCAGCAAGCTCAGCCAGGGAAAACCGCTCCCCCCACTGGTTTGGGGGGAGCGCAGCCGTAGCAGCACCGGGAACCAGGCCGGAAATGATTTTCAGAAGCTGGCTCTTACCCGTTTTGGGCGGGCCATGGAGGCAGAAGCACCGCTCCATCAGGGGGGCGACGCCAAAGAGGGTGACGGAAATGGCTTCTCGAAATGCCTGGACCCTCTCGATCTTGTCTTCAGCGTCTTGCCATACGCTATCTAGAAAGGCGTGAAACCGCAGCGCGCCGCTACCAGCACCGGGCGTGTACCGATAGGGCAGGGTGAAAGTACAACCGAACTCCGGCGAGTGAGCCCGTAGGTTCATATCCGTATCGAGATAGCCATTGGCGAAGTTGATCCCAGCCACGAGCTCGGTGCGAATAGGCTTGGTAATCATACTCTGCATGGTATTGAGCACAGATTTGTAGTCATTGAAGCGTTTGGAACTTGGAAGAGCTCCAAAATCCCGAATAATTCGCTTCATCAAGAAATCTTCGGTCATTTGCTCCCAATGAGAGCCACGCCACTGCCAGAAATGACCTTGATCAAAGGCGATCTCGCCTTCCTCACTGAGTTTGGCGCTAAGCGCAGAAGCGATTTCCGCGTGATCGGTGCCCTCGATACCCGAGCCCCGCTTTTTCGCAATCACTCTCTTGATTGTGCCAGGGGTAACGTCGAACTGGCCAGCCTTGACGATGTAATTGATCAAACTTTGCTCATCGAGCAAGTCAAGCTCAGCAACAGCAAGGCGATCTAGCGCGAATTCCAGCGCATCACGGCGACCATTGGAGCCTGCATCGTGTAGCGCAAAGTTATCTCGCAGGTATGCTCGAATGCGGAGGGCATTCCACTTCTCATTGACTTCGGTGAATTGGTCGAAGCCGAAGCTTGTCCGCAACGCAGGCGTAAGCCCATCGTCCCAACCATCCGGCAGGGCCAATTTACGCTCACCGAGCACGTCCCGAATGATGAAGTCCGCAATGCGCTGGACGCCCTTGCGGATATCGATGTCGTCGCCCGCGACTTTCTCTACCGAGGTCTCGTTCCATGCCACCATCTGCGAGACGGCTTGCATAAACGGCAGCTCGCCGCGCATCACACCGCGAGCGTAATGCCCCGCCACGGCGATCATCTTGTTATCGCGCGAGCCCGTAGATACCCAGTCAGTGACCCGCGTGTGACCGCTGATGCTCAGACGGTAGCCTGCCTCTTCAATGGCGGCGCGCAGCATCCCCTCCAAGCCAGGAGGAAGAGTTAGAAGCTGTTTCCGAACTTCAGGATCGAAGAGATCACAGTTGGCGACGTATTCGAGGCCGGTATCGGGGTGAATGCTGGGAGGAACGACAATTTGCTTTCGATTAGAAAGCATTTCCACCAACATACCGCCGCCACCGTCAGTGATCTTTACTGCGTCTTTGATTTGGAAATTCGGAATTCCTGACCACTTGTAGGCCAGCGCAGCACCCTTCGCTCCTACTCGACGCCACGGCGAAGGCGGAAGTAGGCCCTCAATCATCGCAGCAAGTGTAGGATCGCGGGTATCGATATCGATGATGCAGAGATCAGAAGCCTCTCCGCAGGGGACACCGACGTTCCAATGAGCGGAGGCTGGATTTGCAAGCCATTCGGCTTTTTGTTCTTCCGAAACAGGTTCCGAAGACCACTTCGGCCAGCCAACCACGAAGGCGTCTTTGGATTTGGCTGAAAGGGGTATCGCCTGGAAGCCGGCGTTCCAAAGCTTCTCAGCAACCGTCCTAAACGGAGACGGCTCCGGAGGGCGCGTAGCGTCTCCCGTCATTGGCTTAGCATCTCCGTGGCGCGGGTGCGCTGCTCGGGAGTGAGCACCTGATCGAAAACTTCCAACACTCGCTTTTGGAAGGTAGAAACGGCGCGAATATTGTTAGCGCGTTCCCCAAGATCGATGATCTTCGCCAGCAATGCCGCAGCCACTTTGAAATAAGCGATCTTGTCCGCGTCTTCAGTCAGGACGCTGCGCATATCCTTGAGATCGATTAGCATGTCTTGAGCTTCCGCCGCGACGCTCTCCCACATGGCAGCGGAGTTCATGGGGGCGGTGGATAGGGCTGAAGCAGAACTGGCCTTGGCGCGGCGAGTGTCGCTGTGCAGTTTCCGAATCAGTTCCTGAAGCTCTGGCGCGTAATCGCAGTTTCCCCTCTCCATGACCAGGGGATCAACATCTAGGGCCGTGAGTAGTCCCATAAGCCCCATCAGTTGTAATCCCGTAATCCGGGGGAAGAAAACTTCTTCGTCCATAAATAAACCCCGATAACTCGCAACGGACGACAACCATAGTGTAACTGTGAATTTTGCGTACCTAGTGATTGCATATTCGCGGAGGTTCCATGAGGAACGAGTACATCGACGATCTAGTGTCGAATTTGCGAAGTCGTTATGCCACCGAGACTGCCAATATGAGTATGAGTGAATGGATTGAACAAAATACTACAATAAAAGGAAAAGCCTTTTCGTTTAAAGAATATGGCTTTCAGCGTACTATTGCTGACGACATGCACCCAGACATGGACGTAATCAAAATCTCTCAGGTTGGATTGACTGAAATCCAGCTTCGCAAAAGCATGGGTCTGTGCGTCCGCGAACCTGGCCTAGTTGGTATTTTCACATTGCCTGACGAGAATATGTTCAAACGCCTCTCTCAAGGGCGAATGAACCCTATTCTTAGTAGCGATAAGGTCTTTGCTGCACGAGATGGCGATGTTCGGAGCATGAACATTGTTCAGTTCGGGCAATCGTTCTTGTATGTCGGTCATGCCGTTGAAGCGACTGCAACTAGCCTTTCTGCCGATTTTTTGATGAACGATGAGGTTGATCTCACCGATCAAAAAATCCTGGCGCTGTTTTCTTCCCGCCTTCAAAATAGTACGCGGCGAATCAAGCAACGCTTTTCTACGCCTACCTGGGCGGGCTTTGGCATTCACGGCGGTTACGGCGCCAGTGACCAGCGAGAGTTCATGTGCCGTTGTCAGTCCTGCAACCACTGGCAAATTCCCCAATTTTCCGGGAAATGGGTTCATATCCCTGGCCTGGATCGAGAAATCGATTTGTATGAGCTCGACGAAAGTATAATCAACGAATTGCCACTTCATCAAAGCATTGTTGCTTGTGAGAGGTGCGAGCGTCCGCTCGATCTTGACGATGAAGCAAACCGGGAATGGGTAGCTACATATCCTAGTCGTCTGTCGCGTCGCGGCTATCGAGTACGACCATTCACTACTGGACGGCTCAGCGTCGAATACATCCTCACCCAAAAAATCGATTACGACAAACGTGATTACCCGCGAGGATGGGTGAATACCGTGTTGGGCGAGCCCTATGCGGACAGCAAAAGCCGTCTTTCCGAAGAGTCAATTAGGGCGTGTATGATTGGCGAAGCCATTCCGCATATCGCAGACAAGACGGATGTTTTTGTCGGAGTTGACATCGGCATGATTTGCCACGTCGTTCTCGGTACAGAGAGGGGTATCTTTGAGTTCCGCACGGTTAAAATCAACGAGATTTCAGATTTTTTCATCGAAGTCATGGCACGATGGAACTTAGTTAGTGGGGCGGTAGATAGGCATCCGTACACACCTACTGCCGACGAAGTTCGAGATGTGACGGAGGGTAGGGTACTTCCTGTCGAATATCGGGGGGAAGCTGACTTGAAAGTGTTGTTCGACGAAGAAAAAATTAAACCGACACACGCTCAGGCAAACCGGACTAGGCTGATTGATGCTGTGGTGAAGTCCATTCGTCAGCGAAAACTGATGATGCAGGGCTATGGGCCGCAGAAAACAATCATCATTGAACATCTTCGGGACATGGTTCGTGAGGAAAGCCCCGAAAAACCCGCTACATGGGTCAAACTTACAAAGGTCGATCACTACTTCCACGCGCTTGCGTTCTATGAGACAGCGAAAGCCCTGGTAGGTGCCAAGCAGCCCAGTGGGCTTGAGACGCGAGGCTCCGTGCTGCTGGGGGGTCTGCCGATCAATATGGGGGGCTCGCTGATCGGCGGGATGACTGGCATGAACGGCAGGGGCCTAGGACTTACGCACGGCTAATACATAGCTTTTGAAGAGACGGGGGGTTTGGGGGCTAGGTCTCCCGTGGCCTTGGTCGATTTCAGCTCGGTATTCAAGTTCCTGGCGCCACGTCGGCCGCCTACGGGGGTCTCCAATTCGCCCACGTTCCGGCCGTCGTCCTCGGGCACCATCCTGACGCTCCCGACGTACCGAGATCACCTCACCGACATTTTCAGTGAACGAACGTCTCAGACAGACGCACGCTCACTCTTGGAATTGATGTTCCGCAGTGATCCCGACGTGACGGCGGCGGTGAACGCATATCTGACGGTAGCGAATACCGCGCCTATGTTTTTCGTTCGGGACATCGATGGTGTCTTTTCGCGAGAAGCGTACAAAACCCTCAATCAAATTTTTCTGCTTCTCGGTAATCAGACCGACAACACCAAGGGCTGGCAGAGAAAACGTCCATTTGCCCGTGTCTGCGAAGACATGCGCTACCTTCTGCTTCTGCGAGGTGGCATTGCGGCAGAACTTGTTTATGATAAATTTTCGGCGCCGTATGAGATTCGCAATATCGATGCTGCCACGATCCGGTATTACGAACGTCAATCAAATGTCTTCGAGCCTGTTCAGCGTCCGGTAGGTTCGAATGATGAAATCCCTCTAAGCATCCCGACATTCTTCGCTGCGAATTTTCGCACCAGTCCACTGAGCGTTTATCCGACGCCGCCTTTCGTTTCCGCGATCAATACCATTGCAGCACGGCAACAGGTTATCAATGACCTTTATCGCATCATGAACGTGACGGGTTTTCCCCGCATGGACGTGACTGTGATGGAGGAAGTTCTTAGGAATGCTGCACCAGCAACTGTTCGGACAAACCCGGTTGAATTAAATAATTGGATCGAAGCCCGTATTTCAGAAATCCGAACTGCTTTCGGTGCTATCCGACCTGATCAGAGCTTGATCCACACCGACAGTGTAAAGGTCGGAATGTTGAATGAGAAAGCTGCGGCCACCGGGATCAACATCGAACCTGTCATTGGTGTTCTCAACGGTCAGAACCAGGCGGGGCTGAAGACTGTTTCCACCATCCTGGGGCGCGGCGAGAGCGGGGTGAATACCGCCAGCGTTGAGAGTCGTGTCTTTGCGCTGAACGCTGACGCTCTGAATGGCCCAGTGGCGGAAGTGCTCAGTGGTATGCTCACTTTGGCACTGCAAATTGCGGGCCATCCCGTCTTTGTGGAAGTCAAGTTCCGTCCTGCTGAGCTTAGGCCCACGACCGAACTAGAACCGCATTTGGTCATGCGACAGGCGCGATTGCTGGACGCGCTCAGCCTGGGAACTATCACGGACGAAGAATTCCATATCGAGATGTATGGAAGGCCGCCTCCGGAGGGTGCGCCAGTTCTGATGGGAACTGGTTTCCGTGAGAAGAGCGGCGCCGCGAATTCTGCTGAGGTGGACACCACCGACATCTCCCCCAACGCCGATCCCATGGGGCGTTCCCTCACTCCCGAAGGTGGGAAAATGGCAAAATCAAAGGCGGTAAAGTGATGGGCTCTGCATTCTCGTCCTTCATGAGCATGTTTCGCTCTGAGCCGAAGCCAACTCTGACGCCAGTGCTGCGGCGCCCTGGACTCGTTTCTGGCCCAACTGCCGATGAGCGATACAACTCCTGTTATGCCTTCACGGAGCGTGAAGAGGGGGGGCTATCCGACCGTCCTCTGAAGGAGGACCCAGGCGGCATTACGAACCGAGGCATCACGCTCCGATTCGCACGGAGCATGGGGACGATGTTCGATCTCGACAAAGACGGTGATGTTGATCGTGGCGATATTCTGTTGATCACGCCCGACAACGCGAGAATGGCGTTTCGTGCCAGCTTTTGGCACGACATCCACGGCGACGATATTTGGGCCGGGCTTGACCTGACCCTTTTCGATTTCGCGATCAACTCTGGGGCTTCGCGGGCCATCCGTAGTTTGCAGAAGGTAGCAAACCTGAAGGTCGATGGCTTCATTGGGCCGAAAACCAAAGAGGCCATGCTGAAGGTGGACGGCCGGGAATTGCTTCTGGTCGCGATCAACGCAGAGCGGAAACGATTTATGAGTACGCTTGCCAACTTCCACGCGAACCCTGGCTGGTATCCCCGGGTGGACCGAGTTCTGGCTCGTTCCCGACGAATGTTGAGCGGCGAAACTTCAAATAGTAAGGCATAGCTAATATATAGCTAATGCTTGAGGTGTGAGCACGAATTATTGCTCATATCGTGTTGAAAGAAATCATCCTCACGGATCGGATCAAAGGCTTGATCGCCAAGAGCTTTGGCGATGAGCAAGTGAACTTCGACGCCTTGGCCGCTTTCGAAGCGGTGGCTGCAACGAAGGGTCCGATCAAGCACAAGGGGGGGCTCTTCAAGGGCGCTACTCTGGGCACCGATACCTTGGTGGCCATGAACGAGTGGGTGAACGTCCAATCCAAGTACGTCCCGCTTCAGCTCATGCACCGTTCCGACCTTCCAGCCGGAAAAATTTTCGCGACTGAACTGAGGGCCGGCGAGGATAATGAGCCTGCGCTGCATTCGATGTTCTATATTCCTCGCGGAGAGGAAGGCGATAAACTGATCGCCAAGATCAATACCGGCGTCATTGCCCAAGTATCGGTTGGTATCCAGACTCCGCGAATTCTCTGCTCCAAGTGTGGCTGGGACTATCTTGGCCCAAGCGCCACTTTTGATCATATCTATGATCTAACTTGTGAGAATGGTCACACCATTGGTGAGGACAATACTCGCACAAATCTCTCTGGTCTTGATGACTGGATGGAAATGTCATTGGTGGATCGCGGCGCAATTGGCGGTGCGGATATTCTGCCTCGCCCCAAACAAACTTTCAGCGCGACCGGACAAGATGGATTTGACCGCAAGGGTTTGCGGCTTTTCGCCTGTGCCGGTGTGCCCGCGCCAGTGAACAACCCTTCTAACCCGAACGAGGCGAAGTCAATGCAGGAACTTGTGGACGCGAAAGTTGCATTGGCCTTGGCCGATAAGACGGTGGCCGACCTCAAGGCCGCAGCCGAAACGACCAATGCGGAACTCGTTTCTCTGCGAGCAAAGGTGGCTGATCTTGAGGCCAAGCTCGCCAGTGGGGACGCGGCCAAGGTGAGTGAGCTGACGGCTGAGCTCTCTGCCGCCAACACCTTCTTGGAGAATGCTGCGAAGGCGATGCTCCTGGCAACGGGAAAGGCCAACGAAGCTGTTCCTGCGGACGTGGCTGGCCGCGTTGCTCTCATCGAGAGCGGTCGCACTCTCCTGAGTCTGGCGATCCCCCCTGGTGGGGCGTCACGCGGAACGGGTTCGGGGGCCGGGCAGGCTCCTGGGCGGGACTTTTCAGCATTCATCGGTAAGAAAGGGTAGGACCTATGAGCGGCGCAATTACGTCGGGGGTCTCCCTCGGCAACATTCTGATGAGTGCTTGGCAGGTCACAATGAACCTCGCCTCGGGCATCACGGAAGCACATATCGGGCGGGCTGTGTCGTTGGACACTTCGGCCAACGCCACGGTCAAGCTGGCAACGGCGGGTGAGGAAATCTTCGGCCGTCTCGAAACCTTCGAGAACCGACTTTCCGAAGGTCTGCGTGTCGGTTCGATTTCGACGAAGGGCTTTGTTACCTTTCCGTCCGACCCGACCATCCCCGCGATCGGCGCAACCATCGTCGGCGGTGATACCAACGGCTTGGTGAAAACCGCCGTCGTCCCTGGTTCGCCCACCGCTGCACAACAGGTCGCGGTCCAGCGTCAAGCTCTGGTGGTGGAACGTAACACCACCGCTGTCACCGTCACCGTGTTGCTGGGCTGAAGGGAGCCAAACTCATGTCCACGTTCAAGAGTCTGACTGAACTTCAGAAGCACCGTAAGGCTCCGGATGTCCTGCTGGCGGGCCTGCTGAACGACAACCCTTCTCAGAGTCGAGAAGCGGGTATTCGTCTGCTTTCCGACGCGAACAGCTATGGGCTCAGCATCAAGGATTATTTGATGCTCGGGTGCAGCACCAAGGGCAGCGAAGCCTTTGGGGGCCTGAATGGCTATGACGCCGCGAAGGTCTTCCTGAATCTTCCTGTTCAGGACGATTTCAAGGAGGGGATTGTCCTTCAGGCGGGTTCGGAGACTTTCCAGACCTATCCAGGCACACGGGCGCTCTTCCCGCCCGTCATCGACGACATGCTGATTTTCAGCCGTCGTCAGGATCAGATCGAGAATGTCGAGAGCATGATTGCGGGCGCTCGCACCATTTCTGGTGCTGAGCTCCTGTTTACCGTGGTCGATGACACGTCGAGCGACACGGCCAGCTTCTCCATCGCGGAGAGCAGCCGCATTCCCGTGCGGTCGATCCGGTCCAGCGAAACCAGCGTTCGTTTCTTCAAGCACGGTTCTGGTATCCGGACCAGCTACGAATTCAACCGCCGCGCGCGGTTGGACATGATCACGCCGTTCGCAGCACGAGTTGCGCGTGAGCTTTCGCTCAGCAAGGTTCGGGCGGCAACTACTGTCCTGATCAACGGTGACGGTCTGGCGAACAGTGCCGCTCCTGTTGTCACGCAGAGCTCGTACAACGCCACGACTGGTGAAATCTCGGTCAACGGTCGCATCAACTACCTCAACCTGCTGGCGTGGCTCGTGAGCCGCGCCCAGGCTGGTGCGCCCATCGACACCGTGGTTGGCAACTGGGATGCCCTCTTCCAGTGGATGCGGATGTTCCAGCCCTCTCTGACTGACACCACCCCGGCGGAAGCGATCCAGAAGATGGGTGGCTCGATGCCGACCATGGTTCCCATCGGGATGCCGCAGATGGTCCGCTTCGTGGTGTCCTCTTCGGCACCGGCAAACCGGCTGATCGGTTACGTCCAGGGTGAAACCATGGAGTATCTGATGGAAGCGGGGTCCGACATTGCTGAAGAGCAGCGGGCAATGGAGAATCAGACCGTCACCTATTTCCGCACGGAAAATGGCGGCTTCCGTCTGATCTTCCGCGACACGCGCTCGATCTACAATTTCGGGGCCTGATCGATGAAGCTTCTGGTGAAAACCCCAGGGCAGTACATGCTCTGGAACCCCAACGCGAACGTGGTGGTTCAGGCTGATCGTCCGACTGTCATTCCTGACGATTCGTTTGCGGAGATGCAGCGCGGTATTGGAAGCCTTTCCATTATCGCGCGGGACCTCCCCGACGAAGTGACGGACGAGGGCTGGTGCGAATGGATCAATGCCTGTGAGGGCAATCTCGAACTGGCTATCGAGAGTTTCCTTTCGCAGTGGCAGCCTGATGAAGCCCGAGCGGCAGAGGTGGAGGCAGCTCGCGTGAAGGCGGAAGCTGCCGCTGCCAAGGCCAAGCAAGAGGCTGAGGAAGCTGCCGCCGCTGCCAAGGCCAAGCAAGAGGCTGAGGAAGCTGCCGCCGCCAAGGCCAAGCAAGAGGCTGAGGAAGCTGCCGCCGCTGCCAAGGCCAAGGCTAAGAGCAGCCCGAGCGCCTGATGTTGTATGCAGTCGAGGGTATGGGGCTGTTCGTCCCGTACCCGAAGGGTACTCCCCCAATCGACTGCACATGGAGCTACCGGGGGGGTAATGGACTCGCGGCGGGGGGCACGTCCGCGACTGAGCCTCTGAGCAATGGAGGGGCGCTTCTCCCCCCTGGTGGACACTCTCTTCCAAGTGACGCGCTTTTCGATTTCAGGGTTTTGACCTTCTCCCATCTCTTGGGGCAAGAAATCGTTTCCGTCACTATCACCAAGTTTTATCTGATCACCAGTAGTTCCGATACAGCTCGGAACTTGATTGGCTTCAATGAGGCTGAGCTCTCTGATAACGACCTTGATTTCGTAGGCGCTGCGCTTGAACTAGATATCAGTGTTCAGGGAGCCTTTCGGGGCCTATTGGCTAGCTCTCTAAATGCACAGCGTCTTTTGCTGCTGCACACTGTTTTGAAATCAGAGCAGTCTCTTGCAAACCGAATGGCACAAAAGATGTCTTCGGATGCAGTCAGCTTTTCTCGTTATAGCAATGTCGATCTGCGGCCTTTGCTCGATGAATTGAGACGGGAAAGAGATACTTTGTTGAACTCAGTTCTTGGACAATCTCCGGAAGTGCTTGCCCCTCGAACGGTTTTCACTCTTTCCACGACACGAACTGACCCGTTCTCTGAATCCTAATGCCCAGTCTTTCCAACATCCCTCGCGTGTTGGGCGTGCCTTACCGCTTCGAGGGAGGGCTAGTTCGAGGCGTCTTAAGGCCACCACCTCCTGCTGGTCCTTTTATGGACGGGGGGTTGACCCCTCGGCGTATGCTGGTCTTGTCGCAAAAAGACCCAGGGATCGCAGGAAAAATCCTAACTGACCTCGACGGTTATCAATACCTGGCTGCGTATTGGACAGGCGATAACTTACTGGGTGTTCAGCACTCGAAAACCTATTTGCTTTTTGCAATCACAAATCAAGAGGTTTGGAGCCGAACAGGCTTTAATGTGGAACCGATTTCTGGTCAAAGGATAGCCACCACAAATAACTCTCTTGGTTTGATTTCAGTGGTGAAAGAGTTTGTCCGTCGATTTAATGATGGATTGGATATCGAAGAGGAAATTTACCGCATCATCTGTGCTGAACAGCTACAGGTGGGTGATTACTTGGGAAATTTTCGAGTTACTCGAATTGAAAAATCTTTAGGACTGACTTACGCTGAAGCGAGTTAGCGGATGCTGAAATTAGCACGCCAGAGCAAAGCCAAACTAGAGGCGATGCCGGCCGCAGAAAAAGTTTTGAACGAACTCATTTTGCAAATGACTCGTTTGGCCTTTCGCGGCTCTTTGGATAACATAATCGCGCGAATCCAAGCCGAAGCTGACAAGCTACTGGCCGGATTTTTTGTGGAAACTTCTCGAAAACTTGGAAAGAGAAGCGACATTTTATCTCAACTGGGCTCTGGCTTCGGAGCTGTAGCCTGGGCGCCGTTGTCTGCAAGTTGGGTTGAAAGAAAAGGCCACGCCGACTTTTTTGCTTGGAAGTCAAGTCCAAAGTGGAATGGGCGACGCGGACGGCGACGCGACCCCCCCTTGATCCCCACTATCGCCAAGGGCGACCCTGTAAAAGCCTTTGGACGCCCAAGAGTGGAACTGATTTCTTATCTAGCGACGCAAGGAACAGCACGAGATGTCATCCATGATGTGCAGCTCTCTGTAAAACTCTTTGGAGATACACCTCCAAGCGCGATGGCTAACATTGAATGGTTCATTGTAAAAAACGGGGGGTTGCCTAATACCGTTTTTAGGAAGACGGCCGACAATGGGATTAAACCCTATCGTCCAATATTTAATCCGATGATGGCCTACTATACCCGAGTACGGCTTCCTGTTCTACTTCAGCAGGTTGCAGCTCGAAAATCCACCGTTGGTGTTAGTGCCGCAACTGTGAGAGTTTCAGTAAGGGCCGCAAGATGAACGCTAACCTCTATTCGAATGCAAAATTCAGCATCACCAAGTTTGTAAAAGAGCTGGGCCAACAAATGGTCCCACCTATAAGCACGTTTATCGATCTTGATGCTCATGCTGAAGTCGATACTCTACCAAAGCAGGACTTTATCTGCACAAGTGCTTTTTCGATTCAGCTAAATGGAAAAGAGCTTATGGTGTTTGTCGGGGTGGGTATTGGAGTTTGGAATGACCCCGATATTACCCGTCTCACTACAAACATGAATACAATAGTGAATGCCTTTTTACCTGAGAAACAAGTTCCTCTTTGGAACGGAACCAATTTCTCGAAATGGCTAGTGGCGGCGGATGATCTAGGGGTTTCTCCGACGTTAAAAAGTGATCAGCGCGCAATTCAGCAAGCGTTTGTTCGCTTGTTGACAATCCCTACGAATTAGAATTGCGCATAGTTTCTTTCATAAGGCGGGCCACTTGTTCGTCTTCTTGCATCGTCCTTTCGAGAGCTTGGTTCAAGATATAGATCACTTCACCAGCTAGGCTTCGTTGATTGACCAAAGCTCTGATCTTAAGCATCGCCAGAAGTTGTTTCGGAAACCGGATCGAATGCGTCTGAAACCCAGCGAGCATGTAACTACTCCATAAGTAATAATTATTGGCTTATAGCTATTAGATAGCACTTTTTCTTCCGCCGCTCAATACATAATGTCTCCCCGACACTCAACGGAGGCTCTTATGGCCGGCGAAGCACGCACTACCGCTTTCATGTTGGCCACGGCCACTGTCATGCTTGGCCCGACCAGCGCCCTTTGGGACCTGACTGTGGGCCAGCACAGCATCGGCTTGGTCAAGAACTTCACGGTCAGCGCCGAACCGACTTTCACCGATCTCACGCAAGGTACCACGGGCAATCTGGTCTATTCGGTCCTTACGGGTAATCCGGTGAAGGCAAGCTGCGAGGTGTATGAGTACACTTCGAGGAACTTGACTTACGCGCTCGGACTGGACGGTAGCTCCCTGGTCGCATTCGGCAACGAGTACACCCTCACCACCGCAATCACCGGCAACAACACCACTCCCGTCACCACGGCGACATTCTCAAACGCTACGAACGTCGCGGCAGATTTCCCCTTGGGCTCCTGGGTGGCGATTCAGCATCCGACGATCCCGGATGCGGTACATTATGTGAAGCTGAGCTCCGCAGCCAACGCAACCGGCTCGGGGCCGTTCGTTCATACGCTGACCTTCGCGGGCTATGGCTTCAAGGTCTTCAATGACATGCCTGTGGGGGCAAAGATTCAGCGCGTCAATCGGCTGGATGTGGGCAGCCCTGCGGAGCAGCCATTCCTCTCTGCGAAGATCGTGGGGGTTCTGCCTGAGAAGCAGGAACCTGTTACTTTGCTGATCCCGAAGCTTCGGGTGATGAAGGGCTTCAGCGTTGCCTTCACCTCTCAGAACTTCGGCAACATGCCCTTCGAGTTCCAGCCTTACGATCTCGTGCCCACTGATCAGTTCTACGCCGAGTTTGCTCAGCGAGGTCCGGTCGCGCTCTTCAGCCCGACGTAAGGTGCCTCATGTCGCTTCATGTGACCTGTGGACGAACCAGTTACACGGCCTTAGCTCCGCAAGGAGTTAATCTGGAACTGGTTCCGGGACTCGATTGGTCGGAAACCTTGGCCACGGCGGGTGTTACTGCGAACTCGGTTCCTGACGCTCAAGCGCCGCGCGTTCTGACCTTGGTTGCTCGTGTGGATATGTTTGTGGCCTTCGGTACGGCTCCGGATGCAACGGTAACAACGTCCCGACGATTGCTTCTCTCTGGGCATCGGGTTTCCTACCTCGCCACCCCAGGTACGAAGGTTGCGTGGATCGCAGCATGAGCGGCTTTCAGGAGCTCGCTCTTGGGATTGGGGGGGTCTCTCAACAAAGGCGTAGGCTGGCCACACTTATTGAGGCGGTGGGAGTTTCGGCTCTTCTAGCTCTCAGCCCCTTTCGACGTGTGCGGACTGGCTACACCGGCGCGTTGTGCCGCCTGCGCCGCAGCAGCGACAACGCCGAGGCCGACTTCGGTTGGGCTAGCAGTAGCGACTGGCTGGACGAGGCCGCCGTGCTGGCCTGGGCCGGCGGTGGAAGTGCGTTTCTCGTCAGTGTCTATGATCAGTCTGGCAACGGTCTCAATTTCACTCAAGGCACCGCTGCCAAACAACCTCGCGTCGTCAACGCGGGTGTGTTCGAGCGTATTGGTGACAGTGGTGTAGCTGCTACCCGACCCGGTGCTCGGTACACAAATCAAATGAATCTTGGGCGCACCGTAACCTGGCCCGGTGGCCCTATGAGCATCTGTGCGGTGCAGCGCATCGCAACCAGTAGCGCCA
>FRDC01001887.1_pt1 | contig 15810 bp, 15 predicted proteins | sample 1106171 | NCBI WGS metagenome assembly FRDC01 (sample SAMEA3930566, study PRJEB13176) | freshwater metagenome | biome: Drinking water system; feature: drinking water; material: water | place: Singapore | collected 2014-12-20 | reverse complement strand
CCACTGCCGCCGGTAAAAGAAAACAAAAAAATCCGAACTCCACAAAATACAGAACCGAATAGCGACAAAAACAAAAATGACACGGTACGGACTTTGTTTGATTTGATTGGCGGAATTTCCGTACAGAAACTTGTAGTGCACCCTCAGGAAAAGCCCGAGATGAAATTAAGAGTGACTGATTTAATTCTTACTCCAAGAGAGACGCATATTGTTTTTGGCGGCGATGTGACTGTAGAAACTGAAAGCCATCACGAACTTGCCTGGCCAACAATTCATTTTGGCGGTGAAGTTGTAAGTGATGGGGTTGAAATTGCCATGAACGGTCGGTGGCAAGAAGGTGTCATGAGTTTCATGATTAAATTTGAACGGCAGACTCCTGAAACTTTAAATCTCAAAGGCCAGATAAAACATTTGCCGCTAGCGAATTTTTTAAAAATTTATGAACAGGTAAATAAGCAAAAGGTTGGTAGTTATCCGCGTTCTATGTGGTTAACGTGTGAGTTAAGTCTAAATTCAAAAGTCACTGATATCCGGAACGCGCTTTTAAAATTAAGAGAGTGTTTGGTTGAAGGCGACATTGGGACTTGGGAGAGTGCAAATTTGAATTACGACTTAAATCAGGGAATAATTCGTGAACCTTTTGATATTCGAATCTCTCGTTTGCCTATGAAAACGCTGCTGAGTGTTTTACAGATGGACGTCGTAGAGGGTGTTCTTAATCAATACGGACAACTAAGCGGTCGTGTCAGCGTGGATGCGCCGGGGGATATGTCTTTCGAGGGATTTTTGGAGGACGTCGAAGTTTATTTCTCAAACAAAGGTGTCCAGGCCCATCAGGGAATTCGCAAAGCCAAGGTCCAACTTTCAAAGCATGAGGGGAGGATATCAGGGATTTTTTCCGACATGGACATGCGAAAAGGACAAATTCGCGGCTCAGTCTCTTTAAATTTTGATAAGCGTTTTCAGGATGGTTATGTGCAGTTGCAGTTAAATGAGCTCTTACTAGACCCATCGGTTCAAGAACTTCTCGCCAATGAAAAGTTAGGAAGAATAGAAACTTATGGGAAATTTAAAGTGACGGGTGGAAGATTTGAAGTTTTTAAAGGCGATTTAGGGATTGATTCCTTAGAAAACCAAGATTTAAAATTAAAGACCTTTAAAGCCAGCATTTCGTTCTTGGGTCAAAACCTTTCTGCGCAGTTGTCGGCTAAATTTTTGGGAATTAATACAGCTTCGGAGTACTATGAGTTAATGAAGCCACTCCTGCTGGATAAAAAATTCCCTAGCGGCTCTGTTGAGATTGCGGATCTCAATGTAAATGTCTCAGGTTATCGGCAATATTTGGAGTGGAAGCGTGGGCGCGCGCAAATTCCTGCCGAAAAAGCTATTTTGAGTTCCGAAGGGCTTTGGCAAGAGGGGGCGGGGCTTTCGGGGTGGATTAGTGTGGACTTTCCATCGTTGAAACTACTTCGATGGGACGTAACGGGTGAGGTATTGAACCCAAGGTTGTTGCCGAGTTCCCAGTGGCTTAAAGAACTCGTAAAAGAGAAGCCAAAGAGGTCGAAATAAAAAGTCAGATTGCGCAGCGCGATGCAAGTAGTTGTCAGGCACCTTAAAGTTCGTGCCAGACAAGATGGCTAGGAGTTTTCCTAGAGTTCACTAGGCGATTTCCGTCTTCGTCGACGATAGAGAGATTGGCGTTTGCCCAGCGGGTTAGCATTTCAGCGACTTGGTTGTTTTGTGGGACAAACAAGAGCCTCTCTTTTATATCTGCAATTTTAATGTTAGCAGTTTTTATTTCAAAACAAGATGAGGTATCCATTAAAAATGGATCCTGTTCACGACATTTCTTTTTTGCAAGATTCAAAATTTGATAATCCACGCGCATATACGGATTGCCGCGTTCCAAGTGAAAACTTTGTGAAAAATGACGGCTTTCTTGTTCGAGAACGACTTGTTCGTATTGGAGTTCTGATAGGCTACGTTTATATTGGTGGTAGCGTTCCCTGAATTCCGGACTATTCGCGAGAACAAACGATCTCATGGCTGTAGAGTAAATATCCCAGCCATGTGATAGTGCAAAAGCACAATGACTACCTCTTTCTGTGTTCAAGACCGTAAGAGGTGAGCCAGTCCTATTGGCGTAATCGAGTAGAACCAGCGCATTTTCTTTAGGAGCCACAGCAGGGTCATCCTCAGCGGACCAAATCATAACGGGGGTCTTTAGATTTTGTACCAAATTTGAAAACCGGTTTGAATTCCAGAACTCATCAATTGTTTTTGGAAACGTGTTGGTAAGGATTTTAAATAAAATCTTGAAAATATTTTTTAAAGGATTTCTGTTATTGGCTTCTAGGTACTCTAGTGAGGCCTGGGCGACAATTTCTTTCATGCGTTCAGCATTTGGTTTTTTACCGTCGGGAATCATGCGATCAATGATAGGAACCTGACCGATCATTTGTTCCATTTGCTTCCAAATTTTATTTTGCAAAAAGCGGCCGGGGAGACTATCACGCAAAATGTTATCAATAGCGGGCTTCAACTCTACAACCGGACAATGTGCTTGAGAGCTTTTTATAAGTTGGTCCCCTTCTTGAGAATAGAGGGCGCTATAAAGGGCACCGTGACCGCCAAGACTCATGCCTTGGACATGAATGCTAGAAATAAGTTCTGAAATATGTGAGTTTTCAGATTTCAACCATTGCGCAATTTCATTAATATAAAGGCCTTCTTGAAACCCACCCGCGTAAAATTTCTTATTGGTGACGCCAAACTCAGCTGTTGTTGAGCTACCAACAACAAGAACATGGAATGGGGATTCATCAAAGAGATGCATTAGTGGCCATCTAACGCTTGCTGAATTTATGGTATTACAAGTAAGTCCACACTGCGCGATTATTATCGGGCGAGGTTGAGAGCTATCAGGTTTTAATGCCAGTACTGCATGCAGTATGGCACCGTCTTTCATGGTCAGAGTTACGGGTCGAATATAGGGAATGTTTTGATACTCATAATCAATATTGTACATCTGGAGAAGGCCCGTGATACCCGAGTCTCCCAGGAAAGTGTGATATTTTTCACATTCTTTAAAATAATTTAGAATGATTTGTGAGCGATGAGACATTGCCACATAGTCATTATCGAGAAGAATTTTTTCTAATTGCTTTGCTGAGCAATGATCGGGAAGTTCTCTAGGACGCTTTCCAGCAGGGACCCAATCGAAGCCTTGGAGTTCAAGCTGCGGATCATCTATCACTGCAAAAGTTTGAAGTGTAAATAGAAGAAAAAATACAAAAAAGCCTCGTTTTAAGTTCATAAAAACCTCTGTGTTTGAGACAGGATCTTTTCAAGAATCCTTTCTAAAGAAATCTGTACAGCGCTGGCAATTTTCTCTGACAATTTTTTCTTGGCGGCATAAGCAACTCGATAAATATCAAAATCTTTTTCAAGAGAAGTGATGTAGGAATCACTTGTATCCAAACGGTCGGCAAGTTTCATTTTTAAAGCCCGTAGTCCAAACCAGTGTTCTCCCGTTGCAATCTCGCTAAGACTCACCTGCGGACGATGAGTGGCAACGTACTCTTTAAAGAGCTCATGAGTGTCACCAATTTGTTCCATAAATTTTTCTTTACCTTGCGGAGTAATTTCACCAAGCACACTGATTGTGCGTTTATATTCTCCGGCGGTAATTTCCTGGTAATCGATATCATGTTTTTTGAGGAGCCTATGAAAATTCGGCACTTGCGCAAGAACACCAACAGACCCAAGAATTGCAAATGGAGCAGCTATGATTTGATCGGCAACACAAGCCATCATGTAGCCGCCACTCGCCGCCACTTTATCGACACAAACAGTGAGTTTAATTTTTTCTCGTTTCACGCGTTCAAGTTGGCTGGCAGCTAAACCATAAGAATGAACGAGTCCACCGCTACTTTCTAAGCGAACAATGACTTCATCATTCGGGCGGCAAACACGCAAAACTGTAGTTATTTCTTCACGCAAACAGTTTACATTTGAGGCCCGAATGTCGCCGTCAAAATCAATAACGTAAGCACGCTTTTTTTCAACCTGTGACTCGATTTTATCTTTTTCTGCTTTTTTATTTTTTTTCTTTTCGGCCTTGAGATCTTTTTTATCTAAAATCTGGCTCTTTAACAGGTCAGCTAGATCCTTATGTTTCTCATTAAGATTTTCAATTTCTAGGTGATGAAGCCCTCTTTGCCGCATCAATAGGCCAAAGAAAACCATAAGGACTGTTACAATTGCGACGACAACCAATAAGGCTTTGCCTGCAAACAACCCGAGCTGCCACAAATAATCCAAAATAACCTCGCATTGCAAAATCTGACTCATACCTAAATTAAATCGGCTGCAGCCTTTGGTCGAGAGATTTTTGTTCATCTATGGAGAAATGGCGATTTGCCCTATAATTAAGAGGTATGATTTCACCTCGGGTCACCTTAGCGATAATTTTTTGTGCAACTAATATTTGTCTCAGTGATTTGAGAGCAGACACAGAAGACAATGATGCGCTAAGTCGATCTGAGGCATTAGCACGTTATAAGGATTTTTTAAGATACATTCGCGAAAAAGTTGAAGCTGAAAAGATTAACAAGATGGCAATTGAAGAGCTTAAAGCAAAGCGTATTACCGAAGAAGCGGAGCGTGAGGTCGCGCGTAAATACTGGATTCAAATTCGTGATGAGGAAAAGAGAAAATTCAACCAAACGGCAAGGGATCAGGCTCTTCTTGCTGAAGAAGAAAGAGTGACTAGAGAGCGAGAAGCTAAAGTTAAAGCCTATGTTCAAAAACGCGATGAGCTCCGCCGTAATTTAAAGGGTGCGAAACAAGTTGATCCTCACGATGAGTTCCAAGTCGGGAAGAATTATGAGGAGTTTGAATATGAGATTATTGAAGAGCCCGAAAAAAACGAATAAGTTATTTTTTTGTTGCCTCAGCGTTCACTAGTTCTTCCATTTTGAGACCTGTTATTTTCGTAAGTCCCGAAACTAAGTGCCAGAGCAAAAGCACAGTCATGACAAGCGATGGGATCAGTAGCACGATGTAGTGCCACTTTTTCATCTCGGCGATCTCATAATTTCGGATGGCAGCACGTTCCGTAGAAGTCCAAATATAGGGGATATCCGTAAAAATATTTCCGGCGATAAAGAAATTAGCGGCGGCGCTCACTAAGAATGTAGTCGCAAATATTTGAGTGGAGCGAAGCATGAGTTTTTTTAAGTCTTTCCTATTGCTTTTTTCCCCTATTTTCTTGTTGATTGCATCCATGTTAAAAACGGACTCATTGAAAAATATTAGTTCAATAAAGGAAGTGTTACGCCAACTCGTCGACCAAACATAGATTCCTATTAAAGTCGGAAGTAATAACTCCTTGGCAATATACCAGTTGCGCGTAAGTCCCATAAGCGCAAAGCTACCCGTAAAGAGAATGTTAATAAATCCGAGGATTGATAACAGATTGCGCTTTTTCTTTACGATAAGATCGTAAAATCCAAAGCTTAAAGGGAATGACAGTGCCACGACCAGCGCAACTAATGGACCGGTTTCACCAAAGCGCGAAGAAAGTTTCTGGAGAATCATTACTGGTATAACTAGATTAAAGGCGAGGTCTAAGAAGAAGCCCATAGGAGTTTGTTTCTGTTGAGACATTTTATAAAGGTATCAGTACCTTCCGCCGGTCGTAAAGCTCTAAAGTGTAGACGCAATCTTAATACTGGGTGTAACCTATCAGAAATATGTCGTACTGGCAAAATTACTCTCAGCTCGAACAGGCGTTCATTCTGCTTTCGATTTATCAGTTCAAACATTTTATTTGCGATTTTCCTTTGCAGCGCCCGTACATGCTCAATAAAATTCGCGATGGCTGGGACTTTGTTTTTCCTTTGTCGCTACATTGTTTTGTGCACGCAATTTTTACTTTTATTTTAGTTATAGCAGTGCGCCCGGATTTGTGGTGGTTAGGTTTTGTCGACTTCGCTATTCATTTTGTAATGGACAGATTGAAAGCGGGAAAAAATTATTTAGGCCGTTATCGGGACAAAACCAAGGCCGCATATTGGAACAGCCTTGGTTTTGATCAAATGATTCATCACATAACCCACATTTATATTGTGTGGGTTATGGTTCATTAATTTTTCGCCAGTGATCTCTAGATCCTGACTTACTCCCGACCAAGGGATTAGAGACCTGTGAATTGAATCCTATTGTCTGTATTAGTCGTAACGGTCGGGTGGTGACACTTCCAGTTGAGTTGGTGGTGGATTAGATGGAATAATTGTAGGGTCCGATTGGAAAAGGGAGCCCTCATACCTTCTAACTCGGGTGGCCTCATTATGATCAATATACATATGAAGTGCTTCTCCGCAAGGATCGCGATTGACTAAAATTCCACCTTCATAAAGTGAATATTCATGAATCTTGCCACAGAGTTCGTCCCGACCTTCCCATTGGATATCACTCTCGTAGCGACATACTCCGTTGTGACATTTGTTCTTATAAAGTATCAACGGAATTTCTACTTGAACTTCTTTTTTAAAGGCATCGGTATTAAATATCCTTCCGGTGGGAGAATCGGTATCCCTTAAAACATTAATTGAATACAGAAAAACAAATTTAGTTTTTTCCATTGGAGTTAACCTTGGATCGAGCTTACGTCCACGTAAAATGTCAAAAAATTCGCTGGCATTATTAAGAGGTTTAAATCCGTCCAAAACTTTCGCCTCATAGGCTGACCAGGCATCGTCGACCATTAAAATGTTACCCAAATGGTGGAGTAATAACACCGAAGACAGTAAACGAAATAAGCTCAATCTCGAATCACTAATAAAAAATCTCATAATTGCTCCAAGTGTCACCAAATATAACAAAAAAAACTATTTTGCCAACTTACTTGAAATTACTTACGGCAAAATTGGAAGTGAGGGTCTCAAAGTCCCAGGTGATGCGTTTGGCGGTCTCCTGCGATCCCTCTACGATTGCGGTGCGAACCGGGTGAAATGAAGTAATAGAATGAAAATAAGACAGAATTGGGTTACCATGGCTGACATGCCCAGTCTGCAGGTAATACCATCGAATGATTTCAAGGGTTTAAAGTAGCAATGCCAGAACTCCCAGAAGTCGAAAGTGTTCGCACTGATCTTGAAAGGATTCTCGTCGGAAAAGAAACAATTTCAGCTGTGAAATTGTTGAGCCCGCGTTTGAGAACTTCGCTAAATGCGAAATCGATTTCAAATGTTGTCGGCAAACCTATCTATGGAATTCGTCGCCGGGCAAAGTACATCTTAATCGATTTTGAAGACGGGGTTTTACTTAGCCACCTGGGCATGACGGGATCTTGGCGAACAAAACTCGGTAATGAGGATGAAATGAAACACGACCACGTTATTTTTAGCTTGAGTTCCGGAAGGCAGCTAGTTTATCGTGACCCCCGCCGCTTTGGCATTCTCGAATGGGTAAAAAGTTCTGATTTGAAAAAGAACCGATGGCTTAAAAATTTAGGTCCTGAACCTTTGGGAAACGAGTTCAGCGTTGGCTACTTTTTTTCTGAAATAAAAAAGAAAAAGGCGCCAATAAAAACCACTTTGATGAATCAAAAATTAGTTGTGGGCTTAGGGAATATCTATGTCAACGAGAGTTTGTTTTTGGCTGGAATTTCGCCCCGAAAAATCTCACGACGAATAAGTTTTTCACATTGTGAAAAACTGTATCTCGAAATCATAAAAATTTTGAAACTTGCGATTAAGCGTGGAGGGACCACGATCAGTGATTATCGGCGCGCCGACGGAAACTCGGGTTCCTTTCAAAATGAGTTATTTGTCTATAATCGCGTCGGTTTACCCTGTAAAAGATGCGAAACCCCCATAAAATCGACCAAACAAGCAGGCCGCTCAACGTTTTGGTGCTCACTGTGCCAAAAGTAGGAAAACGAAGAGCAAAAATTTCTTTGTGTAAACATTATACGTGGCAAAATTTGCGGTTTAACCGGGTTTTCTTTAAAATGCCTGGCTGAGAAAATAACATTATGGGGGATAGGTTTTGAGTTTCGAGGTTGTTGGGCCTTTTTTGCTTTTTCTCATTTTGTTTGCCGAGGGGTGTTTTCTTCCAGCGTTTGCCAAGGCCCCGGCCTCAAATTCAAATTTGAATTCTTCTTCGACTTCGTTGAATGATATCTTGGAAAACCCCGAATCTAGTGGTTGGACATTGGGTGTCGAATCAAGTTCCTATGTAAGCTGGATGAATCATCCGCAAAGTGACCGCAATCCTTACGGCATTCACCTGAAGGCAGACCGCATTTACAAATTTTCAAGTTTTGATTTGGGGTTTTCCGCGCATACTTACAACTCTATGAACCAGCCGTTTCTGAATTATTCTCATGTGGACGAACTAAATTTTCGCTTTAAGGATCTCGTGGGCGCAGAAACTTTCGTGTTCGGCCGTTATCGCAATTCTTGGAGCACCAGTGATGAATACTGGCGATTAGGGATGTATCAACCCATGTTTATGTGGAATTTTCTTAAACCTGAAGATCAGGGTTTAACGGGGTTATTTTTTAAGTGGAAATTGCCCAACGTCCGTATGGACCTTTTACTCTCGCCATTTTATATTCCCAGTCAGGGACCAAGCTATGTGGTTCGCGATGGCAAATTCGAGTCCGCAAACCCTTGGTTTTCAAGTCCTGTAAATCAGTTTTTAATTGGTAACACGATGTTCGCAATTCGTTACAATGTTAAAGAGCCACATGCCAACGACATCATTATGAATCCGGGAATAGCCCTACGTTTTTCCTCTCTCGAATCTTCTGACAAGACTTGGTGGAATTTGGGCGGGGCAATTAAACCAATGAACCGCTTAGAACTCGGTTTGACGGGTCGGGGTGATGAAGAAAAGTATGAGTACGACGTCGAAATTCATCCCTATGTTCTTTACCATTCTTTAGCGAATGCTGAATATGGTTGGCGCCTTTCAAATTCTGACTTGCTACTTACGACCGTTGTCGAATGGCCAAATGCCGTTTCGATTCCAAGTGATCAAAGTGCTTATCAGCCCGGCCGATCCGTTATGATAAGTCCTATTTGGGTTTATTATTTGAGCCGACCTCAAGAGCGAAAGATTTCTGTAGCCTATATTTATCGGGACGAACAGGAATTTTCTCATGTCGGAGACTTTCAGTTGGCAAGAAGTGCCTCGCGCGGCACACGTTACTTCTTTAAAGAAGCTGTGAGTCTTTCGTTTCAAGGAAGACCTTTTTCAAATACTCCCATTAATTTGTCGGCTCAATCGATCTATGATTTTGCCAAGAAGGGCGTATTAATTCTTGGCGAAATCAATTTTGCAATCGCAAAAAAATGGAGTGTCGTCATGGGCATGGAAACCATTGGCGTTGATGATGATTCTATCTCCGATTATCAGAATTCTTTTCTGCAATATCGTACTAACGACAGGATCTATGCGGGGCTAAATTATGTCTTCTAAACTTTCTAGGAAGCATATTATTCTGGCGATTTTGATGGTGTTAGGTGTTGCTCTCACCAGTTGCTCAAAATGGCTTCACGAGGATCAACCAAAAAATTCTGCTATCGAGTTTGATAAAAATCAGACGCGTTGTCTGAGAAACTGGTCTAACATTATGGATCGATATCTACTTGGAGCTTCGTCACGTGCGGAAATCGCCGATTTTTGGAATTGTTTAGACGCCATCGTATCGTATTTTCAGAAACATTTTCCGGGGAAAGAGGGAACTTACTCAATAGGCAATTTGAAAAAGCTTGTCGAGAGGCTATTTCTATCGCGAGAAATTCCGAATAGTTTTATGGAGCGCTTTAAGGACTTGAAACTTGCGATATTTTCTGGAAACCGTGAAACCTTTAGCCCAGAAGACTTACAACGTCTTCACCTCATGCTAGCTGAATTTAAATTCGGGACGGTAAAGATGCTTCCCCATATGAAAATCATGAATTTTTCGGCGACATCGGATGCCGGGCTAGACGACGCGATTAATGATCTAAAAGAGGTGACAGCGCACTGGACACAAAGAATAAGCTCTATCCATCAACGGTATAAACTTGAAGATCTTATTCGTTTTTGGAGCGAACTCAAAGACCTTATTGGCATTAAGGTTTTTCAATTAGATGAAGAGAAATGGGAAGAGTTACTGAAAATTGCTAAACTCATCAAATCTCTGATTCTCGGAGCTCCTGGGGATCAAATTCTACAAGAGGATTGGCCACTACTTTATCAGCGCGGTGCCGATGCTTACATTATTTCTCTTCTCTACCATTACCGATTAAAAGGAAAAAGCTGGAACGCGATTAAGAGTGTTTCATCTGTTAGGGACGTTTCCGAGCTGATTCTTCGAGGAGTTAAGGAAAGTATACGACGACATCCCAATCAGAGAATTTCAGCAGAAGAATTTGTTGAGCTTGCGCAATTTGCAAAGAACAAAGGTTGGATTAGTGCTTCGCAGATTCGCGAAGCCTCGCTGCGATCGGCAATTACAAATCTTTTTCGGTCCTTTTTTAAAGATACCAACATAAAAGGCCAAAAGCCCTATTTGACATTGAACGGAATGGTCTTTGTGGAAGATCAACTTAAACACTGGCTCGTGACTCAGGCGGCATTAAATAAGGTTTTTGACGGGCAAGAAAAGATGTTGCGTGCCGATTTTTTCGGAAAGTGGGCGACCGCGGACAATCTGGTTACCGACAAAGAATGGTCGTCTTATGCCAGCAGAGATGTGAGCGGCAGTATCAATGAATTTGGTGAAATCTTGCGGACAACACCGTACCTAACGGTTCACGAGAACGGCGGCCAATTTTTATTTTCTAAAGAATTTGAAATTCGCAATACCATATCTAGAGAAAGTGTTTCGCACTTGAACTGGATGACGCGAGTCATAGCCCTTATTTTTCATGGCTACGGTACGGGGCGCGCAATTACCGAACCGAGTTTTGATCTCTTTTATCGTGAGTTTAGAGATCTTGGTGTCGATCTTGGCCTTCTAAGCGCCAAGGCTCATGATAGTGGCGTTCGTGCATTTTTAGAGGCCAATACTTTTACGGAGTCTGCTAATGGTGATAAATACTTGAGCCATCTGGAATCTATCCAGGAACTGCAGGTTTTGCTTTCGGGTGGGGTTGGCGCTGGCCGAATCATCGATGGCGTTTCGCTGATGTGTAAGAACCGTGGGCAAAAATGTGTATTTGATTCTGATGGTGGTTTGCAAATTAATCTTAATGCTGTCGAAGAGTATTTAAACACAAACTATGAAGTTATTTTCTCTAACTTACCCAATATGGCAAAAGAATTTGGATTTCTGTCGACCTCTGAAAGGCGGCAGTTTTTTGCTTTGCTTTTGCGTGAATCGCAAAAACAGTTTGCTGGGTCCACCTTAACGGTCGCACAAATTCGATATATTGTTGGTCTTTTGCATTTTGCCGAAAGCATAGTGTTACGTCATGATAGTGATTTAAACGACATTATAGATGCACGCGAGGTTGGTTCGGCTTTTGGGGTTTTTCAGGGCTTTTTAGAGCAAGCGATTTGGAAGGCAAAAGGTGAGAGAATTGATCCACAAGATTTATTTATTGGCTTCGCTTACTTCCTAAAACATGGCGAGTCCATCGTTCAGAATGGCGGAATTTGGGAAAAAATTAAAACCCTAGTCTACTATTGGGATATGAAGAACGAGATCAAGAACGACAAATATCAGTTACGGCGTTGGCAGATTGTTCGGGCTATGATCATGTTCCGAAACTTTGCGACCGGCCATTAAACTTAAAAGCGGCAAACTTTTGAATTCTTTGCAACCCAGTTCTCTTATCTTCGTTTAAACCTGGTATCGATGTTGCTCTATTTCAATTTAGAAAATTATTATAAATGGGGGTAAAAAATGAATTCATTAAAAATCGTAGCGTTAGTCGTTTCACTGGCATTAACTGCTTGTGGTTCACGTGAGTGGCGGGCAAATCAAGGTAACAAGGCTCGGGACTTAAACACCGATTCGGGTAAGGCACATCCTTATTACAATTCTCAAGATCCAGCTGCGTTGGAATTGTTAAAATCAATTGGTGGTGCAAGTTTATCAGTTCCTCAAGCTTCTGGAGACGCGAATTCAGCAAGTGCTGAAGCTAAAGACGCAAAATCAGTTTTTGCAAAACTTGAAATCGTTCTAAAAGGTGATTGTGAGTACGAACATTTCGTACAAGAACTTCCGCTTGATACAGGCGTATCAAATGGCCTTGAGGCACAAGCTGTAAGATCAACTGATAAAAATGAACAAGAAGGGCATGGTTGGTTAGAGTCTCGTTGTATTGGTAAAGATGGCTCTTGTGACCAAGTCTCTATACTTTTCAGACATTTCCACGAAGGAAAACGCGCTGAAACCACTCTTAACTTTAGCAAAAACAGTCAAGGTAAATATAGCATTGTACCGGTTCAAAATTCTGGTGTGATGGTTATGGAAGCTGAAGAGTATTTAAAAGTTCAAGCTGAGAAAATGCAAAGCAAACAATGTGAAGATTTGCGAAAACAAAAAGAAGAAGCTGAAAAGCAGCCTGTTCTTAACGATAAATAAGATATTTTCTAATAGTAACACTAACACTGTCAGATTGAAAAACCATTCACATTCAATCTGACAGTGGGTTCACTCACTTGAAGTGTTTCAAAATGAGACGCAATCTTTGAGCGTATCTAAAGTTTCGCTCGTATCATTCCGATAATATAGCGAAGGGGGCCCTCATGAATTTGGCTCTAATTCGCGCAATTTCAATGATGTTTTTGACCGGCGTTATTATTTTTCCTTATTTCAACTGCGGAGCGCCGTCAAATCAGAGTGGTCTTTTTGGATCAGACAACACCTCCTGTGATCCGGCAAAACCTGACTTTTGTTACGGTGATCCTACTTTACTATCTTTGGCTGTGGCTAATATGCCAATCAATGGTTATCCCATTTCAACGGCTAATGGTAGGTTCCAAATAAATATTCCCTGCTATGATGGTGGGTTTCCAAAAGTAACCGTTGGTTTTAAAGTCATTAGTGCCACCAAGCAATTTATCAATGACCAAGCGGAATGTATTTCAGGTAACGCCCTTATTGTTGGGCAGCTTTCGACTCCAGATTTACAGGCTTGGGGCGCACAATCCTATCAATTTGTGTTTCAAATATATGCCTATGCTAGTAAAGAGGCGCCGTTTCCAATTTCTAACTGGCATCAGGCTTATTCAGGTATTCAACCTGTGCCACGTCCAGCTTATAAACAATAACTCATTTTCTTTAATTTAAAGGTGTGGTTTTTTCAATAACCGTGGTTTCCCATTGCTTTGCCATTTGGCTCACAGGTTCAATTACTTGTAAGCGATTCAGGGGCAAAGAGCGAATAAATGAAGGCTTTAGTGAGGGATGAATGTTTTCGTACTCAAGACTTACGAGGGGAGTTGCAATCAATTGGGAACGTGCAATTTCTAGAGCTGAGTCTTTGGAAATAATAAAATCAATAAATTTATGCGCTTCTTTTAATTTGCTGGATCCTCGGCATAAAGACAGTGATAGGGTCCAAAGCGAAGCTGATTCTTCAGGAACGACGAAGTGAAAATCGTCACTGTGAGACATGAGAACGCTCACCATGCCACTCGAAAGCTCCGCCGCCCAGAGCTCACCTTGACCAAGCGCTTTTAGGGATTTCTTCGGTGAGTTCTTTGCAAACGGCAAAACCTGTTCAAAGGCCTGCATATAAGTATTTGAATTGGAATTATTCATATCCTGGTTATCAATGGCGTGACGTCGAATGAGACCCGCCATGAGCTCCCTGGGATCGGGAAGGAATGCAATTTTTGAAAGGAGCTCTTTCTCCTTTAATAGAGTGTTCCAGCTTACGGGTTTGTTAGAGAAACGTTTTTTGTTGTAGGCAATCCCATTAACGCCCCAGCCGAATGGAACGGAGTAATTTAGGTCATTGTCATGGGGAAGATGTTTAAAGTCTGCAGCGATGTAACGCAGATTTGAAATTGATGGCTTCTTGATTGGCATCAACAATTGAGAATCAATAAATGTCGGAACCTGCCAAGATTGTAAAATGACTAAATCATATTCATGGGAGCTATCATTTAATTTTTCAAGCAACTCAGAGTTTGATTTTGTAATGTCTTGGCGAATTTGCATTTTTTCCGTGGCCAAAAACTTATCGAGAATGTTTTTAGGAATAGCGTCGACGTGGGTAAGGATTTTCAAATGTGTATCGACACGTGGGGGGCGACTTTTATAAAAATATACCGCACCCCCGCCTATGACAGTTCCGATACCAAGCCCAACAAGTAAGGAAATTGCTATGTTTAGAAAATTGCGACTTCTTCGTTGGGCCATTGTCTCTAAGTTTCTAGTTTAACAATGGCCTTGTCAAAAACTTTAAGTCTTCTTATTGTATAGTTTTTGGGTCATACTTGACAAAGATCTTAGCGCCTTGTGTGGGAATCGCAGGTCCGTGAAACACTATCGACAAAGCCTGCGCATTGTAAGTCCAGCCATTCGTGGCTGATTGGTTGACGAGTACGTCGTTGACAAAGACCTCAATACTTTCTGGAATTGGTTCGCGATCCAAGAAGAATTGCGTTGAAAGTTCGATAATGTTTGCAGCGATAGAACTTAAACCACTCGCAAAGTTTCCACACAAACTAACTTTAATTCCGCCAGTAGCATCAACAAGTTCGTTCACTCTGGTTGAAATAATGCGACCAGGAGATTGGGCGTTTAATTGATTCATACAAGCTGTATCTTGAATCGACACAGTCGAGACAGAATAGCGGCGAGTAGCACCATTAGTTCCGGTATACGTGTCTAACCAAGTTACAAAGCTTGGAATGCTATAGAGATTCGGGTTACTGTAGTTGTGACTGCCACCAGGGTTAGTTGAGACAGAGCTTGAAAAATCATCTTCATCGGTGAGATTGATAATTGCGAGGTGAGAATCTGATCGCATGAAACCGGCATTCAGGGGATTAATTAGAGCTTGTTTAAAACTGCTGTGCATTCTTTCGTCGCCGGTACCGCTGGTGCCACGCAAAACGTTAGCCATAAAAGTTGGAATCAAATTTGGCGTTGACGGAGTGATAACGTAAACCGGTCCTTGATTGGGTACATTTCCAGCGCGGAAGCGCGACTGGTTATTATCGCCACTAAACTGGGTACGCCAAGCTCCGGTATCAACGACGGCGATTTTAAAGTCATAACCTTTGGTCACAAAGTCACTAATAAAGGAATTAAGGTTATTGGCGACATTTTGTTGCGAGGAGGCCATAGACCCCGAATCATCGATTACCCATAAGATATCAATCTTTGAATTCAGATTGCTTGCGTTTTGATAGAATATGTTTGAATCCTGAAGCAAGGAAAAGGAGGACCCCTTTTCTCCACAAGCCGCTAATAGACCAAGGCCTAGAGTTACCGCCAACGTGAGCATTAGGTTTTTCATTTTCTTACCCTCCCTCGGGTATACGCTTCCAACTATTATTTTAAGTTACCTCTGAGCACACTCAAAGTTTGAAGTTAAGTGCTTAATTCACCTATCGAAATGGTTATTTTCCTAATATGAGACAAATCTAACTTGTGAGAACTGTTCTAATTTTAATTTTGACGCAGTATTTATTTTTACTACTATTGAATAAATATTCGACAAATACTGCGGATTTTGCGGCAATTGAAAATCAAAAGTTAAAAATTTTGTCTAAGTTTTTTGCGGATCGCAGTTGTCAGCACATATAGCGCCGGCTCTCTAACTTTGAGTAGGGTGACGCAAAAAG
>FRDC01005043.1_pt2 | contig 15813 bp, 14 predicted proteins | sample 1106171 | NCBI WGS metagenome assembly FRDC01 (sample SAMEA3930566, study PRJEB13176) | freshwater metagenome | biome: Drinking water system; feature: drinking water; material: water | place: Singapore | collected 2014-12-20 | reverse complement strand
GATTGATTAGACAGAAAATAGACAAACAGTCCTCCCAGCAACACACTCAGCAAAAACAGAAAGACGGTTCGTGCTGTGCCCAAGGCGGGTTCCACCAATTGCCCTAAAACCACAATGCCAAACAGGTTGCTAAACAGATGGAGTCCGTTGGCGTGGATGATACTGTAAGAAAGTAAGCGCCACCACTCACCACGGGCCAGTGCTTGTGGTAAAAATGCCGCCATAGAGAGCACAGACTCATTGGGCTGAGAAAAATCAGGCCAAGTCGTCAGCCCGTAGCAGCCCAATAAAAAGATAGCCACCGTGATGGAAACGATAGGGGTACCCGTGCCGTAAGGATGCTTCATCACTAACTGACTGGAGCTTTTAATTCGGTTTTGGGTGGATTCATCGCAATCCAGTTGCCCGCATGGCACGAGTCCAGTATGATGGACACCTGTTTGGCCGCTTTCAAGTGCTTGGCAATGGATTGTTTAAGCACGGTTTTTGAGACCCCAATGCCGATAAACCCATAGCCAGACCCTTCTGGGGTATCTGGCTTGAGTTCGTAATCCGCAGCACCATGACTGGCAATATAGATCATCACCTCGGCTTTAGGGTTCTTTGCCAACTGCTGTTCTAGCCACTGGAGGCCGGCTTCCACCTCGGTGGGGGTGGCTTTATCAAAACGTTTAATATTCTCTTCGCACAGGCCGTACCCTCTGTTCTCGTCCGTTAACGTGTCTTGCACCAATTGGCAATTGCGAGCAAAGGTGGCATCACTGCCTTCTGCCAGTAAGAGAACAAAGCGTTGGGTCATATGATCGCTTTTTTGCCACGCGCTGTTCGGGCGCAGGGTGGCTGTTGGAAAAAATCGTTTGGCGATGTTGGCAGACGGCTTCTTTTCTGGAGGTACAGCAGCGTTTTCTTTGTCTGGGTTGACATAGGCGAGATACCCGTAACGCGCCATGGATTCGTAAGCTGCATCCAGGCTGGAAGCAGATTTGAGTCGCTTCATCAGGCTTTGCGTGAAGTAAGAATATTCATTTGGATTAAACCAACTCGCAATGGCCTGGCTAGAAGAGGCATACACTTTCACATTGGGGGCCCAGTCAGAGTTTGCTTTAGGAGGATTGGGTCGTTTGGCGTCGCTGGCCTGAAGTAAGGCGCTAAAATCATCGGGCAGCGGAATAATCTCTGGGTTTTTAAAGGCATGGGTCTGTGTATTGTCTAGTGTTGGATTGGGTTTAAAGCCACCGCTGGTACAACCGGCTAAACTGGCCAATAGCGCCAGTAAACTGCCCCATTGAGTGATAGGGCGAGCTTGGCGTTTCTGTTGTTTTAGGTAAAACCCATTTCCTTGAAACAACCCGGGTTGAGCTGACAAGGGCGATGGACTTCTCTGTAAATTACACTGCCGGGTTAGAGCAGAAATACGCATCTGTAAAGTTCCCACACTCACTTTGTTTTAAGCGATTAAACTTGATATTTTTTGCTTGGTATTTTTTCAGCCTAAACGGCCTGTTCCCATCACAGGCTATTGTTTATACCAAAAAAGGAAGATTTTGTCGATCTATTTTTGATGTGCCTTTGGAGGTGTTTGAAAGCTGGCCACGGCTGTATCAGGAGGCCCGGAATTCAATGGATTCTCTTTAGGATCTGTTTTCACGTACATGCCCGCATTGCACACGTCCATAATGTTATATACACAGGGAGATTTGGCGAGATAGGTTTCCATCATCCCTTTGAGATCCGCCTCACTGACACCGATGCCCAGTAAATTGAGGATAGGGCCGTCTTTTATACGGATTGTATGACCGGAATAATAAATTAAGACTTCGGCTTTCTCATTACCCGGATAGCTCAACTGCTTGCTAAGCCAGGTCATGCCCGCCATGGTTTGCATAAAATCTGCACTGTCAAAGCGCATAATATGGCTTTGAGGCAGGCCGTAAGTTTGTTTGAGTGTGGTTTCCATATGATTGAGGTCAGCTACAAATGATTTGTCCCCGTCTTGAGCCAAAAGTAACGCAAAACGAGGGGGGTGTTCTTTTTTAAGCCATCCGCTCAGTGCTTTGGACGTTTCAGTGGGGTGTTGTGTACGATCCCACCAGCCAATAGAACTGAGTCGGTGATGGGCTTCTTCAAATCCAGAGGCGCTTTTCAGTTGCTCTAAAAGGCGGTTGGTGTAAACGCCACCACTATCCCCGCCGTATGATTTTTCACTTCGGGTGGAAGAGGCAAAAACCTTCACATTGGCAGGTGTCCAGTCGATGTTATCGAGAATTTCGGGCGGGTTCGTGTCATCTGGTGCTAAGGTATTCGGTCTATTACTGCTGATACAGCCACTGACCAGAGTGCTGGCAAGCAATGCCGCGCCACTGAGAAACTTTTGTAAGCCCTTTGGCCGTCTGGTGGCGGGTACCAGCCCTGAAAACCGGGGTGTCTGAAAAGAAACGGTGCTGGAATCTGAGCTGGAACCTGAGCTGGAACCGATGAATGAGTTGCTTCTTTTGGGGGTGTTGTTTTTAATCTGGCCAGGCAGACGCAAAACAACCCCGCCAGCAGTGACGTGGTGCATTGATTTTCCCCTACACGAGATGATTGGAATTCTACATTATAGTTGCCTAAAAATTAAAATACAATCTTTTGCGTTTATTTTTGGCGTTTACTTTTCTGCGTGCTGTCTGTTTGGGTTATCACTTCACTTGGCTTATAATGTCCGGGTTATTTCACACGCTTGTCTCAACGTAAGCGTGAGATTTTTATAGGAAAGGCGATACGGACACATGACTGCGGTGTTATCCCAAACTCAGTACGAAACCGTTGTGGGGCTGGAAGTCCACGTGCAACTTAAAACAGCCAGCAAGTTGTTTTGTGCCTGTGCCAATCACTTTGGGGATAAGCCTAACCAAAATACTTGTCCTGTCTGTCTTGCCTTGCCGGGGGTGCTGCCTGTTCTCAATGAACAAGCCCTGAATTTTGCTGTGCGTCTAGGACTGGCGCTCAACTGTCAAATTGCCACACACTCTAAATTTGACCGCAAGCAGTACTTCTACCCAGACTTGCCCAAGGCGTATCAGATCTCCCAATTTGATCGTCCCGTGTGTGAAAACGGGTATTTGATGCTGAGCAACGGCAAAAAAGTGCGGATACTGCGGGCTCACATGGAAGAGGACGCCGGTAAATTGGTCCACTCTGGTGCAGATGGGCTAGCCGGATCAGACTACAGCCTGGTGGATTTAAACCGTGCCGGAACGCCTCTGGTGGAAATCGTCTCAATGCCGGATATTTCCTCGGGCGAAGAGGCTCAAGAATACATGACTCAGATTCGCAACATTGTGCGCTATCTCGACGTCTGTGACGGCAATCTGGAAGAGGGCTCAATGCGCTGTGACGCCAATGTCAGCATTCGCCCCGTGGGACAAACGGAACTGGGCGTCAAGACCGAAGTGAAGAATATGAATAGCTTTAAGGCAGTCAGACGGGCGATTGAGTCTGAAGTGGAGCGGCAAATCCAGTTGGTCGAATCCGGTCAGCGGGTAGTTCAAGAATCTCGCCTCTGGAATGATGCCACAGGAACTACGATCACCATGCGGAGCAAAGAAGAAGCACACGATTACCGCTATTTCCCAGAGCCTGATCTCCGCCCTTTAACGCTAGACCCGGCCTGGGTCGAGTCTATCCGTAAAGAACTCCCTCAACTCCCGGCACAACGGCTGGAAAAACTAACGCAAACATTCGGACTGTCTGAATATGATGCGGGTATCCTGGTAGAATTTAAAGAACTGGGTGACTTCTTCGAGGCCACCGCCGCCTTATGTCAAAACTATAAGGCTATTACCAACTGGTTGATGGGGGATATTACGGCGACGCTTAAAAACGAGAAGCTCACCCTCGATCAAACCAAGTTGACCCCTCAGGCCTTGGCAGAGCTGATTAATCTGGTGGACGGCGCTACCATCAGCAATGCGATAGCCAAAAAGATTTTGCCAGAGTTAATCAGCGCAGGAGGCTCTCCAGAAGCCCTTGTAAAAGAAAAGGGTATGGCCCAAGTCAGCGATGAAGCGGCGATTCGAGCAATAATTCAGCCTGTTTTGGATGCCAATCCAGAGCAACTGACAGATTACCGAGCGGGGAAAGACAAGCTGTTTGGCTTTTTTGTGGGCCAAGTGATGAAGGCTTCTCAAGGCTCGGTGAATCCAGAGATGTTGAATCAAATTCTCAAAGCGATGCTAGTGGGATCCTAGGAGACAGTAAGACAATGACTCTAAAAAAGACCATTAGAGACTTCACACACTGGGCGGGAAAACGGGTTTTGCTTCGGGTAGACTTTAACGTCCCCCTGAACGCAGGCGGGGAGATTACCGACACCTCTCGAATTGAAGAATCGTTGCCCACACTAAAATACCTGCAAGATGCTGGGGCTCGTATTATTTTGGTCAGTCACCTGGGCAGACCCAAAGGGACTGTGGTTGAATCGATGAGGCTGACCCCCGTAGCCGTTTACTTGGCCAAAGTGTTGGGTGCTGCGTTTGTTGGCAAAACAGAGACTGTAGTGGGAGACGACGTTCAGACCCGTGTGCAAGCGCTGGAAGACGGAGAGATTTTGCTGTTAGAAAATGTCCGCTTTGAGCACGGTGAGGAAGCCAACGAGGCGGGTTTTGCCAAACAACTGGCGGCACTGGCCGATGTGTATGTCAATGATGCCTTTGGAACGGCACACCGAGCTCACGCTTCAACTGAAGGGGTGGCCCATTATCTCTCTCCTGCCTTGGCTGGGTTTTTAATGGACAAGGAAATTCGCTCGCTCACTCCCCTGCTTCAATCGCCAGAGCGGCCCTTTACGGCCATCATTGGGGGCAGCAAAATTTCCAGCAAATTTGGCGTGCTCAGTTCGCTTCTCACCGTGGCTGATACGCTGGTGATTGGCGGTGGGATGATGTTCACCTTTCTGGCCGCTCAAGGCTTCGGTATTGGCAAATCTATGGTGGAACTAGACTTTGTGGGCAAGGCAGACGCACTGTTGAAACAAGCCAATGGGATGGGAAAACAGATTTGGCTCGGAGAAGACTTGATTGTTGCCGATCGTTTTGCCCCAGATGCGGCTACCCAGACAGTTTCTGTGTGTAGTATTCCCGGTGATATGATGGCACTGGATATTGGGCCAAAGTCTTGCGCTTCATTGGCTCCCATTATTGAGGCTTCTAAAACGATACTCTGGAACGGGCCGATGGGTGTGTTTGAGATGCCCGCCTTTGCGAGCGGGACCAAAACAATCGCAGAAACAGTGGCCCGCTGGACCCAAGAACACCATGGGTTTAGTGTGCTGGGTGGTGGGGATACACTGGCCGCACTCGAGCAGTTCCATATTGGGCATGAGGGCTTTACTCATGTTAGTACCGGGGGTGGTGCCAGTTTGGAGTTTCTTGAAGGCATTATGCTCCCTGGAATTGCTGTTTTAGACGATGCGACTACCTTAATTACACGCTAGGTCGAATGGTAAACCAGTCTGAGAAAGTCATCCCGGAAAAATAGCCGATGGGCAGGCCCATTATCCAGGGATTGAGCATCTGCGGCAGGCTTTGCGGGAGGAGATCAAAGCTGGCAAAGTGAGAGGGTAGTCCGCTGAGCATGCCGTGCAGCTGGATATGATTGATTTCTATCCAGATCAGGCAGACAAATTGTGCAATGGAGAGACAGGCAGCTATAAAATAGGCCAAACTACGTTGATTGAGAAGACCTTCGTCGATAGGGATACGGCTAAGCACACCGCTAATGAATGCACTGAGTATAAACAACCCGATTTGTACATAGTCAGTATCGTAAAAGACATTTCTAAATACCAAGAAACCCACCCATTCCGTGATACAAAGCCAGGTAAAGGGGAGTATCATCAGGTAAAAAAATATCCAAAGTAGTTGCAGTCCGTCAAAAACGGGCTGTAATGATGGCTTTTGCTGTTTTATATAAGGCCCCATCAGCGCTTATTGCCTTGTATCACACCTGAGTGCTAGAGATTCTATACCCTGAAAACAGCATTTCTAAGCGTGATATTTATCAAGTAAATCGCCCCTCCTTTGTGTCAATGTCAATCCTTCAATCCCATGGGAAATAAGATAAATAGGATACCTCTGCTCTATGCCAGCTATCGGTGAGAAAGCCCCCTCATTTTCTTTACCCGATCAAAACGGGAAGACCGTTCAACTGTCTGATTTTTTGGGGTCTCCTGTCGTCTTGTTTTTCTACCCCAAGAGTTTTACGCCAGGCTGTACTCAGGAAGTCTGTAGTTTTCGGGATCAATTTGCCGTCTTTCAAGATGCTGGTGCAGCGGTGTTGGGAATTAGCGATGATTCCATAGAAACCCAAGCAGCCTTTGCGGCACAGCATCAGCTCCCGTTCTTGGTCTTGAGTGACCGTAAGGGTCAGATCCGTAAACTGTTTGACGTGCCTAAGACATTGGGTATACTCCCAGGCCGGGTGACGTATGTGATTGATGCACAGGGTGTTATCCAGCACGTTTTCTCTTCACAGTTGAATGTTGAAAAGCACATTCAAGAAGCGATTCACGTTATCACCAGCGGTCTTAATCAGTCATGACAGATCCTTCTAATAGGTCGAATGCTTCTAAAGCAAATGGCGCCAAATATGTTTTAACGTCGGTGAGTAAGACCTACCCCTCTCACCAAGTGCACGCGCTTTCTGAGGTGTCACTGAGCATTAATGCTGGAGAAAGAGTGGCCCTGATGGGTCCCAGCGGCTGCGGGAAAAGTACCCTGCTCAATATTTTGGGGGCGATGGATCAGCCCTCATCAGGTTCTGTTCTGTTTGATGCGCTCAATTTGTCTGAACTCAATGATGATCAGTTATCACATATTCGGGCGACCCGTATTGGTTTTGTGTTTCAGTTTTTCAATCTTCTTTCTACACTCACGGTCAGTGAAAACGTGGCACTGCCGTTGGAGTTGCAAAGTAAACCAGATGCTGCGGCCAAGCAACGCGTCACAGCGTGCTTAAAAAAAGTAGGCATGGATCATCGGGCCTCTTTTTTCCCGTCACAACTCTCGGGCGGGGAAATGCAACGAGTGGCCATTGCACGGGCATTGATTATGCAACCAGAAGTGATCTTGGCTGATGAGCCTACGGGGAATCTCGATTCAGTCAACGGACAGAAGATACTTGATTTGTTAGAAAACCTCTGTAACGAGATGAAAATCACTCTGGTGATGGCTACCCACAGTGATGAAGCCGCCAAAATTGCCACCCGCATTGTGCGAATGCGAGACGGCAAAATTGAATCCCTCTAGGAAGTAGCTTGATAATGATTGCCCGACTATGGACGCGTTTTATTCTGCGGTATGTTCGCCAGAATCTTTTTAGAACACTGCTCACAGTGCTTGGAATTGCCCTTGGCGTAGGGATTTTGCTGGCAATCAATTTGGCCAACCACACGGCACTGGCACAATTTCAAGACAGCCTGAACCGAGTCAGCGGTACAACCACCATGGAAATCCACTCCCCGTTGGGAGTTTTGGATGAACGTCTGTTAGAGGGGATCGCACCGGTTATTGAAAGCCTCAATATTGATACTTGGGGCCCTGTCCTAGAAGAGACGGTGTTGCTTCAGAAAACTCAGCAGCCAGCGACCCTTCTCAGTGTCGATCTGACTCAACCCCGAGATAACTCCGAGGATTCTGATCATTTTCAATGGGTTAACGGGCAAGAGCCTGTCGATTTCCTGTCTCTGTTTCGACCTGAGCAGGCGGCCGTTGGAGAGAATTTGGCCAAGCAGGCCCATGTAAAGCGCGGAGATTGGCTCCGTATCCTCGTGCATGATCAGTGGAAGCGTTTCCAGGTGGCTGGCGTGTTGTCGGATTCGGGCCTAGGGGGGGCTTATGACGGTCAATTGATTTTGATGGATGTGGGCAATGCACAGCAGCTTTTGGAGTTAACGGGTCAGTTAACTCGGGTGGACCTGACCGTTGCCGATGCCCGTTGGGAAAAAACGGCCACACGCTTGCGGCAGTACCTACCCTCGGATGTTTTGGTTAGCCGACCCCAGCGCCGTTCAGAGCAGGTGGCCTCTATGTTGCGCTCATTTCAATACAATCTGGCTGCACTCAGTTTTATCGCTCTATTGGTGAGTATGTTCTTGATTTACAATACGATGTCTGTTTCTGTGGTACGCAGACGACCTGAAATTGGTATTTTACGCGCATTGGGGCTCACACGGTTGCAGGTGGGTGGTCTTTTTGCTCTAGAGGCTTTATTGATGGGTCTGCTAGGAGCGTCTTTGGGTGTCTGTTTTGGCATTTTGCTCGCCCGGGGTGCAGTTCAAGCTATGTCCACCACGGTACAAACTTTGTATTTGGGGCAGCCTCTGGCCCATGTGGTGCTGGATACCACTTTAATCATAAAATTATGGCTTTTGGGCGTTGTTTTAACGGTGGGAGCTGCTATTTTCCCGGTGTTAGAATCGATGTGGGTTTCTCCCGCAGAAGCAACGCGAAGAGGATCTGCCGATAACCATCTAGAGCAGTGGTTACCGAGGCTTCGGTACTCAGGAGTTGCTTTGTTTGGACTAGCTGGGTGGGCTTGTTTGCAGCCACCTGTCAGCGATTTTCCGCTCTTTGGGCATTTGGCCTCTTTTTGCAGTGTGCTTGCCGCGGCCTGTTGGATCCCCTCTTGTCTGTTATGGCTCACCGTCCCTCTGCGACATGGTTTTGGGTTGATCTTTGGCAATATGGGTCGTTTGGCTGTCTCCACTTTGTTAGGCTCCTTGGGACGAACCTCTGTGGCTGTTGCCAGCCTGATGGTGGCCATTGCAATGACGGTGAGCTTGGCCGTGATGATTGGCAGCTTTCGTTACACGGTGATAGGCTGGGTGAATCAAAGTTTTAAGGCGGATCTCTGGATAGAGCCTGCATCCAGAACCCTCACCCGAAACGGGCTGATGCGCCCAGAAGTGGTCCAAGTGATAGCCAAAACGCCAGGAGTCGCGTTGGTGGACTATTTTTACGAGACACCGATGGAAATACAAGAGAAGCCCAGTAACTTAGCCACTGGTGATTTTAGAATATTCAAGCAGCGGGGAAATCTTCGCTTTGTGGACGGGGAATCAATGCAGTCTGTGATGGCTCGGGTGCTATCCAATCCACACTCGGCCCTGGTGACGGAAACTTTTGCGGTAAAGCAACACGTTAAAAAGAATGATGTGATTTCGATCCCCACGCCGACAGGTCCACTTTCCCTCACTATACAAGGGATCTACTATGATTATGCCAGTGAAAGAGGCCACCTGGTGATTGACCGACCCCTGTTTGAGAAGAGATTCCGCTCTCATGCAATCAGTGGGCTGGCTGTCTATACCTCAGAAGGTTTTTCTCCCTCTGAGGTCAAGAAAACCATCCTGGCCAGACTGGCCGTCGCTCATCAGGCCCGTGTTTTATTGACAATGCGAACCAACCGAGAGTTGCGAGATGAGGTGTTGCGGGTGTTTGATAATACTTTTGCCATTACCTACGCATTACATGCAATATCCATTGCTGTGGCCTTGCTTGGGGTGATGAATACGCTGTTTACCTTGGTTATTGAAGCCCGCAGAGAGTTTGGCATCTTAAAATATATCGGTGCCAAAGCCCAGCAACTTAAAAAAATTGTTTTAATCCAGGCCACACTGCTTGGTCTGCTGGGTAATATCAGTGGTGGACTGATGGGGATTGTGATTGCGGTGTTGCTCATTACGGTCATCAATAAACAGTCCTTTGGTTGGAGTATTCAATGGGATCTGCCCGTTGTGTTCCTGATTCAAACCGCGCTGTTAATCAAACTGACCGCCCTGATAGCCGCGATTGTTCCTGCACAAATGGCCTCTAGGACTGTGGCGCCTAGCTCCTTAAGGCTAGAGTAGCTGGGAGACACGCTGTGGAAAACAAGCTGATGAATATAAAACGACGTTTAACTAGTCTTTCTCTTATGGGAGGCGTGATACTCACCTTTCTGGCAAGCATGCTCATTGTTGTCTCAACACAGGCTGAAACACACTATTACCGTAAGGCGCTACCGGGTTATCGATACCATTTTCCCAAAGAGCATGCGTCTCATCCCGAGTTTAAGACCGAGTGGTGGTACTACACCGGGCATCTGCAAAGAGATAACGGCGCACAATATGGATATGAACTCACTTTCTTTCGAGTGGGTACTGGAATATCCCCTGTTAAAAACAGCCAATGGTCACTGGATACCGTTTATCTGGCTCATTTTGCGGTTTCAGATATTCGAGGACAGCAGTTTTATAGCAAGGAAATCTGGGGGCGTCCTGGGTTAAAGCGGGCAGGAGCCCGAGTTGACCGCTATGAGGTCTGGAATCATCAATGGCACGTCCAGCAACTCAAGGACGGCTCTATGGAGATCCAGGCCCAAATGCCTGAGGCTTCACTCCAACTCATGCTGAAAAGTCAGAAACCGCCGATAATTCATGGTCGATACGGGGTGAGTCAAAAGGCGGATTGTGTTGGCTGTGCCTCTCACTATTATTCTATGACGCGGATGGATGCCGTGGGAACACTGCGTTTAAAAGGAGAAGCAGACCAATCCGTTAAAGGTATTACCTGGATGGACCACGAGTTTGGCAGTAACCAACTGACCAGTTCTCAGACGGGGTGGGACTGGTTCAGTGTGCAGTTGGATAACAACCAGGAGCTGATGCTGTACCAACTCCGGCAAAAACAAGGCCCATTCAAGCAAGAACAGATAGACCCCAATTCAAGTGGGACGTTTATTGATGCCAGCGGTAAGGCGGTACATTTATGCCGAGATGACTTTCGTATTCGGGTGCTGAAGCACTGGAAGAGTGCCAAAACACAGGCTAATTACCCATCGCAGTGGCGGGTGGATATTCCCAAACTCGCTTTAACGCTGGACATTAAGCCCTTATTGGAGGATCAAGAGCTTTCTTTTGACCGGGGAACGCAAGCGGTCGGGCGTCCTGCGTACTGGGAAGGAGCGTGCCGGGTCCAAGGGAAATACCTAAATGCAGGAAAGGCACTGACAGGAAAGGCCTATGTAGAGTTGACTGGCTACGCCAGACCGCTCAATGGCGCCTTTTAGACGGGAGCCTTATTTTTTCCCCAGCAGATGTCTGAGTGCGCCTTCCAACTCGGGGTATTGAAAACGATAGCCGCTTTCAACCAGCCGTAAAGGCTCCACCTTGCTACTGGATAGCAAAAGAGCATTAGCCATTTCGCCGAACACCAGTTGCAGCATGGGCGCTGGGACTGGGGCAATGGTCGGTCTACCCATGACTCTGCCAAGAATACTCGTAAATTTACCGTTGGTTACTGGATTTGGAGCAACTACATTGACAGGCCCCTTAATTGAATCAGTCGTAATGGCGTGGACTATGGCGCCCAGAACATCATCCAGAGCAATCCAGCTCATATAGTTTTTACCAATGGCAATCAGGTCATCCCCGCCAATGGTCATGAACGGTCCGCCTAGACCCAGGTTGAAAATGGGGAGCATCTTGCCCAGTGCCCCGCCTTTTGGGGTGAGAATGATGCCAAAACGAAGCATTACGGTACGAATGCCTTTTTCAGAGGCAGGCTGGGTGGCCGCTTCCCATTTTCGGCTGACACCGGCCAGAAAATCTTGTGCGTAATCCGCCATTTCGGTGAGATTTTTATTGCCTTGGCTTCCGTAAATTCCAATGGCAGAGGCATTGATGAAAACTGAAGGCGGTTGTGCTAGCTGAGCCAGCGTATTGGCCAGCAGAGAGGTGCTCTGTAAACGGCTGGATTCGATTTTTTGCTTTTTTTCAGCAGTCCAATAACCATCCGCGATGCTTTCGCCGGCTAAATTGACGATAGCATCAAAGCCCTCTAGTTTTGCTGCTTCAATCGTTCCTTTGACTGGATCCCAGCTGATTTCATTTTCGTTGCGCGCCGCTCTGCGAACCAAACGAACCACATGATGGCCGCCCGTTTTAAGCAGTGCGACCAGAGATGATCCAACAGTGCCGGAGGAACCTGCTACCAATACTTTCATCAAAGCGTTCTCCTTTTTTTGCTTTAATTTCTGGTTTAATTTGAGATCGTGAGCCAATACGTTATGCCGATAAGCAAACATGCGGTCTAGCTTTTGGCGAATGTACCAACCGCCCAGTAATTCTCCCAGTGTGCTTCCCACAAGCCCAAATGGGAGAGAATACTCTATCGTATCATTGAGCTGGCAGTGTGTGGCATCAATCTCCTCTACACGGTGGCAATGTTTCCAGTAACCAAAGGGTCCCCGGATTTGAACATCGCAAAACTGTTTGCCTGGGATAATATCTTGGTGTTGGCAAACCCAGTCGAACCAAAGCGCATTGATTAGCGGGTAGTCGAGCGGGAATTGTACTAGGGGGACTTTGAGATGGACCTGGGACTTTTCTTCAATCGGCTTCCAGCCGCTTAGGACCCTCACATCCTCCCACGGAGGGTTCAGTCGCTGAAAAGCACCTGGTTGCATATGCCAGGTGTAAGCTTCATCAGCAGAGGCACTGAGTGTGCGTTGGTAAGTGCGTTTAAGGTGACCCATTCAAAAACCAGATGGCTCCATTGACCAGAGCGGCAAAGAAAACCCAGCCTATATAGGGTAATAATAATATACCGGAGAGTAAATTTCTTTGCCAAAACGCAACCCCAGTCGCAATTAAGCTCAGCCAGAGCAGAGAGATATCCAGAAGGGCCAAAGCAATTTGATGGGCTCCAAAAAAGATAAAGGACCAGGCTCCATTAAGCCCAAGTTGTAAGAAGTATAGCCTCCAAGCAGGTTTGTCAGCCTCTATAAATCCGTTTTTTCTCCAGATTAACCAAGCTGAAACAGACATGAGTATGTATAAAACTATCCATGCAGGTCCAAAAAGCCAACCAGGTGGAGTCCAATCTGGTTTTATCAAGAGTGGATACCAGGAGGTAAGAGCAGTCTGAGTTACCCATTTCCCAGAAAGCCCTACAGAAAAAGATAAAACAATGAATAAAACCAGACCAAGCCAATCAGGAATCGGTTTTTTAAGGCTTTGTGTTCCCAAAACAGTCAAAATCTCCGTTATTACGTGCTGCTAGTAGTCTCTTTTGATTTCTTGAGCGCTGTGAGTGCTCTGTCTCTGGCTTCATGATGGTCTAAAATAATATTGGGATAGTCTTTCCCAATTTTTATATTCGACTGTGCAAGTATTAACGGGGGTGTTAGCCAGGGTTGATGGATGTATTCGTCTGGCAGGTTGGATAATTCGGGACACCATTTTCGAATATAAGCCCCTTGGGGATCAAATTTTACACTCTGCAACATCGGATTGAAAATTCGGAAATAAGGCGCCGCATCAGCCCCACAGCCAGCAATCCACTGCCATCCCATTGTGTTATTGGCAAGATTGGCATCGACCAGGGTGTCCCAAAACCATTCTGCCCCGCTTTGCCACGGTAGCAATAAGTCTTTTACCAGAAAAGACCCGACAATCATCCTGACTCTGTTGTGCATCCAGCCCGTGGTCCATAATTCCCGCATTCCAGCATCGACAATGGGATAGCCTGTTTCACCCCGTTGCCACGCCCGAAGACCAGTGGCATCTTCGCGCCAGGGAAAGTGTGAAAACTCTGATCTCAGCGGTTGTGCTTGGGTATGAGGAAAGTGGTGCAGGAGCTGATGGGCAAACTCCCGCCATCCTAACTGGCGTTGATAGGGCTCTGAGGCGGCATGGGCCCAAATCTGTTGGGGTGTAATCTCACCAAAGTGGAGATGAGCCGATAGTCTGGAAGTGCCTGGCAGATGGGGAAAGTCTCTTTGCTGGCTATAGCGCTGCAACCGTTCAGACTGCACGAAAGATTCCAACAATGTGTGTGCCCCGACTTCGCCAGGCAGCCAACTGGCTTCAAGTCCTCCTGCCCAGTGTATTTTAGGAAGTAGTCCCAGTGACTCTAAGGAGCAGCCGTTCGCGATAGGATTGATTGAGTTGTCAGTGGAAAACGCTCTTTGCAGTCTGTCTAACCCACCGGCATCATCCAGTTTAGGGGGGATATGAGTATTAAACGACAAATGTGAACTCGCCAACGCCGCTTTCCAGAAGGGAGTAAAAACTTGAAAGGGGAGCCCTTGCTTATTGAGGAAACCTTCTAACGGGAGCAACAAGTTGGGAGGGCCATTAATAACCGGGATCCCCTTTGTTTTGAGTAAATTTGTTACATCCTGTTGTGCTGCGGCGTAAGTGGGTTCAGGTCGCCGGTTAAAAGAGACCGTGAGCAGGGAATTTTCTGACAACAGCGCTTGGAAACAGGACTGAATACTTCCTTTCATGAAATAAAGCTTGCCACCGAGCTCAGAAATGCGTTTTTCAAGTTGCATCAGTGAATGATGGAGCCACCAGCGACTGGCTTCGCCTAAGGGCTCCGTGTTAGGGTCTAGAATATACACTGTGGTTAAGGGCTTGTCTGACTCAATAGCAGTTTGTGCCGCTTGAGAGAGCGCCTTGTTGTGAGCCAACCGGAGATCGCCTGAAAACCAGTGAATATGGACGGACGGTGATGTCATTAATTCAGAAGTTCAGTCTTGATTTCTATAGCGTGCAGGCGGCCGTCTTTCAATGCGGGATCCACGGCAGCATAGACGAGTCGGTGTCTGTCCATCAGACCTACAGACTGAAAATGGGCTGAACGAACCAACACCTGGTAATGATCCTGCATCCCGGTTCGGTCTTGTATTTCAACAACCGCGTCTGGAAAAGCATTCAAAATCAATTGCGTCAAATCATCCGTTGAAAGCATTAGGCCAAACCTCTTTCTAATAAAGCTGTCTCAAAGGATTCAATCTCTTTTGCAAAGCCCAGAGTAAAGCCGATGTCATCTAAGCCTTCTACCAGACAGCGTTTTCGGTACGGATCAATGTCAAAATGCTCGGTTTTGCCTGATGGTAAAGTCACAGTCTGAGAGGGTAAATCAATTTTAAGCGTCTGTTCAGGCTTACTCGAGGCTTCTTGTAAGAGGTGGAGAATGACTGTCTCTGGAAGCGTAATGGTTAACAGACCGTTTTTTAAGGCGTTATTCTTGAAAATATCAGCAAAAGAGACAGCTAATACAGCCTGAAATCCGTAGTCTTTTAACGCCCAGGGGGCATGCTCTCTGGAACTCCCACAGCCAAAGTTATGAAAAGCAATCAGGATTTTGCTGCCCTGGTACTGAGGGTGATTCAGAATAAATTCCGGGTTTGCCGACCCATTGGGCAAATAGCGTAAATCGTGAAATAACTTTTCTCCCAACCCGGTTTTGACGGTGCCTTTTAAGAAGCGAGCTGGAATGATTTGATCTGTGTCGACATCACTAAGGTTAAGGGGAGTGAGTGAACTCTGGATGACTGTAATGGGTGTCATAGCGCTACTACTGGTCGACATAATCAGTGAACCTCCTGGGGTTGTTGCTGCCCACTCCAACGTCGAATATCACTCAGTTCGCCGGTGAGGGCTGCAAGTGCTGCCATCGACGGACTCATTAGAAATGTTCGCCCCCCAGGGCCTTGTCTTCCTTTAAAGTTTCTATTACTGGTACTGGCACACGCTTGCCCTGGTGACAGCCGGTCGTTATTCATCGCGATACACATACTACAACCGGCATCTCGCCACTCAAATCCAGCTTGGGTAAATATTGTGTCGAGTCCTTCGGCTTCTGCTTGAAGTTTTACTTGCTGAGAGCCGGGGACAACCAGTGCTTGAACGCCAGGCTTGACCCGTTGGTCTTTGGCTACAATAGCAGCAGCTCTTAAATCTTCAATACGCGAATTGGTGCAGCTACCGATAAATACAACATC
>FRDC01004311.1_pt1 | contig 15816 bp, 16 predicted proteins | sample 1106171 | NCBI WGS metagenome assembly FRDC01 (sample SAMEA3930566, study PRJEB13176) | freshwater metagenome | biome: Drinking water system; feature: drinking water; material: water | place: Singapore | collected 2014-12-20 | reverse complement strand
TGAACGACCTGGCGATCAGCCCGGCGGAGCCGGACGGGCTGCGGCTGCCCGCGGCGTGGGCGGCGGAGCTGCAGCCACCCGCGGCGGCGGCGTCGAGGCCGGCGGAGGCGGAGGTCCGGGAACCGGTGACGCTGCCGAAGCTGGCGGCGATCGTGCGTGGCGGGGACGGGAGCCGGGCGCGGCTGGACGACCGGTTTCTGCGCGTGGGCGAGTCGATCCGGGGGCTGACGGTGATCGACATCAGCGACCGGGCGGTGACGTTGCGTGATCGGGCGGGCGAGGAGCACACGGTGCCGTTGCCGCGGTGAGGGGACCCTCAAGCCCCGGGGAAATTGGACCGAACCACTAGCCCGGACGGGCGATGAAAGCCCGTCGCGGCCCCCGGCAGGAGATAGGACATGGCGACGCGTACTCGCGGCTTCAGCCTGATCGAACTGGTGATTGTCATCGTGATCATCGGGATCATCGCGGCGATCGCGATCCCGCGGATGAGCCGCGGTGCGGCCGCGGCGGCCGACGCCTCGCTGCAGGCGAGCCTGCGGACGCTGCGCAACGCGATCGACCTGTTCCAGGGCGAGCACCCGACGGCGTCGAACAACGGCTACCCGACGCTGACGAACTTCGTCGACCAGATGACCAAGTACTCCAACGACGCCGGCACGACGTCGGCGAGCAAGGACAGCACGTACTACCTCGGTCCGTACCTCAAGGAAGTCCCGGCCCTGCCGGTGGGCGCCAACAAGGGCGCCCGCACGGTCGCGGGCACCACCGGCGGCACCGCGGGCTGGGTCTACACCGAGTCGACGGGGTCGATCGTCGCGAACGCGACCGAGAGCGACGCCCGCGGCGTGGCGTACAGCAGCTACTGATCCACAGGCCCGAGCCGCCCATGCTCCGCACCGTTCGGCACGGCCCGCGGACCACGCTCGGCCAAGATCGCACACCCAACCGCCCGGGGCGGACCACTGGTCCGCGCCGGGCGGCTCCGTTCGTGGGCCGGGCGGCCCGCGGGTTCTCGCTGGTGGAGCTGGTGCTGGTGCTCGCGGTGATTGCCGCCCTGGCGGGCCTCGCGATGCCGAGGTGGTCGGCCTCGGCGGCGCGGTACCGGGCGGACCAGGCGGCGCTGCGGGTGGTGGCGGATCTGCGGCTGGTGCGTGACGCGGCCCGCACGGGCGGGGCGGCGCAGCGGCTGGCGTTCACGGCGGACTCGGCGGTGTACACGTCGACGATTGCCGCGCCGGACGGACTGGGCGGGACGCTGCGCGTCGACCTGGGGCGTGATCCGTACCGCGCGACGGTTCGGCGGGCGGACTTCGGCGGGGCGACGACCGCGCAGTTCGGGGCGTTCGGCACGCCGGCGGCGCCGGGGTGGGTGCTGCTGCAGGGCGGGGCGGAAGCGCGGGTGATCACGCTGACGGCGGCGGGCGACGTGGCTTTCCGGCGGGCCAGCGCCGAGGAAGCGCGGACCGCGACGGTCACGCTCGCGGTGGACTCGCGCCGGATCAATCTCGTCCCCGCGAGCACGGGGACCACGGGCGGAACCACCGGCGGCACGGGCACGACGACCGGGCCCGTCCAGACGATTCTGGACCCGGTCACGGACCTCCTGGGGATTTGATCCGCATGGCGAGGCGGCGGGCATCGCGGCGCGGGTTCACCCTCGTGGAGGTCGCGGTGTCGCTCGGGGTGTGCGGGCTGCTGATGGCGGCGCTGGGGTCGCTGGTGATGATCGGCAGCCGGGCGCTGCCCACGGGCGCGACCCCCGCGGAGCGGCGGATCGCGGCGGCGGCGGCGGTGGACCTGCTGACGCGGGACCTGACGGCGGCGACGGCGGTGACGCTGGCGGGGCGGAACGCCGTCGGATTGACGGTGGCCGACGTGACCGGTGACGGCGTGGCGGACACGGTGCAGTACGCGTGGGCGGCGACGCCCGGCGCGCCGCTGTACCGGCAGGTCAACGCGTTGCCGCCGCTGGCGGTGCTGGCGTCGGTCCAGCAGTTCGACCTGACGTACACCCTGCGGACGACGGCGACGCGCTCGACGTCGTCATCGACCGCCGCCCAGAGCCTGATGGCGTCGTCGGCACCGCTGGTGTTGACCGACTTCTCGCCCAACGGGAGCGCGGGGGTGGGGCAGTCGTTCCGGCCCACGCTGCCGAGCGGCACGAGCAGCTGGTCGATCACGCGGGTGGGCGTGCGGATGCGCGACGACGGGACCCAGGACGGCGTGACGCAGATCGCGTTGCGGCTGGTCGATCCGGGCACCAACCTGCCGACCGGGCCGCTGATCGCGACGGCCACCATCAACGAGACGAGTCTGGACAGCAACAGCGTCCTGCGGTTTGTTTCGACGCCGGCCGCGAGCGGCCTGCCGCCCGGGGTGAGCGTCGCGGTGCTGGTGACGAGCGCGTCGGGGACGAGGCCCTCGCGCGTGCTGGTGTCGACGCTGGGCGTCACGCCGGCGAACCAGCGGTACCTGCGTTCCAGCGACAACGGGGCGACGTGGTCCGGGCAGGCGTTGGGGTCGATGAGCTTCGAGGTGTACGGGACGACGACGGCGGTGACGTCGTCGTCGGGCAGCGTCGAGTCGGTCGAGAGCGTGCTGGTGCGGTTGATGCCGGACGCGTCGGGGACGCCGATCGAGGCGGCGGCGCGGACGGTGAACCGCCCGGCGGCGCCGGCGGGGTGATCCATGACGCGATGGCGGACCATCTCGGCCCGCGGATTCAGCCTCGCCGAGGCGGCGCTGGCGACGGCGCTGGTCGCGGGGCTCGCGGTCGCCGTGCTCACGACCGCGGGGCGGCTGGGTGTGGCGCGGCAGAAGACGGCGGACGCCGTGCTCGCCGGGGCGCTGGCCGATCAGCTCATGCAGGAGATCCTCGCGCTGCCGTTCGAGGAGCCGGGCGGCAGTGGGGGCGCGCTCGGGCCCGACGCGGGCGAGACGGGGCGGGCGCTGTTCGACGACGTCGATGACTATGACGGCTTCAGCGAGGCGACGATTGCGCTGCGCGACGGCACCGCGCGGAGCGGCCTGACCGGCTGGTCGCGGTCGGTGCGGGTGGAGCGCTTGAGCGACACCTATGCCGTGACGTCGAGCCCCAGCGCGACGCTCAAGCGGATCACGGTGACGGTCCGCCGCGGCGGCGTGGTGCTGGCGCGGCTCAGCGCGGTGCGCGGGAAGGGCTGGGATTACGCGGGGGCGTTCCCCGCGGGCGGCTCGGCGGCGGACGTGTCGTCGCGCGTGCAGACGCGCGGGGCGTACACGGTGCTGGTGGAGTAGACGCGGATGAAGGGCCCGGCCTCGGCCATCCTGGCTCGCGTGCGTCGGCGGACTCGCCGCGGGTCGCTCTACGCGCTGGTGCTCACGACGGTCGCGGTGGTGACGGGATTCGTGCTGGTGGGGACCGACGTGCTCCGGGCCCAGCGGCGCGCGGCCCGGGCCGCCGAGGATGCGCTCGAGGCCCGCGTGCTCGCCCTCTCCGCCCTCGACATCGGGATCGACCTGGTCAACCGGGGTACGGCGTGGCGCGGCACGCAGCCCGACGGCGCGTGGATCACGGGCCTCGCGCTGGGTTCGGGCACGCTCTCGCTGGCGGCGCTCGACCCGGTCGACGGCCGGATCGCCACCGGCACGCGCGACCCGCTGGTGCTCACGGGCGAGGGACGCGTCGGCGCGGCCCGGCAGCGCCTGAGCGTCACGCTCACGCCGGGCGGCACGCCGCACGACTCGCTGGCCTATGGCGTGTTCACGGGCGGGGCCATCATCGTGACCAACGGGGCGGTCATCGGCTCGGCGCCGGTGTTCAGCAACGGCTCGGTGACGGCGAGCGGGGCGATGATCAGCGCGGACGTGTCCGCCGTCGGCTCGATCGGCGGCAGCACCTACACCGGCACCACGCGGGCCGCCCAGGCGGCGGTTGCGGCGCCGAGCGCGGCGCTGGTGAGCGAGTACGCCGCGCTGGGCACGCGGATCCCGTACACGGCGCTGGCCTCGGGCGTGCTGCAGGGGGTGGTGCTCGGGCCGGACGTCAACCCGTTCGGCGCGGGCGACCCGCGCGGGGTGTATGTGCTCGACTGCGGCGGCAGCCCGCTCACCGTCCGCGACGTGCGGATCGTCGGGACGCTGGTGATCCTGGACCCCGGCACGGGCTCGCGGATCGCCGGCGGGCTCCTCGCCGAGCCCGGCGCGGACAACTTCCCCGTGCTGGTGGTGCGCGGGTCGATCGAGCTGGCACTCTCGGGCGGGAACCTTTCGGAGGCCGCGCTGGGCGTCAATCTCAACCCCGCCGGCCTGCCGATCGACGGAGTGAGCAACGCCACGGCCACCGACACCTTCGCGTCAAGTATCCGGGGGTTGATCTACGCGACGGCGGACGCGACGGTCTCCGGCTCGGTGACGATGACGGGGGCGGTCTCGTGCGGCGCGGGCTTGCGCGTGACGGGGACGCTGAGCGTCGCGCGCGACGCGGCGAACAGCGTGAACCCGCCGCCGGGCTTCCAGGCGCGAGCGGTGATGCGCGTCGTCGACGGCTCGTGGCGGGTGGTGACGGATTAGCCCGGGTGGGGCTGCTGCGACTCGTGCCGGGCGACCATGGCGTCGTAGTCGGTGAAGTCGAGCCCGAGGAAACTGCGGGCGAGCATGGGGTCGAACTGCGTGCCGCCGCAGCGGCTCATCTCGGCGAGGACCTGCTCGCGCGGCAGGCTGGCGCGGTACGCGCGGTTGCTGCTCATGGCGTCGAACGTGTCGGCCAGCGCCAGGATCCGCGCGAACAGCGGGATGCCCTCGGCCTTGAGCCCGTGCGGGTAGCCCTTCCCGTCGTAGCGCTCGTGGTGGTGCAGCACGCCGGGCAGGATGTCGCCCAGCTGCGGGATGTCCTTGAGGATGCGGTGGCCGATCTCCGGGTGCTGCTTGATGAGCGCGAATTCGTCGTCGCTCAGGCGCCCGGCCTTGCCCAGCACCCGCTCGGGGACGCCGATCTTGCCCACGTCGTGCACGAGGCCGCAGATGCGCACGCGCTCGGCGGTCTCGGGCGAGAGGCCGATGGCCAGCGCCAGCTTCTGCCCCAGGTGCGCCACGCGCTCGGAGTGGCCACGCGTGTAGGCGTCCTTCGCGTCGATCGCCGCCGTCATCGCGTGCAGCGTGCCCAGGAACGTCGCCCGCTGGTCCTCGTAGAGCACGGCGTTGTCAAGGAACGCCCCGACGAACCCCGCCGCGGCCTCGAGCAGCTGCGTGTCGTAGCTGCTGACCTGCGGGTCCTCGCCGCCCTTCTCGCCGCAGGCAATCACGCCCACCGTGACGCCCTTGCGGACGATGGGCTGCAGCAGCACCTGCGGCCCGCGGGCCCTGCTCGTGCCCAGCTGCGGGGCGATGGCGCAGCGGGTCTGCCCGGCGAGCGTGGCGGTGGCCTCGCGCAGCCCGGCGGCGAGTTCCGCGCCGTCGACGCCCGCGGAGCCCTTGCTGACCACGTCGACGCCGGCGATGCGGGCGACCTTCGCGTCGCTGCCCAGCCAGACGCTGAGCCAGCCGAACGCCATCGAGGCGAACAGGCGCTCGGCGACCTGCTCGACAAAGTGCCGGGCGTGGTCGACCTCGTTCATCGACTTGCCGAGGGTGTAGAGCAGGTCGATGGTCTCGAAGCCGTCGGTGAGCTGGCGCGTGAACCCGGCAATGGCCTCCTGGTCCTCGCCGCGGTCGGCCAGGTCGCTCATCGACTGCTGCAGCAGCGTGGCGACGGCGCGGGCGCCGTGCTCGTCGAGCCGGGCGAGCGGGGCCATCGCGGCCTGGGTGCTGAGGGTGTCGAGCTGGGCGGAGTCGCAGGCCTTCTGGAACCACTCGTCCTGCAGGCCCGTGGGCGTGAGCGCCATGGCGACGCCGTAGCCCACGCGCTCGCGGCGCGCGGCCTCGACCAGCGGGATGAGCCAGCAGCCCGTGAACGGCTGGGCCAGGGCGGGCTCGCGCTGGTCTTCCCAGTCGGTGGCCGCCTTGGCGATCATGCGGCGGACCACGCCGCTGCGCAGCCAGATGCCCGCGGGCCCGCGGGCCTCGGGCTCGGCACTGATGCGGCCGGCGCGGTCGGTGCGCCACGTCGGGAGCCCCAGCGCCCGGGCGCGCTGGAGCACCAGCGTGCCGGCGGCCTGGGCCGCGCTGACGGTGTTGATGCTCACGCGGCCACCTTCCGATCGGGGTCGGCGGTCGACGCGGGCGTGGTCGGGGCCGGCGCCGCGGGGGCGAGCAGCAGCTCCACCTGCCGGACCACCTCGCGGGCGCTGAACGGCTTGCTGAGCATGGCGCGGATGTTGGTCTGGGCGAGCTGGTCGGGCCGCACGATGTACCCGCGGGCGGTGATCAGCAGCGCGGGCATGGTCCGCGTCCGCTCGTGCTCGCGCAGCAGCGTGCAGAGTTCCAGCCCGCTGACGCACGGCATCTGCAGGTCGGTTACGAGCAGGTCGAACCGCTCGCCGCCGCCGGTCAGGATGGTGAGCGCCTCCTGGCCGTCGCGGGCTTCGACCACGTCGTACCCGCTCGAGCGCAGTTTCGTCGCCAGCACGGCCCGGATGTGGTGCTCATCGTCGGCAACCAGGATGCGGCGGGCGTGCTCCGGCATGGCGGCGTGCGGCTCCGTCTGGTCTTGAGGTGGCTCTGGGCTCGGGGCGAGCGCCACCGGTCCACGCCGTCCATCGACCGCCTGCCGCGCAACCTTGGCCGATGCGGGGCGTGCGGGGCGGTTCCCGGTCGCGCCGCACCGCCAGAGCCGGACGGGTCCCCCCGCCGCGCACCGACGGCGCGGTCGCGCGTCCGCATATCCGGTTACACGCGCGCGGAACCGGCCCCGCAGGCGGGCGGGGCGAGGTCCGCTTTTCTGAGCGTGGCGAGCCGACGGGCCGCGATTACTGGGCGGGCTGAGCCGGCGGCGGCGGCGTCTGGGCGATCGGGGCGTCTTCTTCGGACCATCCGCCGCCCAGGGCTTTGTAGAGCCGCACGAGGTTGGCCGTCACGGTCGCGTCGCTGGCGACGAGCTGGTCCTGGAGCTGGAACAGCTGCCGCTCGGCGTCGAGCACGCTCAGGAAGTCCGTGAGCTGGGCCTTGTAGAGCGACTGCGAGAGGTCGACCGACCGCTGCGTGGCGGCGACGGCCCGGCGGAGCGTCTCACGCCGCTCGCGTTCGCGGGCGTAGTTGACGATCGCGTTCTCGGTCTCTTCGAAGGCGTTCAGCAGGGTCCGCTCGTAGCTCGCCAGGCTGCTCTCGGCCCGGGCCTCCTGCACGCGGATGTTGGACCGGATCCGGCCCCATTCGAGGATGGGCCAGCGGAACGCGGGCCCGAAAGACCAGAAGCGGTTCTCAGAATCAAACATCCGCCCGACCTGCGAGTTCTCGAACCCGAACGAACCGGTGAGCGAGAAGCGAGGGAAGAGGTCCGCCGTCGCGACCCCGATCAACGCCGTGGCTGACGCGATATCGCGCTCGGCGCGGCGGATGTCGGGCCGACGCCGCAGCAGGTCCGACGGCAGGCCCATGGGCACCTCGCCCTCGGCGACCGGGATCGGTGCCGGGGCGGCCAGCTCTTCGGTCAGCGCCCCGGGCGGGCGGCCGGTGAGGGTCGCGAGCCGGTGGGCCGCGGCCTTCTCGCCGGCGGCGAGGGTCGGGATCTGGCTCTCGGTGCTGCGCAGGTTGGATTCCGCGCGGGCGACGTCGAGCTCGCTGGTGAGCCCCGCCGCGAAGCGCGAGCGGGTGAGCTCGAGCGACTCGGCCTGCGTCCGCACGTTCTCGCGCGCGATGATCAGCCGCTGCTGGAAGCCGCGGAGGTCGGCGTAGTTCACGCCCACCTCGCCCAGCAGCGTGACCAGCACGTCGCGGCGGTTCTCCTCGGCCGAGGCGATGTCGGCGTCGGCGGCCTCGACGTTGCGCCGGATGCGGCCCCAGACGTCGATCTCCCACGACGCGTCGAGCCCGGCGGAGAAGAGATCGTTCTCGCCCGCGCGGAAGCTGCCGATGCCCTCGCTGTTGCGGTAGCGCGAGTACCGACCGGTCGCGTCGGTGAACGGGAAGAACTCGGAGAACGCGACGCCGCGCTGGGCCCGCGCCTCGGCGAGGCGCGCGGTGGCGATCCGCAGGTCCAGGTTGCTGGCGATCGCCCGCTCGACCAGCCGGTCGAGCACGGGGTCGCGGAGCGCGGTCCACCACCGGGCCAGGTCCGCCGACCGCGTGGTCAGGCCGGCTTCGAGCGGCTCGGCCCACTGGGTCGGCGTCGCCGAGGTGTCGGGCGGGACGTAGTCCGGCCCGACCGCGCAGCCGGCGAGCAGCGCCGTCGCCGCCGCGCCCGCCGCCAGCATGATCCGCCCCGCTCGTTCGTGCGTGTGCCTGAGATCGGTACGCATGATCAGCGGCCCTCCCCGTGCCCGGTGATGACGCCGGCCACCTTGGCGTTGGTGGCGGAGGCTCCGTCGATGAACACGTCCATCTGCTGCCCGACGTAGACCTGCGGGAGCGCGGTGCGCGGGAAGGCGTAGATCACCTGCAGCACGCGGGTGTCGACGCGCTCGATGCTGTCGCCGGTCAGCGACCGCTTGGGGATCACGTAGGGGTCGATGCGGACGAAGGTCAGCTCGGTCGACAGGTCGCGGTTCCCGCGGACGTACGCCGTCGCCTTCGCGTTGGGCGTCACGCGCCACGCGTCGTTCTCGTCGACGTCGACGCGGACGTGCAGCGTGCCGGTCTCGCCCAGCAGGATCAGCGGCGTCGCGAGCGCGCCGGCCTGGGCGAACTCGCCCACGCGGATGTTCTGCTGCAGCACCTGCCCGGTGATCGGGGCCAGCACCGTCAGGCGCTCCAGGTCGGTCCGCACCTGCTCGACCGCCGCCTTCGCCGAGGCGACGTTCGCCCGCGCGATCTCGAGGTCGGGCTTCCACGCGCCGGCCTTCAGCAGCGCCAGGGACGATGCCGCCTCCGCCAGGCGGGCCTCGGCCGCCGCCACGGCGTTGCGCCGGCGGGTGAACTCTTCCTCGCTGATGGCGCGACGATCGGCGACCGCCTCCATCTTCGCGAGCTGCGAGCGGGCGTCCTCGAGGTTCGCACGGGCCTCGGCCACGCGGGCCTCCGCGGGCGGAACGTCCTCGACGCGCGGGAGCTGCTCGAGCTTGGCCAGCTGCTGCTCCGCCGCCCGCAGCGAGGCCTCGCGGATCGCCAGCTCGGCCTTGGTCGAGCGGCTGTCGATGGTGAACAGCGGGTCGCCCGCCTTCACCATCGAGCCCCAGGTGACGTAGACCTTCTCGACGATGCCGGGGATGTGCGTGCCGATGGCGATGTTGAGCGTGCTCGACTCGACAATGCCCGCGCCCGCGACCGGGGACTGGTACGGGCTCGAGGCCGGCGGCGCGGCGGGCGCGGCGGGCTCAACGACCTTGTTCTCCGACCGGACGGTGTACACCGCCAGGCCGACGCCGGCGACAGCGAGCAGCGGGATGACGTACTTGCGGACGAGCATGTTTGACTCCGGGAGGAAAGGGCCGAGGGGTGAGGGCCGAGGGCCGAGGGGATCAGGCGAAGGGATCAAGGGATCGAGGGATCGAGGGATTGAGGACTCTGGTGGGGCGGGCTTCCCAGCCCGCCTGCCGAATGCCGAATCAGTGCCCCGCCCCGTTGGCGGCACCGCTGCCTTCGATCTCCTTGAAATCCCGCGCCAGCTTCACCACGCGGCCGTCGTCCATCTTGGCGATGCGGTCGGCGAAGGGGAAGATGCGCTGGTCGTGGGTGACGATGACCAGCGCCCGGTCATCGCGCAGGGCCATGTTCTTGAGCAGCCGCATGATCACGTGGCCGGTCTCGTGGTCGAGCGCGCTGGTGGGTTCGTCACAAACGATCAGCTTCGGCTCGTGGATCAGCGCGCGGGCGATGGCGACGCGCTGCTGCTGCCCGCCCGAGAGCTGCGACGGCAGCGACCGCGTCCGCTCGCCCAGGCCGACCGCCGACAGCATGCCCTCGGCCTTCTTCACCGCCGCCGCCCGGCCCTCGCCCAGGATCATCAGCGGCACCGCGACGTTCTCCGCCGCCGTCAGGGTTGGCAGCAGGTTGAAGGCCTGGAACACGAAGCCGATCTCCTGCCCGCGGATGCGGGTGCGCTGCCGCTGCGGGAGGGCGCTGAAGTCCTTGCCGAAGACGGTGCACTCGCCCTCGTCGCGGTCGAGGATGCCGGCGATGACCGAGATCAGCGTGGTTTTGCCGCAGCCGGACGGGCCGACGAGCATGAGCAGCTCGCCCCGGTCGATCTCGAGGTCGATCCCGCGGAGCGCGACGACCTTCGACGCGCCCTCGCCGTAGTGCTTGGTCACGCCGCGGCAGACGACGGCGTGGCGGTCGGAGCCGGCGGCGGCGGGTCGGTCTTTCAGGACGGGTTGAGCGGTGACCATGGTGAGGTTCCGATCAGTCTCGGGAGCGTGGCAATCAGGGGTACGGAAGTTCGATCAGGCCTTGAAGACGATCGCCGGTTCGAGCGCGAGCACGCGGCGGAGGCAGAGCAGCGCCGACGCCACGCAGATAAAGAGGATCGCGCCGGCGGCGAGCACGGGGATCTCCCAGACCATCCGGAAGGCCAGCCCCGCGTCGCCGACCACCTTGCCCATGATCGCGCCGGCCCCCACCCCGATGCCGTAGCCCACGACACCCACGGCCAGCGTCTGCGTGAGGACCATGCGGACGAGCGCGGCGTTGCCGGTGCCCATCGCCTTGAGCGTGCCGTAGTACCGCAGGTTGTCGAGCGTGAAGTTGTAGAGCATCTGGCCCGCGATCAGCACGCCGATGACGAACCCGAGCGCGACGGCGAGGCCGAAGTTCACGAGGATGCCCGTCTCCTTCAGGATGTAGTCGGCGGTGATCTTCTCGAACTCGGCATTCGTGCGGACGGCGAGCCCGGTCGCCTCGCGCAGGCGGGCCGCGACCACGGCCGGGTCGTACCCCGGCTTGAGTTTCACCGTCACGAACGCGAGCAAGTTGCGTTCCCGCGGGGCGTACCGCAGCGCCCGCGAGTAGGTCGTGTACAGCACCGGCTCCCAGAAGAAGCTCTTGCTGCCGGCGTAGGTCCCCGCGACCACCGCCTCCTGGTCGTTGATGGTCAGCCGATCGCCCACGCGCAGCGGCCGCCCGTCGCTCCGGCGGTAGCGTCACTTGGTGGCGACTTCCTCGGAGTTCACGAACACGGCGTTGTTCTGCCGCAGGTCGGAGAGTTTGCCCTGCACCATCCGGGGCGGGCCGTGCATGAGCGTGGTGTCGTCGATCCCGACCATGATCATCGCGACGCGGGTGCCGTCGCTCATCTTGGCGCGGAGGAAGCCCTGGTACAGCGGCATGGCCCACTCGACACCCTCGACGCCGCGGGCTCGCAGCAGCATGGTGTCCTTCATGGGCAGGTTGTCCTGGCTGAAGCGGACCTGCTCGTCCATGATCCACAGGTCCGCCTGCGAGGTGTCGCGGATGAACGCGCCGGTCTGGCTGGCGAGCCCGACGAGGATCGACGATTGCTGCGTGATCAGCAGCGCGGCGAAGGCGAGGCCGACCACCAGGCCGAGGTACTTCAGCCGGTCACCGATCAGCATCTTGATGGCCACGAACGTCATAAGGAAGACTCACGGAAGAGACCGAGGCCGCGTTACCCCTTGAAGACCACCGCCGGCTCGAGGCGGATGACGCGCGAGAGCGACGCCGCGCTCGCCAGCGCCACGATCACCGCGATCGCGCCCGCCGCGAGCGCGAGGATCTGCCAGTACAGCTCGAACTGCAGCTCGGTCCCGTCGAAGGGCAGGATCAGCCCCATCGCCCCGAGCACGCCCAGGCCGTAGCCCACGAAGCCCACCAGCGTCGCCTGCAGCAGCGTCATCCCGATCAGGCGGAGGTCGCTGGCGCCCATCGCCTTGAGGGCGGCGAGCTGCTTCAGGTTGTCGAGCACGAAGAGGTAGAACGTCTGCCCGCTGATGGCCACGCCCACGACGCACCCCAGCAGGATCGTGATCCCGAAGTTCACCGGGATGCCCGTGTTCCGCAGGAAATAGCCCACGGTCTTGAAGCCGAAGTCGGTCGGGGGCATCGCGTCCAGGCCGGTCTCGCGGGAGATGCGCCCGGCGACCGCCGCGGCGTCGCTGCCGGGTCGCACGCGCACCAGCACATACGCGAGGTTCCGCCGCTCGGGCGGGGCCCACCGGACGCTGTTGGCGATGGTCGTGTAGATGATCGGCTGCGAGAGGAACGGCCGCGTGTTGTTGCTGATGGCCGCGACCTTGGCGCGGTGGTCGTTGATCTCGATGAGGTCGCCGACCGCCGGAGGGATGTTCGCCCCGTCGGCCCCGCGGCGCGAGAGCAGCTTGACCCCGTCCAGCCGGTCGACCACCACCGCGTCGGGCTGGCGGAGGGCCTCGATCGAGCCCTGCGCAAAGCGGGGCGGGCCGCCGATGAGCGTCGCGTCATCGAGCCCGACCACGATGCACGTGCGGAACCGCCCGCCGGCGAGCCGGGCCCGCACGGAGTTGAAGCTCATCGGAACCGCCCACTCGACGCCCTCGACCGAGCGCACCCGCTGCACGTCGGTCGAGGCGAGCGGGCGGGGGTCGTTGAGGAACTCGGTGCTGGGGTCGGCGATGATGAGGTCGACGCCCGAGGAATCGCGCAGGTCGCGCACGACCGACCACGTCCGGGCCATCAGGCCGGTGAAGATCGTGACCTGGTGGACCACAAGCAGCGTGGCGAGCGTGACGCCGAAGACGATGCCGAGGTACTTGGCCCGGTCGCCCATGAGCATCTTGAGCGCGACGAAGTTCATGCGTGCACCTCCGAGGCCCCCTCGCCCGCGGCGTCGCCCGCGCGCCACGTGCAGAGCCCGACCGCCCGATCGAGCCGAGCGGGCTCGCGCAGCAACCCTCGCAGCAGCGCGGCACACATGGCCCGGGCCCGCGCGTCCACCGGTCGCCAGTTGATCCACGGGTCGCCGCCCATGCTGATTTCCAGCGACGCGATGCCGTGCACGCCCGCCCAGAGCACCTGGGCGCACAACTCGGCGTCGGCGTACTCGGGCCGGAACGCGCCCTCGGCGATCGCGTCGCCCGCGGCCTTCCGCAGGAACGCGTAGCCGTCAAGGTCGGGGTTGTCCTTCTGCGCAAAGTCCTCCGGCGCGGGCTCAACCTCCGCGGGGTGCCGCGTCATGAACATGAAGCGGTAGTGGTGGGGGTGCTCGACGGCGAAGCGGATGTACGTCAGGCCCACCGCCAGGATCCGCTCGATCGGATCGCTGACCTCGGCCAGCGGAACCACCGCCTCGGTCAGGCGCCCGAAATCCTGCCGGCACAGGGCCCGCAGAATCTCGGCCTTGTCCGCGAAGTGCGTGTACAGCGCAGGCGGCGTGTACTCGATCGCCTCGGCGATCTTCCGCAGCGACACCGCCTCGTACCCGTCCTTCAGGAACAGGTCCCGGGCCGCGTTCAGGATCTTGTCCTGCACGGCCAGACGCTCACGGGCTCGACGGTCTTCGCTGGTCACAGGGTTGGTTCGGGCTTCGGATGGGTTTGGACTTTGACACATTCGGCGATTTAACGCCGTTCACTTTACGTCGTAAAGGTACTTTCGATTGCAAGCCGTGTCAAGGGCGTTGCGGCCAGAATCTGGCGCAACCGCTGCAAATTGTTGTCGGATCAGGATTTGAACACGATGCCCGGCTCCAGCCGGACCACCTTCCACATGCTCAGCACCGCGGACAGCGAGCAGATGACGGTGATTGCCCCGGCCGTGATGAACAGGGTCTGGGGGAGCAGGCGGAACGCCAGCTCCGAGCGGGCCGAGACGAAGGCGAAGCTCGCGGCCCCGCCGACGCCGATGCCGTAGCCGATCAGGCCGACGATCAGCGCTTGCAGCAGGATCATCAGCAGCAGTCGGAGGTTGCTGGCCCCCATCGCCTTGAGCGCCCCGAAGTGGCGGATGTTGTCGATGGTGAAGGCGTAGAAGGTCTGGCCCGCGATGGCGGTGCCCACGAGGAACGCCAGCCCGACGGCAAACCCGAAGTTGATCGGGATGCCGGTGTACTTCATGAAGTACCAGATGGTCCGCCACGAGAAGTCGCTGGGTGTGAGGGCTTCGAGCCCGGTCTGGGCGACCACGCGGTCGCGGACCACGCGCGGATCGATGCCCGGGCTGGTGCCGGCGATCACGAACGACAGCAGCTTCCGCTCGCGCGGGGCGTAGCGCAGCGCCCGCGAATAGGTCGTGTAGACCACCGGCTGGTTCTGGAACGTCCGGCTGACCTTGCAGAAGCCCACGACCACCGCCCGGCGGTCGTTGAGCTCGAGCGTGTCCCCGATCTTGAGCGGGATCCGCGGGGCGCCGGGGATGGGCCGGCCCTGCTCGTCGAGGGCCATCTTGGCCAGGCGACCCTTGGCCCCGTTGACGTCGACGATCACGCCCTCGCTGCGGCGGAGGTCGGCCAGCGTCCCCTCGACCATCTCGGGCGGGCCGCCCATGAGCGTGGCGTCGTCGATCCCGATCACCACGCACTGCTGGAACGTGCCGTCCTGCATGCGGGCCCGCAGCAGGCCCTTGTAGAGCGGCGTGGCCCAGGCGACGCCCTCGACGCCCCGGACGCGGTACAGCATGGTGTCCGACATGGGCTTGGTGTCGTCGACGAACTGGACCTTGGGGTCCATGACCCACAGCTGGGGCTGGCCGGTGTCGGTGATGAACCCGAACGTGCGGGTCATGATGCCCACGAAGATCGAGGACTGCTGGGTGATGAGGAACGCCGCCAGCGTGAGCCCGAGGATCACCCCGAGGAACTTGCCGCGGTCGCCCACCAGCATCTTGATCGCCACGAAATTCATGCCGTCACTCCCGGCGTCGCGTCGGCCCCGCCCGGGGACCGCGTGACGCCCGTTCCCGCCGCCGTGTTCAGCCGCTCGATCGCGGCGAGACTGAAGTCCGCGATGTGGTCCGCGATCGCGGCCCGCGCGCCGGCGTCGATGGCCACCTCGGGCATCGCCCGCTCGATCATGGGCCGGCAGTGCTTGTAGAAGAGACACTGGCCGGCGATCGAGCACGCCACGCGCCGGACCAGGTCCTCGTCGGGCGTGCCGCCCAGCAGCGTCCGCACCAGCCCGCAGAGATGGAGGTACTGCGGCCGGACGAACTCGCGTGCGACCTCGTCGAGCGCATCGCTGGGCTCGACCATCTCGCGGGCCATGAGCGTCCCGTGCCAGGCCGGGCGGCCCTCGTCGAGCAGGCGGAAGACGAACTGGCGGATGAAGGCGCGGAGCTGGGCGGCGGGCGGGTCGCTGGACCGGATGGCAGTGAGCGACTGCGACTTCATGGCCGCGTGCTTGGCCTCGGCCAGCACGGCCCGGTACAGCTCGTGCTTGCTGCCGAAGTGGTAATTGACGGCGGCGATGTTGCTCGCGGCCCGCTGGCAGATGTCGCGGACGGTGGCGTGGTGGAACCCGTCGCGGGCGAAGATCGCCCCGGCGGCGTCGAGCAGCCGCTGGCGGGTGTCGGCGTGCTCGGGCTGGAGGGTCGCGGGGTCCACGTTTCAAACGAGTGTATCAATCACTCGTTCACTTGTCCAGCGCCCCGTTCCCGGCGACCCGCACCTTCGGCCGCGGGCCCCGGACGGATTCTCGGACGCCCGGCGAGGGTCCGTGGGTACAGCGACCGTTGATCCGGGATCGCCGCCAAAACGCCAGCGGCCCCGGGCTGCTCGCCCGGGGCCGCTTTCGGTTCAGTGGAGGCAAGGGGACTCGAACCCCTGACCTCATCCATGCCATGGATGCGCTCTACCAAAACTGAGCTATGCCCCCG
>FRDC01002717.1_pt1 | contig 15820 bp, 16 predicted proteins | sample 1106171 | NCBI WGS metagenome assembly FRDC01 (sample SAMEA3930566, study PRJEB13176) | freshwater metagenome | biome: Drinking water system; feature: drinking water; material: water | place: Singapore | collected 2014-12-20 | reverse complement strand
AGGAAACGAATTCATCAAGTCTCAGAAGGATGACGAGTTGCTCACGTTCATCAAGCGCGGCCGGGATCCCAGTGATCCCAAGAACACTACGGGAGTGAGCATGCCGCCCAGAGGCGGCAACCCGGCCCTCTCCGACGATGATCTGCTGGACATCATCGCCTACCTGCGGACGCTGCAGGGGGGCACAGCCACGGTGAGCAAGTGAGCGAAATCAACCCGGCAGGCGGGAGACCCTTGTGGAGTCGCCCGCCCTGCCTTTGTGGAGGCCGACACGTGACAACGACTGCCAACATTCAGGGCCGGAGAGCGTTGCGAAGGAGGGGGGCTGTGGTCGCGTTGGCCGTGGCTGGCATGGTCTCCGCCGCATGGGCACAGCCGGAGAGTCGCCGGCGCCGCGGCGGAGATCAGGACGCCAAGCCCATGCAATTGACTCCCGACCAGGTCGCGCAACTGACAAAGCTTGCCAACGACCGGAAGCTCAACATGGATGACCTGTTCTCGGCCGCCAAGACCTTCATGCCCAGCGGGCGGCACGACGACTATGTGCTGTTCTCCTCTGGCGGTCAGAGCGGGCAGGTGTTTGCGATCGGCGTGCCCAGCATGCGATTGCTGCGGTCGATCGCGGTGTTTACACCCGAGTCATGGCAGGGCTACGGATTCGGAGGGAACGATGACCCTGTGCGCAAGCAACTCGAGATCAACGGCAAGCCCGTGGAGTGGGGCGATACCCATCACCCGGCCCTCTCGGAGACCAAGGGTGACTACGACGGGCAGTTCCTGTTCATTGGCGACAAGGCCAACGCGCGGCTGGGTGTGATCGATCTGCGCGACTGGGAGACCAAGCAGATCGTGAAGAACCCGTTGACGATCAGCGACCACGGGGCTGCGTTTGTCACACCGGACACCGATTACGTGATCGAAGGGGGACAGTACGCGACGGTCCTGGGCTACGGCTACGCCCCGCCGGAGGAATACGCGAAGTCGTACCGCGGCATGGTGACGATGTGGAAGTTCGATCGCGCCAAGGGCAGGATCGATATCGCGAACTCCTTCGCGCTGGAGTTGCCGCCGTACTGGCAGGATCTGGCCGACGCGGGCAAACTCGCCAGCGACGGGTACTTCTTTGTCAACTCCTTCAACGTGGAGATGGCGACCGGCGGCATCGAGAGCGGCAAGCCGCCCTTCGAGGCGGGCGCCAGCAAGCGCGACATGGACTATCTGCACATTGTCAACTGGAAGAAGGCCGAGCAGGCGTTCAAGGCGGGCAAGGTCAAGGCCATCAACGGGTTCCCGGTGATCTCCATCGAAACGAGCGTGGCGGACGGGATTCTCTACCTTGCCCCCGAACCCAAGAGCCCGCACGGCGTCGACGTGACGCCGGATGGGAAGTTCATGGTGGTGGCGGGCAAATTGGACCCGCATGTCACGGTGTACTCGATCGAGAAGGTCAAGGCGGCGATTGCCGGCAAGAAGTTCACCAGCAATGACGACTACGGCATCCCTGTCCTCGACTTTGACGCCGTCAAAGAGGCCCAGGTGGAACTCGGGCTCGGGCCCCTGCACACGCAGTTTGATTACAAGGGCTACGCCTATACGTCGCTCTTTCTCGATTCCGCGGTCGCACGCTGGACGCTGGGCGGGGATTTCGCCAAACTGCACCCCGAGCAACCCTGGAAGCTCGTGACCAAGACACCGGTGCAGTACAACATCGGCCACCTGTGCGCGGCCGAGGGGGACACGGTCAGCCCGGACGGGAAGTACCTCATCTCGATGTCCAAGTGGTCCGTTGATCGCTTCCTGCCCACCGGCCCGCTGCTCCCACAGAACTTCCAACTCCTCGATATCGCCGCGACGGGCACCACGATGCCCGTGATTTACGACCTGCCGATCGGTGTGGGCGAGCCGCACTACTGCCAGATGATCAAAGCGGACAAGCTCAAGACCTGGACCGTGTACCCGGAGGTTGGATGGAACCCGCACACGCAGTCGCTGGACCCGAGGGCCCCCAAGAAGGGCGACGAGGGCGTGACCCGGGACGGAAACAAGGTCTTGGTGAAGATGACCGCGATTCGCAGCCACTTCTTCCCCGAACACGTTCAGGTGAACGAGGGCGACACCGTGACGTGGCGCATCACGGCTCTGGAGACGACCCAGGACGCGACCCACGGCTTCTGCATCGGAGGCTACAACATCAACCTCTCGCTGGAGCCCGGCGAGTTCTCCGAGTTCACGTTCGTCGCCGACAAGCCGGGGACATACCCCTTCTATTGCACCGAGTTCTGCTCGGCGCTGCATCTGGAAATGATGGGCTACCTGCACATCAAGCCCAAGACGGCGGCCACGGCCCTTGCACCGGAATCCACGGGTGCCGCCGCGGCTGTCAAGTGACCTGCCGGTCCGCACGCGGCGAAAGCCGGGCGCGGGCCTTTCTCAGTCGCACCCGCCAGATCCGAATCGGATTGGCCCACGAGCGCGGACGAACCGGAGTGCACCATGGCGAGTCTCCTCGAGCATCTGATCGGCCCGCGTGTACCGGTCGACGAATTGAACGCACACCGTACGCGATATCTGACGCCGCCGGCGATCTTCATGCTTGCGCGGGTTCTGCTGTTGATCTCGGTCTTTCTGCCCTACTGGCGCATGGAACTTGAAGCCCCTCAATACCCCAAAGGCCTGTTCCTGACCGCCTACGTGAATCACCTCGCGGGCGATGTGAAGGAGATCGACGGCCTGAATCACTACATTGGCATGAGACCGCTGGGAGAGGCCGGCGCGTTCGAGCGAGCAGCGTCGATCTGGCTGATCATTGCCATGTTCCTTCTTGTGGAGGGGGCGGCACTGATCCACAGCCGTTGGGCGGTAGCCCTGGCCGTGCCAGCGATCGGGTTTCCCATCGGATTCGTGGTGGACCTTCACTACTGGATGGCCCGCTTCGGCCAGAACCTCGATCCCGGCGCCCCGCTCTCTGCATCGGTGAAACCGTTCACGCCCACGGTGATCGGCGAGGGCGGGATCGGACAGTTCAAGACCTACGCCGAGTTCGGAGAGGGTTACTGGCTCGCCGTGGCCTGTGCGGTGTTGACGATCGTGGGGTTCGTGTTCCACCGCCGAGCCTACAAGCCGCTCTTCGAGCGAATGAGCGGTTCACCCTGCTTGTCTGGAGCCTCAGCATGACGCGTGGCAGCGCGGGCATCTCGTGGTGTGCGGTGCTCTGCATGGCTCCGTGGCTGCTCGCCGCGCCCTCTGCGTCCACGCGCACGGCAGGTCCGTTGAGTCTTGCCCCTCCTGTTCCGGCGGTGACGGGGGCCATCGGGCGGCGCATCGCGGCCGCAAATGCCGGTGACACCATCGAGATCGGGCCGGGTGTGTATCGCGAGCACATCCGGATCGACAAGCCCCTGACGCTCGTGGGCCTGGGTTTCCCGGTGCTGGATGGGGGCGGCAGTGGCGACATCGTCGAGATCGCCGCGCCGGACGTGACCCTCAGCGGGTTCATCGTTCGCAACACCGGCATTGACCTGGACAAGGAGAACGCCGCCGTTCGGGTGCTCGCGCCCCGCGCCGTCATTGAGAACAACGTGCTCGACGACGTCCTGTTCGGCATCGACCTGCGCGAAGCGCCCGGCAGCGTTGTGCGCGGCAATGCGATCGGCGGCAAACGCCTTGACATCGCCCGTCGTGGAGACGGCCTGCGGCTGTGGCGCTGCAACGACGCCCTTGTGGAGAACAACCGAATCCACGACGGCCGCGACGCGATTCTGTGGTACTCCAGCGGCGTGACGGTGCGGGCCAACCGGTCCGATCACTGCCGCTACGGGCTCCACCTCATGTTCAGCGACCACGTGCTGATCGAGGAGAACGTGCTCACCGGGAACTCCGTGGGCATTTACCTGATGTACAGCAGCGAGGTCGAGATCCGGCGGAACCGGCTGATCGGCAACCGCGGCCCCAGCGGCTACGGAATCGGCCTGAAAGAGGCCGATCAATTCTGCGTCAAGGACAACCTGCTGACCGGCAACCGGGTGGGGGTGTACATCGACGGCTCACCGTTCACGAACAAGCGGCCGGGAGAGTTCACCCGCAACACCGTTGCGTACAACGACATCGGGTTCACGTTCCTTCCGTCAGCTCACGGCAATGAACTCACCGAGAACAACTTCATCGACAACATCGACCAGGTGTTCGTGGCCGGTCGCGGCGACCTGAAGGCCAACCGCTTCTGGAAGGGCGATCGCGGGAACTTCTGGAGCGATTACACGGGCTACGACCAGAACGGCGATGGCATCGGAGACTTTGTGCACGAGCCCCAGACCTTCTTCGAGAGCATGATGGACAAGGAGCCCAGCCTGCGGCTCTTCCTGTTCAGCCCCGCGCAGCAGGCCATCGAGTTTGTCGGCCGCGCCGTGCCCTCCGTGCGCCCTGAAGCGAAGTTCACTGACGAGGTGCCGCTCATGCAACCCGTGCTCATGGGTCTGGACGACGAGCCCGCGCGCGTCGCCCCAGGCGGGCTCGCGTGGGTCGCTGTCGCGCTCTTCATCGCCGGAGGAGCAACTACCGTCCTGGCGCGTCGCTCGGGACGGCGTCTGCCACGTGCCGCGAACCGGCCACTCGGCCCGGCCGTGAGCCACTTCATCCTTGGGGGTGCGTCATGATCAACATTCATCGGGTCACCAAGCGGTTCGGGCGGGCCCCGGCCGTGGACGACGTGACGCTGGACATTCCGGCCGGCGACAGCGTTGCGCTCTGGGGGGCAAACGGGGCGGGCAAGTCGACGCTCATCCGCTGCGTCCTTGGCCTCCTGCGCTTCAGCGGGAGCATCAGCATCGCTGGCCACGATGTTTGGCGTGATGGCAAGCGGGCGCGCCTGCTGGTTGGCTACGTGCCCCAGGAACTGGGGTTTTACGACGACCTCGGTGTTGCCGACGCGGTGCACTTCTTTGCACGCCTCAAGAGCGTGGCGGTGCGATCGACCGATGACGTGCTCGCACCCGTCGGTCTGGGCGGACACGAGACCAAACGCATCCGCGAGCTGTCGGGCGGCATGAAGCAGCGCCTGGCGCTCGCCATCGCCACACTGGGGGACCCACCGGTGCTCGTGCTTGACGAGGTCACGGCCAGCCTCGATGCGTGCGGTCGCGACGAGTTCCTTTCCCTCCTGACACGGCTCTCCGGCTCCGGACGCACCCTGCTCTTCGCCTCCCATCGAACCGAAGAAGTCGCGACACTTGCCAAGCGCGTCGTCGTCCTCGATCACGGTCGGGTGGCGTCGGTGTGTGCTCCTGGCGAGTTCGCACCCCACGCCGCGAGAGGCACGGTTCTGCATCTGGTCATGCCCGCGCGGGTGCGGCAGCAAGCAATAACGTGCCTGCGGAACGGTGGCCTTGTGCCCGTCTTGAACGGCGTGGGGGTGCTCGTTCCGGTCGCCAATGAGCAGAAGGCCAGGCCCTTCCGCATGCTCGCCGAGGCCCGCATCACGATCGACGACTTCGAGCTCGTCCCCTGCCCGACCCCTGCCAGCAGGGTCATCGAGGTCAATACGGAGGAGCGTCCATGACCACTGTCGCCCTTCCTGTCCCCGGGCCGTCCAACCTGCAGACCGCGCCCCAGCGTGTGCCGCCCGGCATCCTTCGCAGTGTCGCCACCATCGGGGGTCGCGAGTTGCGAGAGGCCGTTCAGAGCCGCTGGTTTGTCCTCTACACGCTTGCCTTTGCGGTGCTCGGGCTGGCCATTGCCTTCGTCTCCGCCGCGGGGGCGGGCGGTACGGGGTTGGCCGGCTTTGGACGCACCACCGCGGGGCTCATCAACCTCGTTCTGCTTGTGGTTCCGCTCATGGCCCTCACGGCCGGTGCCGCGTCCATCGCTTCGGACCGCGAGCGCGGCATGTTGCAGTACCTCCTCGCGCAGCCCGTGTCGCGGTTCGAGGTCCTCATCGGCAAGTATCTGGGGCTCCTGGGAGCCCTGTTCGCCTGCCTGTGTCTGGGCCTGGGTTCGTGCGCGGCCATCCTCGCGTGGAAGGGACAGGCGACCCACCCCACAAGCATCTTGTGGTTCGCGGGGCTTTCGCTCTTCCTGGCCATGGGCATGCTGAGCGTGGGCATGCTGATCTCCGTGCTTGCACGAAAGGCCTCGGTCGCTGTCGGCACGGCCGTGTTCGTCTGGTTCACGCTGGTCTTTTTGACAGACCTGGCGCTCATGGCCGGTGCCATGGCCCTGCGTCTTCCCATAGAGAGGCTCTTTGCGATCGCGCTGATCAACCCCTTGCAGGTGTTCAAGATGTGGTCCCTGCACGCAGTCGATGCCACACTGGACGTCCTTGGTCCGGCGGGCCTTTACGCGACCGAGGAGTTCGGCGCCCGCCTGCACCTCCTCTTCGGGGCATGCCTTCTCGCGTGGGTTGTGGTTCCGCTCGCGGCAGCGTCGGCGGTGTTCACCCGGAGGTCCCCTCTATGAGATTGAACCTGTCTTTCATCGCGGTGTGGCTCGTCCTCGCGGCCTCGGCGGGCTGCGACCGCCGCGAAGTGGCAGGGCCGCCCGAGTTGAAGTTGGGCCGCCAAGAGTGCGCCCACTGCGGCATGCTCATCAACGAGGACCGCTGCTCCAGCTCCCTCTTGGTCGAGCGGGGCGACCGGCGCGAGCACGCCCTCTTCGACGACATCGGGTGCATGCTGGACTTTTCACACGACGATCATCATGATGCCCGAGTCGTCGAGTGCTTCGTGCACGACTACCCAACCCGAACATGGCGGGCTTCGAAGGACATGCTGTTCCTCGTAGCGTCGAGCGAACAAGTGACCACCCCCATGGGGTCCGGAATCGTGGCGTTCAGCGACCGCGCGGCCGCGGAACAGATGCGCACGGAGACCGGCGGTGAGTTGCTGGACTATGACCGCGTCGCTCTCGTTCGCCGAGCCCGTACAATCCAAGGAGGTACCTCCCCATGACGCGCCTTCACGGCCAGCGTCCGTGAGTGCGGACCGTCGCGTGTCCGGGGGCCTCTCCGACGGGCGCTCGGTCAATCGATGGGGGGAGCGGAGTCATCGCATGCTCTCACAAACGGTCGAATATGCCCTTCGTGCCATGATGCACCTTTCAGGGTTGGAGTCCAAAGCCGCCATCAACTGCGAGACCATCGCCGCCCGCACGAAGGTTCCTCCGCGCTACTTGTCCAAAGTCCTGCGAGATCTGGCTGTCGCGGACCTGGTGGTGTCGCAGCGCGGACCAAACGGCGGGTTTTCACTCGCTCGCCCGCCAGAGCAGATCTCCATGCTCGATGTTCTCAACGCGGTCGATCCGATTCAGCGCATCAGAAAGTGCCCGCTCGGCAACCCCGCCCACCTTCAATTGTGTTCGATCCACCGGCGCATTGACGATGCCATCGCCATGGTGGAACGGGAGTTCGAGCGCACCTCACTGGCCGACGTGCTATCGAGCAATTCCAGTTCGCCGGATCGGTGCAGCGCGTTGATCACGCCCAGAAGTTGTGGTAAGCCGGGCGTAACGGGCCGCTAGGCAACCGCGACGCGACCCCCCGCGTCCATGGCCTTTGCCCTCCTTGGTCCAGCCCGAAACGATCGCTCGAAGTGGACCGGGTTGAGGGGGAAGGTCAGGTTCTAGCCGCATCCACGCCACGCCGAAGTCCAGTTACGGGGACTTCGGCATCACACTCTTTGCGGGTCGACCAGCGAGTGGCATGACGACAATCGCATTCGTCGGCGCCGGGCACACGCTCGCGCAGACCCCGCACCCGGTGCACACATCGGGTCGAATCGTGGGCCTACCGGCGCTGACTTCGATGGCGTGTGGTACCGGGCATCGTTCCGAACACACGGTGCAGAACGAGCCGGTGTGGGCGAGGCACGCCATCGTCTGGATCCACGCGACACCCATCTTCCGCGGCTGATCCGCGTGGAGCACCCCGGGCTTGCACGCGGCAATGCACGGGGTGTCCACGCACATGATGCACGCGGAGGCGTGCAGGTCGATCATGGGGGTCCCGACCGCTTCGCGGAAGCGGGCGGGGGCGTGCACGATGGCGCTGACGGGGCATGCGGAAATGCACTCGTTGCATCGCGTGCAGCCGGAGAGGAATGAGACCTCGTCAACGGCACCCGGCGGACGGTGGATGGGCAGTGCGAAGCGCCGGCCGATCCCCATGCCCCCTCCGCCCTCCCCACCTCTTCCGCCCGCAGCGGAGACAGTCGCCCGGGTGGACGGATCTGTCGAGGCGGTGGCGTTCGTGAGGACGGCCCCGACGATGTCGAGTCTGTTGCGCGCCGATTGGGCGAGACGACCAAACAGCCGACCTCGCAGCAGTTCGCGCCGAGATAGCTTTGGGTCCTCGGGCATCGTGGCGGGTCTCAGGGCCGTGCCGCCGGCATCTGCCCGTCGGCGACATCGGGAACGCCGAAGGTTGGTGCGAGTTGATCAAACTCCGCCGCGGGCACGTGACACTGCACGCAGTTGGTGCGAGAAAGGTGGTCCGGACGCCAGCCGTCGTACCCGTGCTCGCCGTGGCAACTGACGCAGTTGGTACGCATGAACGTGGTGTGGGGCATGACCGGAGGCGCGCCCGCCCACGCACGCGTCCCGCCGTAGCCGCTGGAGCGGAAGCCGTGGAAGGAGTTGGGCGGCAGAGGGTCGTTGCCAAGAAGCGGCCCGGCGGCCTCGACATGGCACTGTGTGCAGTTGGTGAGGTATGTATGCGAGACCATCTTCGCGATCTTGTCGCCGGCGTGCAGGCCCTGAGCGTGGCACGCGCGGCACGACTGGATGTTCAGATCCGCGATCGCATGCGGGATTACGGGCGGCGCGCCTTCGTACGCCCTGAGGGTGGCCCGCTGTCCCATCGACCGGACCCGTGCGGCAAACTTGTCCACCACGGCGGCCGGGTTGGCCCGACTCTCGGGAATAAGGTTGGGAGCCGGGTTATTCAATCGCCAGGGGAGGCTCTGCGAAGCCCGGTCGCCGGGCCTGACGGCCGATGCGGCTGGCGTTGACGCGGGGGCCGGCATGTTCGCCACCCTTGCCGGCGACGCCTGGGATTGACCACCCACGACCGATGTGGCCGCCACCACGCCGCACCCAGCCGCGAGTACCCCGAGCCATACCCATTCCACCTTCACGCGAAACCGCGAGGTCTTCGTCTGCATGAGCGGCTCCTAGCCCCGTCGCACGATGGTCACGGCGCACTTCTTGTAATCCGGCTGCTTCGAGTAAGGGTCGTACTCATCAAGCGTCACAAGGTTGATCAGCTTGCCCTCGTCGAAGAAGGGGACGAACACCTCGCCGGGCTTGGGGTCGCCGCGGCCGCCGATCCAGACGGGCAGGTCGATCTCGCCGCGCCGGCTCTTCACGGTGACAACCTCGTTGTTGCGGATGCCGAGCTTCGTCGCGTCGGCCTTGTTCATCTCGACGTAGGCCCTGGGCATCGCGCGGTGCAACTGGGGAATCCGTCGGGTCATGCTGCCCGAGTGCCAGTGCTCGAGCACGCGGCCGGTGCAGAGCCAGAAGGGAAACTCCGCGTCGGGCATCTCGGGCGGATGCTCGTGGGGGCGGAACCAGATCAGTGCTTTGTCATCCTTGCTCACGGAGTGATAGAACTGGAAGCCCTTGCCCTTGGCGACGTACGGGTCATCGAACTCGCTGAAGCGCCAGCGGGTCTCGCGCCAAGAGCCGTCGGGCTGTTCGACGACCGGCCAGCGCAGGCCGCGGGCCTTGACATACTCGGCGTACGGGGCGAGGTCCTTGTGCTTGTGCCGACTGAACACGCGATACTCGTTGAAGAGCCGCTCATCGACGTTTGCGTCGTAGTAATGTTCCCACTGCCAGATGGGGACTTCCTTCCCTGCCTTGTCGGTGGTGTGGAACAGCCACTTGCCGTCCTTGTCCTTCATGCCCGTGTCGCCCAGTTCCATCATCCTGTGGGATACCGCGATGGTCTGCCAGGCGTCGTCCCTCGCGTCGCCCGGCGGCTCGACCATCTTGAACCACTGCTGGGTGCGGCGTTCGCTGTTCCCGTACATCCCGTTTTTTTCGACCCACATGGCGCTCGGGAGGATCAAGTCCGCGAGTTCCGTGGTCGCCGTGGGATACACATCCGAGACGATCAGGAACTTGTCGGCGAGATCCTTCTTGGGGCGGAAGTTCCGATTGAGGTTGGGCATCGTCTGGCCGGGATTGGTCACCTGCACCCAGACGGTCGTGACATCGCCGCCCTTGTCGGTCGGCGTGTTGAATCGCTTGAAGAGTTCAACAGCGTGGTGGCCGACTTTGCTGCTGATCCGTCCCTCGGCAAGATTCCAGTGCTCTTCGGCGTGCTTGCGGTGTTCGGGATTGGCGATCGCGAGTCCGCCGGGAAGGAGGTGACAAAGCGTGCCCACTTCGCGGGCGGTGCCGCAGGCCGAGGGTTGCCCCGTCAGGCTCGTGGCGGCATCGCCGGGCTTGCCGAAGTGCCCGGACATGAGGTGGATGCCGTGGACGATGCAGTTGATCGCGGTGCCGCGGGTGTGCTGGTTGAAACCCATGCACCAGAAGCTGTTGATGCGGATGTCGCGGCGCATGAACAGCTCGCCGAGCATGCGGATCTTTTCGGCGGGCACTCCCGAAAGTGCCTCAACCATCTCGGGGGTGTAGGGCTCGACCGCGGCGGCGAACTCTTCGTAAGTCATCGGCACGCCGAGCATGTCCGGCGCCGTCTTCTCGTCCGGCTTGGGGCCGAGCTTGCGGAAGTTGCAGTGCTTGGCGACAAACTCCTTGTCGTACTTGTCGCTCTTGACCATCAGGTGGGCGATGCCGTTGGCGATCGCCAGATCGCCGTGGGGCTTGAAGTACAGCACGTGGTCGGCCAGGTCGCTCGTGCGTGTGCGACGCGTGGTCATGTCGATGATCGTGACTTGCTCGCCGCGCGTCCGGCGGTCCACCAGGCGGGAGAAAAGCACCGGGTGCATCTCCGCCATGTTGTTGCCCCACATGATGGCCACGTCGCAGGCTTCGATGTCGTCGTACACGCCGGGCGGCTCATCGACGCCGAACGTCGACAGAAACCCCGTGACAGCCGAGGCCATGCACAAGCGCGGGTTGGCGTCGATCAGGTTGGTGCCAAGTCCGGCCTTCACGAACTTGTTGGCCGCGTAGCCCTCGGGAATGGTCCACTGGCCTGAGCCATAGAAGGAGAACCCCTTCGGATTGGCCATGATGCGCTTGGCGATCGTCTCGATGGCCTCGTCCCAGGAAATAGGCACCATCTTGCCGTTCTTGCGCAGCATGGGCGTGGTGAGGCGGTCCTTGCCGTAGAGCGCCAGCCCCACGTGGTAGCCCTTGACACACAACAGGCCCTTGTTGACCTCGGCCTTCTGGTCTCCCTGGATGGCGACGACGCGGCCGTTCTCGGTGCCCACCATGACATGGCACCCGGTGCCGCAGAACCGGCAGGGTGCCTTCTGCCACTTGAGAGACGAGCCATCCGGCTGGTTGTTCAGCACGGTGAGCGCGAATGCGCGGTTCGATCCCGAAGCCGCCGCCGCGGCCGTGGCCATGGCGGAGGCCTTGATGAAGGTACGACGATCAACGGTGAGCATGCAGTTCCTCCGCTGTCCGGATTCGATCGGCGCACGCGCTCGCGGCCGGCTCGGTGTCGAGATGCACAAACGTCACATCCACCTGGGTGATGCCCGGCGTACCCCGGAGTTCATCGAAGAGTTCGCGGTCGTCGTGGGCGCTCGAAGTCTCGGCGACCACGGCGACGCGCCGGCCGAACTGCTCCCCGAGCGTCAGCCGCGGGTCCGAGTGCAGCATCGCCATCGCCGCGGCCCCGGCCGGGTCATCCGTGAGCGTCAGGACCAGTCCACTTATCGCCATTTCCACGCTCCGTTGCCGCTCGTCATCGTGACCCGTGGGCACGTGTGCGAGAGCGGCCTAACCGACCTCTGGATATACTAGTCATCTAGTGACCGCGAATCGTCCCCTCGCCGACAGAATCGGAGATCAGCCCTTGCTGCCATCGAGCACCCGCGAAGACCGTGTGAGGGATACCGTCCGGCCCGGGCCCCGAGCCCCGTCCGCCTGGCCTGGGTGGCTGCTGCCGATCGGGTTCTTTGCGTTGGCCGTGCTCCTCTTGGCCGGCTCGCGCCAGGGCGGAGTCTCTGTGCCGACGGCCGTGGTCATTGACCGCGAAAGCCTGCGCGTGGGGCCGCGGCGGGCGGCGATGGCGGACCCGCCGCGCATCACGATCGACGGAGTGCCGCAGAACTGCAACGGGTGCCACCAGATCTTCCACTCCAACTCACCCGCCGGTGCAACCCTGAACTACCACCGGGAGGTCCGGCTTCAACACGGGCTGAACAACCGCTGCGTCAACTGCCACGACGCGCCGAACCGCGAGCGGTTGACCCTGCGCGACGGTGCCGCCGTTTCGTTCGCGGAAACACCGCAGTTGTGCGCTCAGTGCCACGGCACGGTCTATCGCGATTGGCAGCGAGGGACGCACGGAAAAACCCTCGGATCGTGGATCACCAACTCGGACGCACAGCGACGCCTGAGCTGCACCGAGTGCCACAACCCCCACGCGCCGAAGTACGAGCCCGTCACACCGCTGCCCGGCCCCAACACACTGCGCATGGGAGAACAGGTTGCAAGCCCGGCCCACGGTGCCCACGATGAGCAGAGCCCGCTTCAGCGCCGGCTTCGGAGCGTGCAGCCGGAGCAGCGCGATCACCCAACCGCGAACGGAGGCCGCCCATGAAGGACATTCGAATCTGGGATGGTGCATCAGGGCCGGCTTCGGGAGGCGAGCCGGAACTCACGCGGCGGAGTTTTCTGCGGACCGGCGCCGCGGCCGTCGGTGGCATGGCGGCGCTGGCCGCGGCCCTGAGCCCGCTGCGCGAACTCGCGTCGGACGACATCCCGAACTTCGACCAGTTCCTGCAGAAGCACTACAAGGAGATGACCGCCCCCGAGATGGAGCAGGCGCTCGAACGAATCCGCAAAAAGGTCGAGGATCGATACGCGGTGCGCCCACACCTGCGCGACGTCAAGCCCATGGAGGGCGTCGAGTTCGTCTACGCGCTCAATCTCTCCCGCTGCATCGGTTGCCGCAAGTGCGTGCACGCCTGCGTGGCGGAAAACAACCAGTCTCGCAGCCCGGAGATTCAGTACATCCGGGTGATCGAGATGCCCCGGGGCACCCTCGATGTCGAGAAGGGCAACCACCACTACGACCATCCCACCGTGCCGGATGCCGACCATTTTTACATGCCGGTGCAATGCCACCAGTGCGCCAACCCGCCCTGCGTCAAGGTGTGCCCCGTCGAGGCGACATGGCAGGAGCCTGACGGCATCACCGTCATCGACTACGACTGGTGCATCGGATGCCGCTACTGCGAGGCGGCGTGTCCCTACTGGGCGCGGCGGTTCAACTTCGCCAAGCCCAACCTCCCGAAGGACCAGCTCAACCCGAACATGAGTTACCTCTCGAATCGACCGCGTGAGAAGGGCGTGATGGAGAAGTGCCACTTCTGCCTGCACCGGACGCGTGAAGGGCGGATGCCCGCGTGCGTGGAGATCTGCCCGACGGGTGCCCGCAAGTTCGGGAACGTGCTCGACCCGAAGTCGGAGGTCTCGGAGATCCTCAAGACCAAACGCGTGTTCGTGCTCAAAGAGGAGGTCGGCACGCTCCCTCGGTTCTTCTACTACTTCGACGAGCGCTACCCCAACACGCTGGACCCCGAGGCCGTGGCCATTGCCGAGCGACTCAAGGCCGAGGAAGGCGATGCGTACGGTTGCCTCCCCGGCGCGACGGGCCCCCGGAGAGACTTCGTCGCCGCGTCAACGCCGGAGTGGTGGAACGGAGCGAGGGCATGAAGACCTACCTCACCTTTCTGGTCCGGTGCTTTCGCCTCAGCTTCGTCGGCGACTACCGGTATTACGCGTGGATGTTCCTGCTCACCGTCTTCGTGCTCCTGGGCCTCAACGCCTACTGCAAGCAGCTGGTGCACGGTCTGGCGACCACGGGCTTGACCGACCAGGTGTCGTGGGGCTTCTACATCGCGAACTTCACGTTTCTGGTGGGCATGGCGGCCGCGGCGGTCATGCTGGTCATCCCGGTGTACATCTACCGCAACCGCGAGCTGCACGACCTGGTCATCTTCGGCGAGCTGTTCGCCGTCGCCGCGATCATCATGGCCATGCTGTTCGTAACGGTCGACCTTGGCCGTCCGGAGCGGTTCCACCACCTGCTGCTCAGATTCAACTTCCCGGTCTCGATGCTGACGTGGGACGTGCTGGTGCTCAACGGCTACTTGTTGCTGAACCTGCACATCTGCGGCTACCTCGTCTACTGCGCCTATCGCCGTCGCCAGCCCAGCAAGCTCTTCTACATTCCGTTTGTCTTTGTGGCCATCGTCTGGGCGATCAGCATCCACACCGTCACGGCGTTCCTGTACAGCGGCCTGGGCGGCCGGCCATTCTGGAACTCGGCGGTCGTGGCGCCCAGGTTCTTGGCCTCGGCCTTCGCCGCGGGCCCGGCGTTCCTCATCCTTTCGCTTTCGGTGCTCGCGCGGTTCACAACCTACCAGGTACCCGCCAGGGCGTTCATGACCCTGCGCAACACGGTGGCCATCGCCCTCTCGATCAGCATGTTCCTCCTCGGCTCCGAGATGTTCACGGAGTTCTACACCGACTCGGCGCACGGGGCGTCCGCGAAGTACCTGTTTTTCGGGCTGCACGGCCGGCATGCCTTGGTGCCGTGGATCTGGTCGGCGATCGCGCTCAACCTCGTGGCCATGCTGCTCCTCTACCTCCCGATCACCCGCAAGCTCCCCGTGCTTCAAGCCGCGTGCGTGATGCTCATCGTCGGCATCTGGATCGAGAAAGGGATGGGCATGATCGTGCCCGCGTTCATCCCCACGCCTCTGGGCGAGATCGTCGAGTACCTGCCCACGCTGAACGAGACCCTGGTCACCCTGGGCATTTGGGCCGGCGGGTTGCTCATTTACACGATCTTGGTGCGAGTGACCGTGCCGGTCCTGACCGGGCGATTGACGTATGACCAGGAGTTCTCAGTTGCGACAGACATGCGTTCGCCCAGCGTCGCAGAGATCCCGGAGGCTCACTCGTGAATCCCCACCCAACCGCCGAAGAGGCGCAGCAATCGCTCCGCGACCATGTCGTGACCAAGGCGATGGATGCCCGATTGCGTCGTGGCGGCCTGATCGATCGAGTTGAGATGATGCGACTGCTCGAGGACCGCGCCGTGGTCCGTTACCCGCTCGGCGTCCGGTTCGATGCCGAGCCGCTCCAGCCCGGTGAGTTCGCCTGTCTCGAGAGCCTGGGCGAGCACCCCTCGGACGGCTTCTGCCTGTTCATCCACCCGATGTTCGAGAACGTCGACGACCTGATCCCGCTGCTGATCGCCTACTACATCCCGTCGGTCAACTACGGCGATGTCGCGTCGCACGTCGAAGCCGAGCTCTTTGGCGCATCCCTTCTGGGCATCGATGTCGAGGAGTACTACACGATCCTCTGCTCGGTCGCCGACACGCTCGGCACCGCACCGGGCACCTCGAACGCCATGCCCGGCTGCGGGGGGCATCAACCATGAGCACCTCGCGCCAACCGAAGACACCGACGAGCAAGGCCGCCCCAGTTCCCGGGACGTACAAGTCCTTCGTGGCCAAGTACCCGGCCCTGGGCCGTGCCCACGAGTACATCGCCACCGCCGTGGAGGCCACCGTGACCTTTCCCCGATTGACGTACCAGAGTCTATGAGAGTTCGAGCACTTCCGCACCCCGCTGCCGGGCCGACCGGAGCGAAGCGGAGGGCGGC
>FRDC01002167.1_pt1 | contig 15881 bp, 17 predicted proteins | sample 1106171 | NCBI WGS metagenome assembly FRDC01 (sample SAMEA3930566, study PRJEB13176) | freshwater metagenome | biome: Drinking water system; feature: drinking water; material: water | place: Singapore | collected 2014-12-20 | reverse complement strand
GTGTCCACGCTTGAGCAGCGTGTCGCCGCGACTCAGTCGGACGATCCGAAGCTCCCGTATTTGCGCACGCTTGTGGTGCTGACTAAGAAGGTGGATCTCGACCTGGCCCATCAGATCGAAGGGCTGACCCATCTCTATCGCGATCTCGATGAGATGCATGATTTTGTCCATGAGATCTATCCGGCGGAGTAAGAACGATGGCTGTAGCCAAGACGGCCTGCGTGACTGGAACCGAACGGTTGGGCTTCGATACCCTGCTGCTCGATCTGTGCGCGACCGAGCCGGTGGGGTTTATCGGTGGACAGTACCTCATCCTCGATAGCCGAATCGTTTTGCCGAATGGCAAAACCGTCAAGCGGGCCTACTCGTTTCTTACCGGCGATGCCGAGCAGCGCCGCTTTCAGCTTGCCGTAAAGCGCATCCCGGACGGATTAGGTTCCGCGTTCGTACATGAGCTGGTAGCAGGAACGGATATTTCGTTCAGCGGACCCTGGGGCAAGTTCGTCCCGCGGGAAGGGGGCTCCGGCAGCATCTTGATACTGGCGACGGATACAGGGATTACCGCGGCGCTGGGATTCTTACGTGCGACCCGTTTTGCGTCGTTGCTTCCTCAGGCCCGGCTCATTTGGCTGCGCGACTCAGCGGAGTACTTCCTCCCGGATGCATTCGTGAGGACGCAGATTCCCGCAGCCTGTGGTGAGGTGAGAATCGCGGCGATTCCCGCAGTCGGTCATCCCGAACGGATTGCCTATGCCCGAGCCATGCTCCGTGAGGTGCTGTCGCGCTGCGATTTTGCTCAGGCCTTCATTGCGGGCGATGGAGCGGTAAATCAGGTGTGGCTCGATGATTTGATCGCAGTTGGAGTGGCTGTCAGCAAGGAGCAGGTGGAGTCGTTCTTCAATATGCCGAAGAAATCCGCATGACCGGACGGGAACAGATTCTTGCCGCGCTGGAAGCCGCACTTGGGTTTGGGGAGACGAGCGTCATCGTCCGTTCGTCCGGTGCGATCGCCGAGGTCCATGGCCTCTTGGCCCTGCGGCAGGGGGCCGAGTGGGTCACACTTGGCGAGGAGGGCCAGACCCATGTGCATCTCAAGATTGAGGATGGAAGCCGTCTTCGTTATCGACAGCAGGATGAGGGGAATGCTGCGTTGGAGCTAGCAGGGCCGGATGGGGAGTTGCTCTGTCGCGTGACGTTCCGGGGCACGAACCAGGCGAAGACTGAGAGTTACAACCCTGAGCGTGCCGCAAAAATTCAGGAGCGTTTCGGCGGTTTGGTGGAATGTGCCGGGACCTGACCGATGGACAAGAACGTACCGCCGAAAGATCGGAAGGGGTTGCGCACCGGGTTCACTACCGGCGCATGCGCCGCGGCGGCCGCCAAGGCCGCGGCTCGCTGTCTCGTGAAGGGGGCCCTACTGTATGAAATTGAAACGACCTTGCCGAATCGGACACGCGTCACGTTCGCGCTCGCCCGTTGCGAGCGGCTGGAGAACCGTGCGATTTGCAGCATCATCAAGGATGCAGGCGACGATCCCGACTGTACGCATAGGGCCGAGTTGACGGCGGAAGTCGAGTTGCGCACCGAACCAGGCATCGAAATCAGGGGCGGGCAGGGCGTGGCCACGGTCACCAAAACCGGGTTGGGTTTAGAGATCGGCGGGCCTGCAATTAACCCGGTCCCGCGGCGCAATATCACGGAGATGGTGGGAGAAGAACTTGCTGGCGCTCCCTACGGAGGTGCAGTCGTGACGATCAGTGTGCCGGGCGGTGAAGAGATGGCCAAGCAGACCACCAACTCGCGGCTCGGCCTCCTGGGCGGCATCTCCATCCTCGGCACGACCGGTATCGTGAGGCCCTATTCCACGGCGGCGTTCAAGGCGAGCGTGATGCAGGAGATTGATGTCGCAGCGGCCGGCGGGCTGCGCGAGTTGGTGCTGACGACCGGCGGCAAATCGGAACAGTATGCGATGGCGTTGTATCCGCAGGTGCCGGAACAGGCCTTTATCCAGGTAGGCGACTTCATCGGCGTCGGCGTCAAACGATGTGCGAAGCGAGGGATCGCGCGAGCCATCATCGTCGGGATGATGGGGAAACTCTCGAAGATGGCCAACGGCAAGATGCAGACGCATGCCGCCGGATCGGACGTGGACATGGCGTTTTTGGCTACACTGGCCACTGAGCTTTCCGCGTCGGACGAGTTGGTGGCAGCCATCCGTCAGGCCAATACCGCTCGTCATGTGTTGGAATTGTGCCGTGAGTCTGGTCTGGTCGGTATCACGTCGCTGATTTGCAAGAGGGTGGTCGAGCATTGTCAGGCTCACGCGGGTGGCACACTGGCGGTGGAAACCTGCTTGGTGGATTTCGGCGGATCGTTGCTCGGTCGGTATCCGGAGGTACAGACATGAATGATATGAGACAGATGACCGCGCTCGGGCGGAGCATCGAAGATGGCAGTTTTGCGATTATCGATCAGGAGGCCGGTCCGCACGAGTTCAGGCCGGATGAATGGGAAGTGGTGCGCCGAGTAATTCATGCCACGGCGGACTTCGAGTTTACGACCCTGATGCGCTTTCATCCCGATGCGGTGCGCGCCGGGGTGGCGGCTCTTCAAGGAGGCTGCCCGCTGTTGGTCGATGTGAAGATGATTTCCGCCGGCCTGAACGAGGAGCGGCTCTCTTCTTACGGTTGCAAGGTCTATTCGTTTATTTCGGACGAGGATGTGATTGCGACGGCCAAGGCCAACAACTCGACACGCGCGATCGAGGCCATGAAAAAGGCACATCGCCTTCATCTGCTCGATGGAGCGGTGGTGGCGATCGGCAATGCCCCAACGGCCTTACTGGAGTTGGCCCATTTGATTCGCAAGGAGGGCGCGACGCCGGCTCTCATCATCGGCGTGCCGGTCGGGTTCGTGTCGGCGGCTGAATCGAAGGACGTCACGCTGGAACTCTCGACTCCCTCTATCGTGGCCCGCGGCCGCAAGGGGGGCAGCCCCATCGCCGTTGCGATTATCCATGCTCTGTTGCTCCTTTCGGCAAAGGTTCCTGTATGAGTCCACGGCGCGCCATTACCTTGATCGGGATCGGGGACGACGGTTGTGCAAGCCTGACGAGCCGCGCCGTGAACGCGGTGATGAAGGCGGGGGTGCTTGTGGGTGGCGAGCGCCATCTTGAATTCTTCCCGCAGTTTCAAGGCGAGAAGATCGTGATCAAGGGAGGCGTGGCGTCGGTGCTCGACCGGGTGGCAGAACTGGCAGAGGAACAGAATATTTGTGTCGTGGCGTCCGGCGATCCATTATTTTTTGGCATCGGCAGTCTGGTGATCAAGAGGCTGGGGGCTGAACATGTCGAGGTGCTGCCTCAGCCCAGTTCGATGCAATGGGCCTTCGCGCGAGCCGGATTGAAGTGGGACGATGCAACCGTTGTGTCCCTGCATGGCCGCTCGTCAGAGGGATTCCTGACCAGACTCAAGGAGCAAGCCAAGGTGGCGATCTTCACCGATGAAAAGAATTCGCCATCAGTGTTAGCTCAACGCATGGTCCTATATGGAGAGACTGCCTGGGAGGCCTGGGTCTGTGAAAATCTTGGCGGTCCGGATGAAAAGGTTCGGCGATTCGGCGTAGCGGCACTTGCTACTTGTCAGGATGTTGGGCCGCTCAATGTGCTGTTGCTCGTCCGCTCCGATCCCTCCTGGCGCGCTCCCTGCACCATTCCGTTTCTCCATGAGGATCAATTCGCGAAGCGGATGCCGAAGAAGGGCCTCATCACGAAGCGTGAAGTGCGATTGTTGTCGCTGGCCGCGATGGGGATCAGACCGGACAGTGTGGTCTGGGATATCGGGGCCGGTTCCGGTTCCGTGTCAATCGAGGCAGCCTTGCTCGCACCGAAAGGCCTGGTCTACGCGATCGAGGTTGATCCGGAGGGCGTCGAGATCTGCCGCGAAAATCTGTTGGCCCATGCGGTGGACAATGTGCGCGTCATCGTAGGCCGAGCGCCGGAGGCGCTGATCGGTCTGGAAGCGCCCGATGCCGTCTTCATCGGTGGCAGCAAAGGGAGCATGGAAAAGATCATCGACGTTGTCATGGACCGGCTGCAACCGTGTGGACGCCTGGTCGTGAATGCCATCACCTTGGAGAATGTCGCAGAGACTTATCAGACCTTGCGGAAGCGCGGGTTGGTGCCGGACGTCACGTTGCTGCAAGTCTCGCGCGCCGAACCCTTGGCTCATTATCTTCGTTACGAATCCTTGAACCCGATTCAAATTTTTGCCGTCGAGAAGCCCAGTCAGACAGGAGCGGTCTCATGAACTACGGAACATTATATGGAGTCGGGGTCGGTCCCGGTGCGCCGGATCTGATCACGCTGCGTGCGCTCAATGTGCTGAAGCAGGCGCAGGTTCTTGCCTTGCCGCGCAGCTCCGATTACGGAGAGTCGATGGCCTGGAAGATCCTCAAGCCGACTCTGGGCGAGATTCCTGGACAGGAACGAATATTTCTGACGTTCCCGATGAACAAAGACCCGGAGCGGTTGCGGCCTGCCTGGGATGCTGCCTTTACGGCCATCGGGGAGCGCCTGGAGAAAGGATTGTCGGTTGCCTTTGCGACGGAAGGCGATCCTTCGCTCTTTAGCACTTTCATCTATCTACGGCGGGAAGCTCCGCCCCGCTGGCCCGGTATCCGCATCGAGGTCGTCCCAGGTGTGTCCTCGATCATGGCGGTGCCCTCTGTGACCGGCGTGCCTCTGGCAGACGGGCAGGAGCGGATCGCTATTCTCCCCGCGAGCTACGGGGTCGAGGATTTGAGTCAGGTGCTGGAGATGTTCGACACCGTCGTCTTGATGAAGATGGGCACCGAGATTCCCAAGGTCGTTGAGGCGCTGGAGCAGCAGGGGCTGACCGACCGTGCGGTCTATGTGTCGAAGGCCACGATGGCTGAACAGCGGATCGTTCGGGACATCCGCACGATCCAAACCGAGCGGGGCGATTGTTTTGCAATGATGATCGTGTCGCGCAAGGAACGGAGCGGATTGTTGGCAGGTGTGGTTCCGGCCACGCCGCGCCCGGCCGGTAGAGAGACAGGGGCATGACAGCCGAACGCATACCATTTGCCGTCTATGCCATTACGAAGCATGGGATCGCGATTGCCGCCCGCTTGCTGCCGCAACTGTCCGGCGCGGACCTCTTCGTCTCGGAGAAGCTGATCGCCTCTGCGCCAGCCGGTGCGCTTCGTCTGCCGCTCCCGATGGGGCCTACGCTGATCGAGACCTTTCCTGCGTACGATTGCCACATTTTCATTATCAGTGTCGGAGCCGTGGTGCGGATGATCGCGCCGCTCTTGAAGAACAAGAAGGTCGATCCAGCGGTGGTCTGCATCGACGATGCAGCGCGTTTTTCGATCTGTGTCCTGTCCGGTCACGTTGGCCGCGGCAATATCTTTACTGAACGGGTCGCGACCGCCTTGGGCGCGCAATCAGTCGTGACCACCGCGTCCGACGCGATCGGCACCTTAACGGTGGATATTTTAGGCCGCGATCTGGGATGGACGCTCGACGATATGGACCGCAATGTGACGAGAGGCTGCGCCGCAGTGGTGAATGCGACCAAGGTGCTCTTCGTGCAGGAAACGGGAGAGCCGGACTGGTGGCCGGCTGAGAAGCCCTTGCCGGAAGGGATCCGCTATGCCACTTCGCTGGAGGGCGTGAACCCGAACGAGTTTGAAATTCTGCTGATTGCGACGGATCGTGAAATCGGCCTGTCGCATCCGGCCCATTGGGAGAATGCCGTCATCTATCGTCCGAAGAGTCTCGTGCTGGGGATCGGCTGCGACAGGGGAACGGCTCCCGATTTGGTGGAGCGGGGAGTCCTGGCCCTCTTGGCCAAACAGGGTCTCTCCCCCAAGTCGGTGAAAGAGCTGGCGTCGATCGACGCGAAGAAGGATGAGCAAGCTTTGCTGGCCTTGAGCGAAAAATATGGCTGGCCGCTGCGCATCTATCCGGCTGCGCAATTGGATATGGTGCCGGGCATCCAGAATCCATCGGAAAAGGTGAAACAGCATGTCGGCTCGCGCGGGGTTTCGGAGCCGGCCGCGCTGCTCGCGGCCGGGGCGGATGAACTGCTTGTGCCCAAACAGATTTATACGGAGCCGGGCGCGGGGCGATCGATGACTTTGGCGGTGGCGCGGCGGGCCTTCGTGAAACGGCAGATGGAGGTGGGCAGCCTATGAGCGAGGCAAAAGGAATTCTCTATGTCGTGGGCATCGGACCTGGCGCGCAGGACCATGCGACTCCGGCCGCCTTGAAGGCGATTGCCGAGTCCCAGCTCGTGGTCGGCTATAGCACCTATATCAAGCTGGTCCGCCATCTGCTCGAGGGAAAAGAGATCATCAAGACCGGGATGACGGAAGAGATTGGCCGTGCTCGTGCCGCCATTCAACGGGCGAGAGATGGCGCCACGGTTTCGTTGATCTCCTCCGGCGATGCGGGAGTCTACGGCATGGCAGGTTTGGTCTTTCAGGTGTTGAAAGAAATGGGCTGGAAGAGAGGCAACTCGCCAGAGCTCCGGCTCATTCCAGGGATGACCGCGCTCAATTCCTGCGCCTCCCTGGTCGGCGCGCCGCTGGTCCATGACTCTTGCTCGATTTCGCTGTCGGATCTGCTGACCCCCTGGTCGGTGATCGAGCGCCGGATCGAGGCGGCGGCCAGCGCGGATTTCGTGATCGGTCTGTACAATCCGGCCAGCGGCCGGCGCACAAGGCAGATCGTCGATGCCCAGGCGATTATCCGGCGTCATCGTGAAGGGAACACGCCAGTGGCCCTCGTGAAGAGCGCCTATCGCGACATGGAGCAGGTGATTCTGACGGATCTGGAGAATTTTCTGGATTACGAGATAGGGATGTTGACCACCGTCATCATCGGGTCGAGCAATACCTTCATGTTCGAGGGCTATATGGTCACGCCGCGCGGCTATACCAATAAGTACAGTTTCGACGGGGCCGTGCTTCCTGGTCAGCGGCCAGGCTTTTCGCTTGTCGTGCCTCCTGCATCGGAGGCGGACTGATGGCGCTGGTCGGACGTTTAGCCGGGGCTATTCTGGCCGAGACGGAAGGGCAGTTCTTTCTGGTGGGCAATCCCAAGGTGCCCTGCGATTTCGTCGCGGTGGGGTTCGAGTCTCCTGGCGTGATCGATGCCATGAAGCGGCCCTTTATCAGACTGTCGCCGCTTCGTCCGATTCAGGTGCCGCAGCCGTCCGTGACGATGCAGGTCGAAGGAGAAGTCTTGGCCCGGTTACTGGTCGATCGGTTCGTGATTCAGCGGAATGGATCGGTGAGCGATCGCCTTTGGCGTTTGGTGACCGATCCCAAGCAGGAAAACCGCGCGGTGCCTGGTGGCACGATCGACGCGCGGTGGCTAGGCGAAATCCCGGCAGAGATTTGGCAGATTGTGCGAGAGACCGTGTTGAAGTGTACGTAAAGGAGTTTTGATGCGTGTCTATATTATTGGAGCGGGTCCGGGCGATCCCGAACTGCTCACGCTTCGCGGAGCGGAGTTGATCGCGTCTTGTCCCGTCGTGCTCTACACAGGCTCGCTGGTCCCCAAGGAAGTCATCGCCCGTGCCAGGGCTGACGCCAAGGTGATGGACTCATCGGGGATGACGCTCGAACAGATCGTCGAGGTGATCGTGGCCGCTCGCGATGCGGACCAGGATGTGGCGCGGGTCCATACCGGCGATCCGATGATCTTCGGGTCCACCGCCGAACAGATGCGCCGGTTGATGGAGTTGGGGATCGGCTACGAGATTATTCCCGGTGTCTCCTCCTTCACCGCGGCGGCGGCGGCGTTGGGCCGAGAACTCACGCTGCCGGAACTGTCTCAGACGGTGATTCTGACCAGGGCGGAGGGGCGGACCTCGATGCCGGAGGGAGAAAAACTGGAAGCCCTGGCGAAGCATCAAGCAACCTTGGCGCTATTTTTAAGTATCACTCTCCTCAAGGATGTCGTTCGTGATTTGACTCCATCGTATGGAGCCGATTGTCCCGTGGCGGTGGTGCATAAGGCGTCTTGGCCGGATCAGGTGATTGTGACAGGGACCCTGGCGGATATTGTCGACAAAGTGAGAGCGGCCAAGCTCAATTCAACCTCGATGGTGTTGGTGGGGCGTGTGCTCACGGCGACCGAGTTTGCCAATTCGAAGTTGTACGATCCGGAGTTTACCCATCGGTTCCGGAAGGGCGAGCCGGCTGTGAAGCAGCAAGGAGAGATGCGTGCCGACTGAGCCGGAAACTCGAACAGGCATGGTCTATCTGGTCGGGGCAGGGCCTGGCGATCCAGGGTTGCTCACGGTCCGTGCCTTGGAATTGCTGCGTGCTGCGGATGTGGTCGCCTATGACGAGTTGGTTTCTAAGGCCATCCTTTCGCTCGTCAGGCCTGAGGCCGAGCTACTATCAGTAGGCCGGCGTCATGGTGAGGGAGCGATAGGCTATCGATTGCACCCGGAGGTGCTGGCTCGCGTCAAAGCTGGCAGGACCGTCGTGAGGTTGAAGGCGGGAGATCCGCTGATCTTCGGGCGGGGCGGGGAGGAGGCGGAGGAACTGGCGGAAGCTGGCATTCCCTGCACGATCGTTCCTGGTATTTCATCCGCTCTTGGCGCAGCAGCCTATGCGGGGATTCCATTGACCCATCGAATGCATTCCTCCAACGTGACCTTCCTAAGCGGCCACGATGTCGAGGGGAGCCAGAGTCTCACCGACTGGTCCAAGGCGGCCGGCGGCAAGGGTACCCTGGTGTTGTTCATGGCTGCCAGAAAACTTTCGGCGAATCTTCAGCGATTGATTCAGGCAGGCCGCTCATCTGAGACTCCCGCTGCCTATATCGCCTCCGCCACCACTCCTGAACAGCATGTCATTGTCGGGACATTGGCGACACTTCCAGGAAAAATACAATATGTCGACCTTGCCATTCCTGCCCTCGTCATCGTCGGCGACGTTGTTGGATTGCGTGAACGGATTGCCTGGTTCGAGCGCCGCCCGTTGGCTGGCCGGCGTTTGCTCGTCGCGCGCACTCGCCCAGGCCTCTCTGCGATGGCAGCGGAACTCCGTTCGCTCGGAGCAGAGGTGCTGGAAATTCCCGAGGTCGAAGCGGTCTCGTTGAGCGGAGGGTCCCCCATCGATAAGGCTCTGGCTCGCCTCCATGAATTCCGCGGCATCGTCTTCGGCTGCGCGGCCGGTGTCGATGCGGTCTTGTCCCATGTTCCCACCCTCGACCTGCCGGTCATTGCAGTCGGAGCCGCGGCGGCGCAGGCCCTATCACGGCATGGCATCGCATCCGTCGTTGCTCTGCGTGGGGCTTGTCAGGAGGCGGTGAGTGAGCAGTCGGTGTTTTTCCAGAAGGGGTCATTTCTCCTCGTGACAGCGGAGGAGGGCCGTCCGAACTTACGACACGAACTGACGAAGATCGGTGCAGAGATCGAAGCGGTGGCTGCCTATCGTTATGTTCACCGGATGCCGACGGCTCCCTTGCCGCCGATCGATCTCGTGATCCTGCCCAGTTCCTCTGCAGCTCGCACCATACTGTCTGGAGACTTCGGCAAGGCTCTGTTGGGCCTGCCGATGGCGGCAATCGGGCCTCAGACCGAAGCAGCGGCGCGTCAATGCGGGGCTCGGTCTGTAGTCTTGTCTGAGGCAGACAGCGTGGCATCGCTGGTCTCTCTGGTGGTGTCGATGGTGGGGAAACTATGACGGATCATGCCTTTCCGGAAGCCTGGCGCCGGGGCCTGTACGAAACGATTATGCGCCGACGCGACATGCGCGCGTTTCTCCCTGATCCCATTCCAGACGAAACCCTGGCTCGTATCCTCATGGCCGCGCATCAGGCTGGCTCCGTCGGGCTCTCGCAGCCCTGGAATTTTCTCGTGGTAGAGAATCGCGAGACCCGCGCCAAGGTGCGAGCCCATGTCGAGGTAGAACGGCTGCGCGCAGCAGAAACGTTCGACCAGGAGCGCCGCGAGAAGTATCTCTCCTTCAAGCTGGAGGGGATTCTCGATTCGCCCCTCAACCTCTGTGTCACCTGTGATCAGGAGCGGTTCGGGCCGACGGTGATCGGACGGAACACGATTCCGGAAACCGCCGTCTATAGCACCTGCTGCGCGATTCAAAATCTCTGGTTGGCCGCGCGGGCAGAAGGGGTCGGAGTCGGCTGGGTCAGCATCATGGAGCCGGCCGTCCTCCGCACGATTCTCGGAATTCCTGAACGGATCATTCCTGTTGCTTATCTTTGTGTCGGGTTCGTGGAGAGTTTCCCTGAGCGGCCTATTTTCGAAAGCAACGGCTGGTTGCCAAGGTTGCCGCTGCATGAGTTGGTGTTTCATGACAAGTGGGACGAGCGGCCGCGTCTCGACCTCCTTCGTGCGCTAGAGACGAGCAGGATTGACGGCGAGCGCGTGAGCGAAGGTATGCGCCCGCAAACTCCACCGAGGGCACACCCGAATGGCGACGAACAGCCCGGAAAGGTGGAGTCATCGCGGAAAGGGCTGCTTCTGGTCTACACGGGTCAGGGCAAAGGGAAGACGACGGCTGCCTTGGGCATCGTCTTTCGGGCCCTCGGGCGCGGTCTTCGAGTCGCCGTGGTCCAGTTTATCAAGGGCAAGTGGAAGACCGGCGAGCGGTTGTTCGCTGAGACAATTCCTGAGCTCACGTTCCTTGTAATGGGGCATGGATTTACCTGGGAGAGTGATGATCTCACACGGGACCGAAACGCGGCGGCGGCGGCCTGGGCAGAGGCGAAGCGGCTTATTGCGGGCGGCGAGCATGCCGTGGTGGTCCTCGACGAGATGACGTACGCGATCAACTACGGCTTCATCGCCTTGACAGATGTCCTGGCCGCTCTTCGCGAACGCCCGGCCCATGTGCACGTGATCGTCACGGGGCGAAAGGCACAGGAAGAACTCTGCGCACTGGCCGATCTCGTGACGGAGATGAAACCAGTGAAACACCCGTTTGCACACGGCTTCAAGGCTCAGCCGGGAATCGACTATTGATGATTCCGCGTCTCGTCATTGCAGGCACATCCAGCAGCGTCGGCAAGACGACCGTCATGGTCGGCCTCGTCCGGGCGTTGCGTGCCCGGGGGCTGCGAGTCGCCGTTTTCAAGTGCGGTCCCGATTACCTCGATCCGACGTATCACGTTCGCACGGCCGGTGTGCCCTGCCACAATCTCGACGGGTGGATGATGGGACGTGAGGCGGTCGTCGCGACGTTCGCGCGGGCGTCGCAAGGGGCTGACATCGCACTTCTCGAAGGCGTGATGGGGCTGTTTGATGGCGCCTCACCGACGGGGGAGGAAGGCTCAACCGCCGAAGTCGCCAAGTGGTTACAGGCGCCGGTGTTGCTCGTCTGTGACGCAGGGGGCATGGCTCGGAGCATCGCCGCGCTGGCCCGCGGCTTTGCGACTTTTGATACCGACCTCCAGGTGACTGGTCTTATCTGCAACAGGATCGGCAGTCGAGCACACCTGGACCTCCTCCGCAAGGCTACGGGTGGTACGCCCCCCGTCATGGGTGGGCTTCCCAAGGAAGCCGCATTGGCCTTCCCGGACCGGCACTTGGGCCTGTACAGCGCCGACCGAGCGACGATACCAGAGGACGTCTTCGTGGCGTGGGGCGATCGGGTGAGCGAGTGGTGTGATGTCGAGGCGATCGTGGCGCTGGCGCGCGCCGCGCCATTGCTCCAGGAAATTCCGATGATGGAACGGATGATCGAGGAGCAGAGGGGGCGGTGCCGAATTGGTCTCGCCTTCGATGAGGCGTTTCACTTCTACTATGACGACAACCTCCGACGTCTTGAGAGCCTCGGCGCGGAGCTCGTGCGGTTCTCACCCATTCGCGATTCTCACCTTCCTGACGTGGATGGGCTCTACTTCGGTGGCGGCTACCCCGAGGTCCATGCCGAAGCGCTGTCCCAGAACACCTCCATGCGCAACGATGTGGCGGCATTTGCCGAGGCCAAAGGGCCCATCTACGGCGAGTGTGGTGGCCTCATGTATTTGTCCCGCGGCATCCGGACGGTCGATGGCACGCTGCATGCCATGGTGGGGCTCATTCCTGGTGAAGCTGAGATGCGAGATCGTCTGCAGGCTCTCGGATACGTCGAGGTGGAAACGCAGGAAGTCACGATGCTCGGCCAACCAGGCCTGCGCTTCCGCGGACACCAATTTCGCTACTCGGACTTTCGACTCCAAGCGGAAGCCGAGTGCGTCTACACCGTTCGTCGCCGTCGCGGGGGCGAGGTGCTTCGAGAAGGTTATCGTATCGGCAACACACTTGTGTCGTATGTGCATGCCCACTGGGCGTCAAATCCTCTGGTGGCGCAGGGGTTCGTTCACACGTGCAGCGCCTATGCGAGGAGGATGCGGTGAACGTACCCTTTCGCATCGGCGCCACCTCATTTATCTACCCGGCCCGATGGCTTCCAAACGTCGAGCGGCTGGCTGGTCGGGTCGACGACATCGAGATTCTCTTGTTCGAGCTCGAATGCGGCGTTCCGGACGAAGCGGAACTGCGCGCTCTCGTTGAGTGGAAGGGGCGAGCCGCGCTGACCTATACGGTGCACACGCCTCTCAACGTCAGTCTGGCGAGCGACAGGGAATCCCTGCGTCAGATGGCCATTGAGCAGGTCTGTCGCGCGATGGAGCTGGCTCGGCCGCTCCGGCCTCACGCCTATATTGTGCACGTCTACTTGGGCGACTGCGAACACGATAGGGAGCCATCGGATCTTCCCGCCTGGCGTCGCCGCGCCGCGGGCTCACTCCAGGCCATTTTGGACAGCGGGATTTCTCCGGCCGACGTGTGCGTCGAAACGCTCGACTACGATTTCTCGCACATCGAACCGGTCGTCGATGACCTGGGCCTTTCCGTGGCCATTGATCTCGGACACCTTCACCGCGACGATCGTCCGGAACAAGAGTTGCTGCTCCGGAATCTATACCGTACGCGGGTGATCCAGTGGCACGGCGTAGATCCATCGGGACGAGACCACCGCTCGCTCAAACACTACCCGCGCGAGCGTGCTCGTTGGGTCATCGACACGCTGCTGAGTGCGTCGTACCGTGGTGTGCTTACGCTCGAAGTCTTTCGTGAGGCCGCTTTTGAGGAGTCGCTGGCCCTCGTTCAGTCGCTCCTCGCGGAGGCTCGGTCGTGACCCGCGCCTGTTCTCTGCCGCAGCCCGCGTTGCTGAGTTTCACGGGCGCGCCCGAAATAGAGGTCGTGCAGACACAGAGGTGGCTCGTCGTGCGATTCGGCAAGGGCCACACCCTGGCCAGCTGGGCGATCGTTGGCGGGGGATTGCGTCGTACCCTCACCGTCGCGTGGCATCAGGTTTCGGAAGACGAATTACGTCCACCGGTCGACGCGCACGAACTGTTGGGTAAGCGCCTTTTCGACGCAGGAATTGCGGATGCGGTCGGGCTGCTCACCAGCCGTAACCTCGAGTCCTACGTGGATGTCACGAGACGCTACGGTGACGTTGAGGCTCGCTGTATCGCTACCGTGGGGCTGGGGAATGCGCTTCGCGCTGGGGATCTGCCAGGACCGGCGGGGAGGATCGGCACGATCAATGTGCTCTGTCGCCTGTCGGTCCCCCTTTCTACCGAAGCGCTGCTCGAAGCGCTTGCGTTGGCCACTGAGGCACGTACCTTAGCCGTCCGCGAGGCCTCTATTCCGAGCACGGTGAGTGGAGAGCCCGCTTCGGGAACCGGGACCGATTGCATAGTCATTGCGGCGCCTGAGCACGGTGTTCCCGCACGCTACGTCGGGAAGCACACAGTGCTCGGCCATCTCATCGGGACGGTCGTCAGAGAGGCGACCGCCCAGGGCGTGGAGGATTGGAAACGCGAGCGAAGGGCGAGTCGATGAGCGGCGAAACCAGGATCGTCTTGATCGGGGGAGGCGCCCGGTCGGGCAAGAGCGCCTTTGCCCTCTCGCGGGCACGAAGCCTCGGCACACGGCGCGCGTTCGTCGCGACCGCGCAGGCCTTGGATGAAGAGATGAAGGAGAGGATCGCGGAGCATGCCCGCACACGCGGTGCCGGCTTTCGGACCGTCGAGGTGCCACTTGCCCTCGTTGAGAGGTTGCTCGATCTCCGCGACATCGACGTCGTTGTGATCGATTGCCTGACCCTGTGGCTTTCGAACTTGCTACTTCGGGACGAGTCGGAGGCGAGGATCTTGGAGCAGGTGGAGGCCCTTGCCGGCGTCTTGAAACAGCGGGCGTTCCACACCGTCATCGTGACGAACGAGGTGGGGATGGGCGTGGTGCCCGAGACCTCGCTCGGAAGGGCCTTCCGGGATGTAGCGGGCCGCGCCCACCAACGACTCGCTGGCGTCGCCGATGAGGTCTATTTGGCGATCCTTGGGTCGGTCCTGCGTATCCGACCCGAGCCCATTTTGGTTCAAACCCAGGGAAACGCACGATGAGCGAGTTGATCGAGATCTGTTCCCGCATCAGAAAACCCAACCCTTGCATGGCAGAGGAGACGCAACGACTCCTCGATAACAAGACCAAACCGCGGAGGAGTCTCGGTCGGATTGAGGACCTTGCCTGCCAGATCTCGGCGATTCGCGGCACCAGCAAGCCTGATCCTCCCCGGAAAGCTATTGTGGTGATGGGAGCGGACCATGGTGTGGCCGAGGAGGGTGTAAGCGCCTATCCGCAAGAGGTCACAGGTCAGATGCTTCTCAACTTTGCACGCGGCGGTGCGGCGATCAATGTGTTGGCGCGGCATGCCGGTGCCCAAGTCGTGGTCGTGGACATGGGCGTGAAGGTACCGCTTCCCGCGGTCCCAGAGATCCGGGCGCACCGCATCGGGCCCGGCACGCGCAATTTCACACAGGGGCCGGCGATGACGCCAGAAGAGGTCGTCGCGGCGGTCGAAGTCGGCATTCGGATCGCGGAAGAGTTGGTGGGGGATGGGGTAACCCTTCTGGGCATCGGCGACATGGGCATTGGTAACACGACCGCCGCAAGCGCCTTGGTTGCGGTGTTCACAGGAGCACCTGCGGAAGAAGTCGCAGGAAGGGGCACCGGAATTGATGACGTGGCCTTCAAGCGAAAGGTCGATGTCATTCGACGGGGGATCTCGGTCAACCGTCCTGATCCACAGGATGGCCTCGATGCCCTGGCCAAGGTCGGGGGATTTGAGATCGCCGGGCTTGCTGGCGTGATCTTGGGCGGAGCGGCGTCTGAGGTCCCGATAGTGGTCGATGGATTCATCTGCGGCGCCGCAGCGCTCGCCGCGACGCGGATCGCGTCCCTCACGGCAGGCTACCTCATTTCCTCGCACCGCTCTGTGGAGGTCGGGCACCAGCTCGTGCTCCAGGCACTCGGCACCAAGCCCCTGCTCGATCTGGACCTGCGTTTAGGCGAAGGCACCGGCGCGGCGCTCGCGATGAATCTCGTCGAGGCATCGCTCTGCATCCTTCGCGAGATGGCGACGTTCACGGCGGCGGGGGTGAGCGACAGTGGCGCCTAGTTTCTTAACAGCTCTGGCGCCGTCCTTCGCGGTATTCGCGGTGGCGCTCGTGCTTGACGTGCTCTGTGGCGAGCCTCCCAACGTCATCCATCCCGTCGCGTGGCTGGGGAATACGGCATCGTTCCTGCTGCGGCTCGCCCCTCGCGAGGGCGTCGTCAGCCAGTTTCTCTTCGGCATGTTTGTCACGATTGCCGTCCCAGCAAGTTTTGCCATGGCGAGCGCAGCGCTCCTCTTGGCCACCGCACGGTGGCCTCTCCTCGAATTCGCGGCTGCGACCGTGCTGCTCAAGCCGATGTTCGCCTTGCGGGCTCTTGGCCGCGCCGCGGCTCAGGTGCGTGACGCACTGGCAGCGGGCCAGATCAGTC
>FRDC01002364.1_pt1 | contig 15894 bp, 20 predicted proteins | sample 1106171 | NCBI WGS metagenome assembly FRDC01 (sample SAMEA3930566, study PRJEB13176) | freshwater metagenome | biome: Drinking water system; feature: drinking water; material: water | place: Singapore | collected 2014-12-20 | reverse complement strand
TTTTGTCCTATTTTTTTTGCTGTTTCTCGTAATTCCAGTGCTATTTCCTTGTGTCTGTTGTAGTCTCTACTCAATATTTCCAAGTCTCGTGTGAGCGAGTCTGCAGTCAAGATGAGCTCAGTATTTTTTTCCAAAACATAGTTCACAGCGCTAACGACATCTTTATTGTAAATGGATGTGGCCTGAATTTCCAGCGCATCCATTCTGTATGAATTCCAGATTTTATTTACGTCCTCATAGTTTGATAGTACGCTGTCTGGTATTGCGGCAATCGTCTGTCCGCGAATCGTGCCTCCATTTTTCAGTGTAGTCAAGACTGAATCAAACTCCTTGATCTCTTTTTCTAGTTGTGTCCTGTCGGTTTCCTTTCCGTTTGCAATTGAGCCTGCAAGGCCTGCAATTGTTTCTACTTTGGCCTTGAGGTCACCTGCGCGAATAATAGAATATGATTCGTTTGAGACTGATACTTGGGCGTCATAGAGAACAAAGAGATTGAAAAATGCAACTCCTATCAAAACCCCAACTAGTAGGTACGTCTTACTGATAATCTTCATTTTTAGCTATTCTAGCCCTTGATATGGTATAAAAACCACGATCAAATTATTGTTAGTAGTTGTCAGAAGAATTCTTACGTGTGGCAAAAGCAGAGGTAAGCGAAGACATTACCGGAATCGGAAATCTGCTAAGTCAATGTAACAATGACGCGGACATCACAAAACATGCATCGGACATAGAAAAACACGTCCACAAAATAAAGGGGCTGGCCCCGATGATGGGCCAAGAGCAAATAGGCAACATTGCAACACTCCTCGATAAAATCCTAAAATCGATTTTGTCTGGCAAAGCAACTCTTGGGGTCTACTCTACGCTTACTCAATCGCACGAATTTATGAAAAATGCAATTAATGGTACACTCACAAATTATGATCAACTGTGCTCACAAATGACACAATCCCACAAGGATCTATTATAGAAATTCTCTTATGTCATGAGATACTGAGGTGTTGATATGGCACGGGTAATGATAGCTGATGATTCCGATGCAATTCGATTGGTATTGCAAGATATTCTGAGTATTGGTGGGCATGAAATTGTTGCCGAGGCGCAAAACGGTGCGGAGGCAGTTGAAATGTTCTCACAGGTAAATCCTGATGTGTTGTTGCTGGATCTTGCGATGCCAAAAAAAGACGGACTGACAGTAGTCAAAGAAGTGGTTGGGAAACACCCAGATGCAAAAATCATCCTAATTACTGCAAGCGACAATCAAAATATAATAAACGAATGTCTGCAATATGGAGCAAAATCATTCATCTCAAAACCGTTTGATTTTGACTATGTCTTAAAATTAATCACCGATATTACAAAATAATTATTTTAGCCAGCTAAACCCCTTACTGGTTAGCAATTTGGCATTTTCCAACTTGAACTTGTCATTGCACCTAAGACACAGATAATCCAAAAGAATTTCGCCAAAGACTTCCGCACAGTCATTACAGGTATACATGTTTTCTTGGACTCGATAGTCCACGCCAAAGACTTTGATATTTTGGTGACATTTTGGACACTTGTCCTCAATATATGATGCTGCAGATGTGACATTTCCACATTTATAATGCTCTATTATTTTTTCCTGCTTGAAATTTGTCCCCCTGCATTTTGGACAATGAAACGTCTGAGCTACTCGAACCGAGCTACACCTGGGGCATGCAATTTCTTTAATGTCGTCTATTGGAACTGCTTTTTTGTTTGATATGAGCCGTTTTATTTGCGGCAATACCTCGGATTCTTCTTTTCCTAATTGTTGCTGTATCCTTAGTAGCGAAATCTGGGTAGAGCCTGTCATTAGTTTCTCAAGCATCTTTTCGGTGTCTTCGTCTAGTCCCTGTGTTTCCTCGGTTTTTAGGGTCTCAATTATCTGCTTGATGTTTTCCAGCCTGATTGGCTTTGGGAGATATTGGTATGCGCCCTGGGCGATTACATCTTTGATCGAGTCTTCGTTTTTTTCTCTGGCTGTCTCAATTATGACTTTGACATCCGGACGCAAAGTGAGCATCTGCGTCATGATTGAATATCCTGTCATGTCTGGTAAGTTGTAATCCAAAAACACTAGTGGAATCTTGCCTGCCTCGACTAGCTCCTTAAATGACTCTATTCCGGTTTGGCCGTTTTGGCAGTGATGGATTCTTTTGAGTCCGAGCTTGTTTAGAAATTCCTTGAGTAAAATACCTACTGCTGGACTGTCTTCTATGATCAGCACATCCTTTTCCTCAATGCTTGACAACGTTTGGTATTTTTGTATCGAGTATGAAAAAGTTTGGTCTGCTTTAGTTATGGTTAATAGTGTGAAAACGACTTTGTAATTCATGCCAAAGGTAGTAGCAGACACCAGCGTGATAATTAGCGGTTATATAACAAAACAAATCGAATCAAAATCACTACAAAACATTGATCTAATAATCCCAGTAGCTGCACTAGATGAGTTACAATCACAAGCATCGCAGGGAAGAGAGCAAGGATTCGTTGGATTGGAGGAGATAAAAAAAATCCAAAAACTATGTCAACAAAATAACATTTCAGTGCAGTTTGTCGGACAGAGGCCAAATCTTGATGACATCAAGCTAGCAAAACATGGACGAATTGACGCAATCATAAAGGATGTGGCAAAGCAAAACAACGCCATGCTGTACACGGCTGATTACGTCCAAGGTCTGACTGCAGAGGCAGAGGGCGTCTCTGTGGTGTATCAAAAATCAGAAAAAACCCTACCCCAAAATCTAGAGTTTCTTCGATTCTTTGATCATACCACAATGAGTGTCCATCTAAAAGAGAATAATCCACCACTTGCAAAGCGCGGTAAGCCTGGATCATTTGAGTTGGTAACACTTGAAGACAAACAACTGTCTGATGAATATTTGGAGCTTATCAGCACACAAATCTTGGAGGCAAGCAAGATCTCAAATGCCGGAACAATAGAAATCTCAAAGTCGGGAGCACTTGTCATACAGTATGCAGATTATCGCATTGCGATGACAAGACCGCCATTTTCCGAATCCCACGAAATAACCATAGTCCATCCAATTACAAAGATGACACTAGACCAGTATGGTCTGTCTGAGAAACTAATGACCAGACTATCTGAGCAGGCAGACGGCATAATAATATCTGGTGCTCCAGGTTCTGGCAAAAGCACACTGGCGTCAAGCATTGCAAACTTTTACGCATCCAAAGGAAACATTGTCAAAACATTCGAGTCGCCAAGGGACTTGCAAGTTGATGCAGGAATAACTCAATATACAAAACTGGAGGGAAGCTTTGAGAACTCGGCGGACATCTTATTGTTAGTAAGGCCGGATTATACAATATTTGATGAGGTCCGACGACAAGAAGACTTTAGGATATTTGCAGATTTGCGACTGGCGGGGGTGGGAATGGTTGGCGTGGTACATGCAAACATGCCACTTGATGCCGTACAGCGATTCATTGGAAAAATAGAGCTTGGCATGATACCTAGTGTGATAGATACTGTGGTGTTTGTCAAAAATGGCATGGTCTCAAAAATCTATGATCTTGAGCTCAAAGTCAAAGTTCCATCAGGAATGGTGGAGCAAGATTTAGCAAGACCTGTAATTGAGATCTCTGATTTTGAGTCAGGATTATTGGAATATGAAATCTATACTTTTGGTGAGGAAAATGTAATCGTCCCAGTAAACGAGTCTGAAACCCAGTCTGGTGTTCACAAGCTAGCTGCAGAAAAAATTCGAGAAACCATGAGGCGATTTGATCCAAATCCAAAAATCGAGATTCTCTCAGATAATAGCGTCAAGGTTATGGTAAGAAAGGACTCTATCCCGTCATTGATAGGAAAGGGAGGCTCTACAATCAGCGAGCTTGAAAAAATCCTACACGTGCACATAGATGTAGTAGAAAAAGAATCAGAAGAATCTCGCGAGTCGCATGAGCGTTCTGGCGGGGTGCGATTTGATTTCTCCGAGTCCACCAATTCTCTAATGTTTGATGTGGACAAACGTTACAATGGGGCATTGGCAGAAATCTATGTGAATGACAGATACGTTGCTACAGCGCGGGTTGCGAGACACGGCAAGATCAAAATATCCAAGCGATCCGATGAGGGCAAAGCATTATCCAAATTGGCCTCATCAAAGAGCGATATTGAAATACTGATCAAGGATTTTTGAAGCCATCAAGAAGCTTTTGATTTGATTTCAGATATGCAATGAACTTTCGTAGTTGTTTTATTGTTTTTGAATTTAGGTGATGCTCAATTCCCTCGGCGTCTTGATTTGCTGTATCATGCTCAATTCCCAATATCTCAAAGAACTCCAGTAAAATTCCATGTTTTTGTCGGACTGCATCTGCAACACCGTTTCCCTTTTGGGTGAGATTGATGCCGTGGTATTTTTCATATTTGAGATAGCCATTTTCATCTAGTCTTTTGAGCATCTTGGTAACGCTTGGTGCACTCACATTCATGTATCTGGAAATGTCCAGTGTCGTGGCGTATCCTTTGAGCTCTACTAGCTCTGATATGACCTCCAAATAGTCTTCCATTCTGGAAAGATCCGACTTGGAGGACTTGTGTGCCGCTTTGATTGATTCTAGTCGTATCTCGTTCTTTTTCTTCAAATTGGTTTCCTAAGCAATGCGTGTCTTATATTCTAGTCTAAGACCGATTTGGATAATTGGTTTTTAATGGCCTGTGTGATTTTGTAATTTTGTGGCAACTCGAGCACAAGTACTGATCCCAATTGTTATAGCTGCTGCAATAATCGGCGTGGTTGGCATATTATCACTCCCAAAGGACATCAAGCTGGAACAGTCAGAGTTTCCACGAGGAATAGTAAAGATTGATGATGTCACATTACAGGTCCAAATTGCTGACACAAAACCGCTCCAAACAAGAGGGTTGATGTTCCAAGAAAAACTCCCATATGATCAAGGGATGTTGTTTATCTTTGAAGATGAGGGAGTCCGCTCAATGTGGATGTTAAACATGCAATTCTCACTGGATATGCTTTGGATTGACGCAAACGGAAATGTGCTGCACATAGAAAAAGACGCACAGCCATGCAAGTCAGCGCTTGAAACCGTGGGTTGCACCTTTGCAAATGGCAATGACACTGAGGCAAAATATGTGCTAGAGGTGACTGCGGGATTTGTTGACAAGTACAACATCACACAAGGCTCAAAACTGGAACTGATCTCAGTATAGGCGACTGCAAAGGCTTATCTGTAGTGATTTGATTTTCACAAAAATCTATGAACAAAGCGATTCCGATTGTCATTGGTATAGTGATTGCCGTACTAATTGGAGTTGCAGTCTTTTCATCTACTGTCTTGACACCTGCGCCACAAGCCACGCCAAAAGAACCATCTTCGGCATATCTTGCAATAAATGGGCTGATCAAACAGAAACTGGAAGCACAACAAATCAAAATGTCATCACCAATAAAGCTGAGTAGGCAAGATGATTTGCAAAAATACTGCTCATTTTTCACAGATTCTGAAAAACAGAAACTAGTAGAATTTTGTACATCCACTGAAATCAAAGACATCAATGATGTCTTTCTTGGAAACATTCACATGATTGGAAGTCCAGATGAGCCAAAAATCACACTTGCATTAGTTCAGGTAAATCAGACCATGGGACAAATCAATTTCGTCAAAACAATATTTGATGCAACCGTACAATCTGTTGTCTGTGATTGTTGGGAGCAACAAAAACCCGGAGGACTTGACAGTATCGGTCAGTGGGTTGATGGACTACAACAATTTCACCAAAATGGCACCAAACCTCACAGCAAGTCCAACGAACTGGTTCTTAATGGAAAAACCCTACAAATGGAGCTGAGTCAAAACGATGGAGGCTATTTGTGGCAGTTTTTTATATACAACTAGTTTGTCTGTTTCGAACAAACAGTCCGTTATTATTGATTTATTTCTAGGAACAAAGGCTTGGGGGAATTAAAGACTGCATTTGATCTTCAGGTGACTAATTCCGATGAACTGCTAAACAAAATAAAAAAACTAGAACAAGAAAAACAGATTCTTCTCCAAAAAACACTATTTCAGCAGAAAATGATTGTGTCGTTTGAGAGAAAGCTTGCAAAATTTGATGAAATTAGAGAACAACGTGACTGGCTCTTAGACGAGATGACAAAGAAAATTGGTGAGCTAAGCCATTTCCAATCAGAGTTATTCAAAGCAGAAAGACTATCTGCAATAGGTGAGATGTCTGCCAGACTTGCACATGATATGCGCAATCCTTTGGCAATAATAAAAAACACAATCGAGGTGGTCAAGCTAAAACATTCAAAATCTATTCCAGACGATCTTTTGAGACTATTCGCAACCATTGACAATGCTTCATCAAGGCTGGTATTCCAATTGGATGATGTTCTTAATTTTGTGAGAAGCTCACCACTTAATCGTAATGAGTTTTCGGCATCTGCAATTTTAGAGTCTGCAATTGGAGAAATCGTCATTCCTGATCAAATCGTAATACAAAGGCCGACAAATGATGTTATCATATCATGCGATGGAGAAAAGATTCAAGCAGTGTTTACGAATCTCATAATGAACTCAATTCAGGCAATGGATAACTACGGCAATGTTACAATACGATTTGAAGAATCACCAGACGATGTTACATTTTTTGTACAAGATTCAGGACCTGGAATCAAAACCGAGGTGATTGATAAAATCTTTGAGCCACTTTTTACCACAAAATCTCGCGGGACAGGTCTTGGATTACCCGCGGTAAAAATGATAATTCAGCAACATCAGGGCACCATTACCGTATCAAACAATCCAACAACGTTTACCATAGTTTTACCAAAAAAGCCAATCCTTCTCTAGGACAAGGTTCAATAGCCAAATCTGTCTTATAGCAAAAATGTTTGAAAGCTTGTGGCTAATTCCACTTGGATTTGTTGCCGGCGTGATTGGCTCAATCATTGGGCTAGGTGGAGGCATAGTGGTGGTACCAGTGCTGACATTTCTTGGCGTGCCCCATACCATATCGTCTAGTAGCAGCCTATTTGCAGCCTTTAGTAACTCAGTAGCATCTACAGTATCATATTCAAAGCAAAAGCGGATCGACTACAAAACAGGGTTACGACTAGGCTTGATGTCGATTCCTGGAACCATACTTGGCGCAGTCATTTCTGCTCAAGTAACACCGGATCTGTTCAAGATTTTGTTTGCCATAGTACTTGTTGCATCATGTTACTATCTGTTCATAAAAAAGAGCTTGGACACAAATCAAGGCAACCTATCCAAAAAAATACTGGTTATTTCATCAGTGATTAGCTTCTTTGCAGGGATTTTGTCAAGCTTTTTTGGAATTGGTGGGGGAATAATATTCGTCCCACTAATGATCATTGGGTTGGGCTTGCTAGTCAAAAATGCGACTGCAACTTCACAACTAATCTTGATGTTCTCATCGGCATCTGGCATGATAACTCATGCCTTACTGGGGCATGCGGACTTTGAGTATGCGCTGTTGTTATCAGTTGGTGCGTTTGCGGGCGGATTGCTTGGTGCAAGGCTTTCACTGGAAATAAAAGAAAACCGTCTAAGAATACTAATTGTTGCAGTGATTGTGGTGGCTGCAATAAAACTGATCTTAGATGCCGTGGGAATTTGATAAGGATATAATCTGGTATTGTAAATGTCTCAATATGGTAAAATTTGATGGAATTCGAATGCAGGAACTAGTATCGATTCAGGATCCTGACAAAGACGGAGGGATTACACTGGTGTTCCAAGACAATCGCTTTTTGCACATTAGAATCAAGGATGGCAAATTAGAGACGATATCTGTTCCAGAGTAACTATCTAGGTGGCTCTTTTTTTATCCTGTACAGATTCTTTTTTGCAATGACTACTGCGTCACCGTTTTCTTTTTTGCCCTCAAAATCAACTGTAATCATACCAAATTCATCGTCTAGTTCTTTTTTATCGGAAATGACGTATTTTATTTTCAGAATCTCATCTACATGTAGTGGTTTTAGGAATCGTGTGTTTCTGTTCTCCCAATTTGGATCGCCATCCATCCCATATAGAATTATCATATTTCCGTAAATCTGGCTGAGTCGGGTAAATTCACCCTCCATCCTGGATATGATTGCGCGGCCAGATACTATTGTACTGTATTTGTCATCATCAAATATCGTGTTCTTTATTCTGGAAAACGCCAGGTATGATTCCTGCTCTTTTTTGGAAAAAGTGCATGTAGAGAAATACTCGTCTCCTACTTTGAGATCAGAGAACTTTTTCATCTAATCTCGTGTTTCGTCAACACAGAATGTTACTTCTGATGATCTTCTGGACGCATCTGTGACAAAGTAGTTGAGAGCATTTGCTATTTTTGCATTGTCTGGGTCTTTACCATCAATGCTTCCAGGCAAGACCAGAAATGATCTGACATCTGACTTTAGAACATCGCTTAGCTCTTGGTTTACTGTGGTGGCAAATGGTCTCAGGGCTCCTCTGAAAACCTCGACTCGTGCTCTGTCGGCCCCCGATACCTTGGGACCTGCTGGAACATCTGGGCCTATCGTAACTATTGTGGCCTTTGCGCCTTTGTATAGCCGTGGATCTTTCTTTCCGCCTGGAACGAATGTCTCCAGTGCTGTTTGGATTACGGTTGCTGGCGTGTTTATGAATTTGTCAACCAGATCATCCCAACCTTTTCTGCTGAGGTTGATTATCTTCAGATCTGATGGAACCTTGCCTGTTATGTACACCAGAGTGGACAGTTTTCCGACCGTTTTTGCTGTGTTTAGCCATCTTTGAACCTCTTCTTGGCTTTTGAAATTAATCACATGGCTGTGGAATTTTGAGCTGATAGAGTCCTGGAGTTCTTTTGGTGTTTCTTTTGAGATAAAACAGACTGCCTTTCCACCGTTTTTCTCAACGTGCTGTGCCAAAAATTCTGCCCTATCGGAGTCTTGCTTGTCTGTAGCGTCTATTGCAAACACGACAACTTCGGATGCAAAGCTTGGCTGTGTTGTGGGCGTGTTGGTTGCAATGTGCGGCTTGACTGGATAAAACACCCTGTCTCCTGGAATTATTTTGCCATTTAGTATCTTTGCAATATCATCATCTGCCAGCGTAAGTACTGTCTGTGCCACCTGGGTTTGCGACAAGAACTGTCTGTCTGCAATCATAAATGATGTATTTTTTTGGACCTTTTCAGCAATCTCTTGAATCTTTGCCAAGAGCTTTGTCAGGGTTTGTGCAATTTTTTGTGCATCCCCACCTTTGACTTTGAGTACTGCATCTGCTGCTTTTGTAATTCCATCCTTGGTTGTTTTTTCATCTTCACCTAGTAATCCGACAATGTCCTTGTTTGCAATTTCGACTTCGGATGGTGAGAGGTCCTCAAATCCGCTAACTCGCAAAAATTCTGCCGCTGCCTTTGGATATACCGTCTTGTAAATTCTATCAGAGTGTACTGGGCCAGGATTTGTCGCAATGGATACAATTCCTTTTTCTACCAACTCCCAAGACATTAATTCTGCCAGTCTGTTCTTTGCGCCCTGAGCTGCAGTGTATGGACTGCGGAATCGATATGGTCTTTGCTCGTATGGTTTTTCCTCTGTAAAGAATGTGGAAATTGTAACTATCTTTGCACCTGGCTTCATTACCTTTAGTGCCTGAACTGATGTCCAAAATGTACCAGTTAGGTGTATGCCAACGGCACTCTTGAACTCGTCTAGTGGTGAGTTTGGAAAACATGTGACCGGTCCTGAAACGCCCGCATTATTCACCACAACATCCACAAAGACTCCATCTTTTTGCAGGCTGTCATACATCTGTGATACTCCAATCTCATCACTTACATCCACTCCTGGAAATAGCCAAACCTTGGCATTGCTTTTTACTCGGTTAATTATCTCGTCTAGGATTTTTTTAGTATCTTCTAATGGTTCTTTTCGTCTACCCAAAATGATTATGCTTGCCCCGTTTTCGGCAAAGAGTTTAGCAACCGTCTGTCCTATTCCGGTCCCACTACCTGTGACTAGTATGACTTTATTTTGAAATTTTAACATGGATCTGAGATTTGGCTTGTATTATTTATGTGGATCAATTCAATATCAAATCTTTATTTGTGGGTATACAATCACCCAAAATATGCACGATGCAGAATCCGACACATTTGCTTATGAGACTTGGCCAGAAAAAGTATCGCACATGTTAAAGGCGATCGGTGTAGACTCTTCCGCAAAAGAGCGTGGAACCGATTCAGTTGAGATAGGGGATTATTCCAGCAGATTGTTTTCTCAGACCACTAGAATGGTAACCAATCTTGGTGTGGTTGAGCTAAAAAATTCTAATATTGACGTAATTCAGGTAATTCAAAAGGGATAGGCATGCAAGATCCACTAGTATCATCATGGGGTGCGCAGGACAGATTCCAGGCTCACTTTATTGTTAAAATTGAAACCTCCAACCAAAACAAGTATGTTGCAAGAACTGTTCTAAAGACCTCCGGCCACTTTAATGGCAAAAAAATCGAGTCAGTTAGCTGGGACGGGGGACTACTTGCCGAAGTCCTAAACCAAGACTCTGAATTAAATGAATTGATTGCAAAACAATCAATTAAGGATGCATCTATCTTTGTGGATCCATCAAACAATGGTATTAGAATTTACAGTAAATGGAAGAACTCACACGAGTTCAAAATCACAAAAGATCTATTTGCAATCTATGACAAGATTGCAGCACACATTAAAAAAATCTAGGCACGCCACCAATCCAGGGCCAAATAACTGACCTTATCTGAGCTTGGTATTGCAAGAATAAAGTGCTTTTTTACACTGGTTGCGAGTCGGCCGGCCAATACCACACCAGTCGATGATATTGTATCTGTTTTGTTGTGGACCTGCACTAAATATGGCGCGTGATCAATTCCTGGGCCTCGCTGATATACTGCAAAATCACAACCGAATTTTATTCCGGGGTTCACGATATAGTTTTTGTCTCTAAAGTCCTTGTAAACAAGATATTTCTTATCGAAATTGTGGTATTCTTGTCTACAAATCTCTACCATTTGTTGCTTTGATATTTTTTTCTCATTTCTGTAGATGAGTAGTTGATTTCTTTCTTGCAGGTAATGTCCTTCTATCAGGTCCAAAATCAGTGGAACATCGATTTCTTCTGGTTTTGGTTTGGCAATTCCTATTGGTTTACCATAATATGTTTCAGAGAAAAGATCCTTTGAGTCCTTTATGTTCCAAATTATGATTCTGTTTTCTACTAGTTCGCCCTGCATCTGCAGTGTTGATATTTTGTGAATATAAAAAGTTGGATTATAGACTCAGTGCTAGCATGATAAACGAATCTGATACCTGCTGACACTTGTCTGACATTTCCTCAATTCCTTGGATGACGTCTTTGACTAGCATTAGCTCTTTTGTATTAGTTATCTCATCCAGTGCCTTGATTACTGCCTGTCTGTATTTTCTGTCAATTTCGCGCTCTATTTTTTGGGTCTCTTGTGCAAGTTCTATTGCGTTTGCAGTGTTTGTATTAAGACCTCGTACGATTTCATTTAGTTTGTAGACCTCATCAACTAGCAGTTCGATTAATTCAGAAATATCTTCATCAATCTTTGCACTCTTTAGAGTGGCTGGCTTTATGTTTGAGAGCTTGAATGCAATTCCAGTGATATATCCTGCAATTTCATCCATGGTGTATGCTGTGTTCAGGAGATTCTCTCTGTTCATGATGAGTCCTCCAACATCTGCCACCTCTCGTGTGATCTTTCGTCTGAGGTTTTCAACTTCTTCTTCGATGCTGGAGATTTGCTCATTTACTGCCTTGATTCCCGCTTTGTCTTTTTTCATAATTAGTGCAGGCAGTGTTGCTAACTCTCTTGCCGCATTTAGAATTCTGTTGATCTCGTCTTGCAAAACTGCAATCGCTTTTCGTTTTGCTTGGACCTCTAGTTCTCCACTATACATCCTTCTTGATTAATTCAGGGTGGGATTAATTAAGCTTGCAAAAATCACACATCAGATACGTTTTGGGTCACTTTTTTCTGATTCTTGTATAGTGTGATAACTTCTTGATCTGTGGATGCATCTTCGGGGGCCTTTTCCATTCTGATTTTGCCTGTGAATTTTGGAAATCGTAGTGCAAGTCCACTACCTGCTCTGATGGAGTCCTTGGCAGTTGTATGAACCGGACTCAATGTTATCTCTGATGCGACTATCTCTATTACCAACTCTGGCTCAAACCACACATCCGGTTCCATTCCGCTTTCGATTCTGGGGTTTTTTTTGAGCGTGACCTTGTCTTGCAGAATCTGATAGAATTGATCCAGGTTTTCATCTGTAAATCCGGTACCAACCTTACAAATGCTCTCAAATGTGTCGCGGTCTTGATTGTATGATGCGAGCAGGAGTGTTCCATATTTTCCGGTTCGCCTACCTTTACCAAAGAATGCGCCAATTACTACTAAATCCAAGCTATCGCCAAGTTCATTTCGATATTCTCGTTTCAATTTAAGCCAGTTGTTTCCGCGCGCACCGGCTCTGTATGGTGCATCCAAAACCTTGAGCATCAATCCCTCACAGCCAGCATTGATTCCGTTTTCCAAAAAGTCTTCTATTTCGTTTTCAGCATGAACTATTGTCTGCGTTACTATTTTGGTGTATTCGTTTTCATTTGTTATTTCTTCTAGCTTTTTTCTACGTATTTTGTAAGGCTCATTTAACAGGTCTTTCCCATTTAGATACAGAACATCAAAGAGGTTTACGGTAATTGGATATTTTTCCACAATTCTGTCGATGTCATATTTTCGTCTGCGGTGCATCAGCTCTTGAAATGGTAAAAACTCACCAGAGTCTTGATTTATGGCAACTGCCTCTGCTTCTAAAATCACATCTGTCGTCTTTAGTGCCTTTGGTAGATTCTCCAAAATATCTGGATAGTAGCTAGTAATGTTTTCCAGCCGTCTTGAATACAAAACCATGCGGCTGTCCTTGTAATGAATTTGAACTCTTTCCCCATCGAGTTTGTACTCTGCTGCAAATTCTCCTCCAAGTTTTTCGATTGCCTCTGCCTCTGATTTGACTCGTTCTGCTAGCATTGGTCTAATTGGACTAAACACCTTGACATGAAATTCGTCTAATCCTTTCAGTCCATTGCGTGATATTGTTTCCGCCACTGCGCCCAGGTCTGAAGATACATTGTATGCTGCTTCTAGTCGTTGCCTGTTTTCCTTAGAGCCAGTATAGGAAATGGCAAGCGCATCCATTACGGTATTGTCTGCAATTCCTAATCGTAGTGTTCCCATCGCTATTTTGAGAATAAATTTAGCTTCTTGAGGTGTTGCGTCATTTAGGAGGCTTGAGACATACTTCATTTTCATGTCTTGGGAGCGTTGACCTTCCAACTTTGCAATTTTGTATAATGTCTCGTAAACACGCTCTGCTGTGATGTCTTGGGCCAAAAACGTGGTCTGAGTTTTCTGCTCCATTATTTTGGCTGCTGCGCTTCCAAGATCCCCATCTTCCGCATATGTGGAATTGATCTTTTTTATTGGAATGCCAGATGATTTGGATAGTGCATGAATGGCGAGTTTTTCTGCCAAACCTAATTCCACTCCCTCAAAGTCCGGTCTCAGCTTCCCTTGAATCAAATAGACAATTTTTGAGATTATCTCCGGCGGTGTTTTTTGGAATAATTCCACTAGGTACTGTGTCAACTCTAGTCGTTTTGTTGTAGAACTCATTTTTTCAAAAGTATCTGCAATCTCTGAAAACCGCATTGGATTGATTCTTGTATTCTCAGATAAAAGCCAGACGTTTGATGATTCAGACGTGAAGGTTTGCCTTAATTTTCATTGTAATGGTTTGAGTGTTGTTTTTGATGATTGAATTAAAGTGCGATATCTCATCCTCACTTAGGAATCGTTTGTTTCGTTGCAAAAACCCATCAAAAAATACCCCGCTTATGTATCCGACATACAATCCATATCCAATGTCCATTAGAGATCCTGCTGGAGTTGTGGATTTGATGTGGGCCAGAACCATACTTGGATAATCCAGCGCATATGTTATGGCATCTGCAAGGTTTTTCTCTTCAATCACATCTAGTGGCATTTTGATAGTTTTGTCTCTATTTGGTATTTAGGACTAGTGCTCAACTAATTTTAGATGTATCTGAAAATTGTTTTCTTGTCGCTGTTTTTACCGTCTGAGACCATTGCAAAGTTAAACATTGGATAGCTCGACTTGTACTGCTTCATAAATGACCATGCCACATCATGATTTCGAAATTCGGTTCTGATGCCGTCTATTTCGATCTGCTGGTTATTCACATCAAATATGATGACATTGTATTTTTTTGGTCGATTGTGAGGCCTTGCTTTTAGGAACCACGTAAATGCAAATGCAAAGACAAACACCAGTATTAGGGCACCCCCAATTTCTCGGAAAAAACCTGTCACTGCGTTTGGTATTATTTGACCAAAAACCGTGATGAAAATGTTAGTTATGATGCCAATCCCGAACAGGACAATCTGATCCATGCTAAGTTTTGATTTCATACTAGGATAACCTATCTGTGACACTTAACCTTATTGATGTGTATTTTGGCCTAATCTGGATCTTCGTATTTTTTGTTGCCTAATGATTTTGAAGATGGCTCTATGGGCTTCATCTTTTTGTGCAATCCCTCAATTACTGCCTTGTAGCCTTCTGCATATTCTAGCTCTGATGGAACAAGTGTCGCTGGGTGTACAAATCCTTGACTTCTCATTGCTAATGCTTTTTGTGTGGCAATGTTCCTAATGTAATCCCAGTCTGGGGTCGAGAATCCATCAAATGGACCTGTGAATTTACCGTCGTGCATGGAAAATACTAGTGCCTCCACAATTGGAATGCAAAAGTCAATTGATGCCGCTGTGTTTAACTTGACTGGCATTAGTGGCATGTGGTGACTGCCTCGAGTATTCCCTGCAACATAGTGAGGATTGTTAAAAACACTGCCTAGCTCTTCGGTTGCCGGAAAGTTCTTTTGAGTTCTAACTATTGCTATTGGATCATCTTTTCCGACATACGTGCCTGCAATGTTATGTAGTCTGTCGGTTGAGAGAGACGCAATTGGTTCGCCGGCCTTTGTATATACTGACGAAATGACATATCTTCCTGGGTACATAAGAGCTGCTTCTAGGACTGGTTTATCTTGCCAAAGTTCTAGTTCTGCAATTTTTCCCTCTTCTACATCCATTATGTTGAACTTGACTCCGGCTGCCAATGACTTGTTTACGATCAGTCCAGTGTTTGATAATGCGTCTACAAATAATCTGTAAAATGGATAATTGAATGCGCCTGGCTCCGTCTTGTCTGCTGCCAGAACTGTGAATGCCTCGTTTGGCCTTTCATCAAATTCTAATTCCGCAACTCCTGGACCCATACCTTTTACGTTTCCTGAAAAAGAATCCTTTAGGAGATCTTGACCTGCACCGTACAACCCTTCTGATTTGGCAACACGTGTTCCTTCCTCAAATGCCTTCCATGCCAATGCGTGGATCTCGGAATTATCTGTACCTTTTGTGTGTGACATGATGATATGTACATCATCACCAGAATATCCAATGTAATGATCAAGCAAGAGACTTCCTGCATTTTTTATAGTTTTTCTGACCGCCTCCAGCAGCCCATCACTTGGCCTTGTATGTCCACCAATTCCTCCAACATCAGCTTTGATTGCAGAAACTGTAACTTTCACAATTTCAGACTTTGATTACTTTGATTTATAGTATGTGAGGATTATTTTGCCAAATTTTTCCACAAAACCGGACTGATCAAAAAAATCCAAAAAATAACAAAAAGTCTTGAAAAAATCGTAACGGTAATA
>FRDC01003837.1_pt1 | contig 15897 bp, 27 predicted proteins | sample 1106171 | NCBI WGS metagenome assembly FRDC01 (sample SAMEA3930566, study PRJEB13176) | freshwater metagenome | biome: Drinking water system; feature: drinking water; material: water | place: Singapore | collected 2014-12-20 | reverse complement strand
CCGGTGCGCGGCATCAGACGAACCGCTCCTGCGTGACCTGCAGCGCCACCTGATCCATGCCAGCGAAGGGACTGGGCCGCACGCGCAGCACGCGGAAGTGCCGGCCGAACCCATGGCCACTGGTGATGATCACGCCGTCGTGCATCGTGATCCCAACGGCGTCAGACACGCGGCCGATCGCCGAGAGCTGGCCCGTGATGCCCCACTCCTTCTGGATCCGCTCGGTGATCTCGTCCGTGACGAGGAAAGGCACACCGTCGCCGGCGGCCAGCGTCTGCCATGAGCGGATCTCCGAGTTGTCCGCCGCGCGCGAGACGACAGCGCGTCGTACCTGCGCCGTGGACCCCAGTTCGCCGATGAGCGTGCGCACGGTGGGGGCGACGGCCGCGCGAATGGTGGTCGCCAGGCTCATGCGCGCACCAGGCGAGTGGCGCCGACCATCGTGGTGGTGTACGGCGCCAGCAGCTGGAGCGCCGAGGGCGCGTACTGCGAGGGCGCGCGCCCGTCGCGCAGCTCGAGCGACACCGCACCAGGGACCTCGATGCTGCTGAACTGCTCGAGCCCGGTGAGCTGCGTCCGATCCGTCGCGCCGGCAATCAGGTCGTAGAGCACCTGTTCAAAGAGCGCGTGCTTGAACGGCGTCGGAATGGTGAGGGTCGGGAGCGCAAATCCGTCTTGATCCCAGAGTCCCGAGCGCGGGACCCGCAGGCGTTGCGTCGTCGAGGCCCTGGCCCCCTCGAAGCCGAGGATCTCCAGCTTGCGGGTGCCATCGGCGAGCGCCACTTCCTTTTCCGGGGTGGTGAGTGCCGTCCATGCCGACGCGTTGCGGCGCGCCGCGAAGTAGTCGTCGCCCTCAGCTACGAGAGCCCAACTATTCGCGGCGACTCCGCCCGGGGACGCGTCGAAGACGAACGCCATGGTCTAGTCGCCGTCCTCGTCGATGCCGTCCGCTCCGATCACCGGCACACCAACGACCGTGGACGTGTTGATCGGCGATGCCGCGGCCTGGGCGACCGGCACGATCTCGACGACGTAGCGCTGCACGAAGTTGGTGCAGTGCCCCTCGTCGTCGTACGTGCTCTCGTTGGCGTTGATCGCGTGGATCTGCGCGGCCTGCACCTCGGCGTCGGCCGCCGAGAGGTACTGCGAGAGGCCCTTGGTGAACTGCAGGGCCCCGATGGCGAGCGCGGCGCCCTGGTCAGCGCCGGCAAGGCGAAGCTGGAACATCAGGCCTCCTGGGGAGGGCCGAGCCGCGAGTGCTTCGCGGGATCGAAGTCGGCGACGTTGATGAGGTAGGGATCCGCCGTGTCCGCGTCCCGCACCCAGCACATGGGGATGTCGCTGGCCGGAACCGGGCCCGGCGCGGGCTCGATGGCGGGCGCGCTGGGGGTGGGCTCTGGGGCGGATGCGCTGGGGGTGGACTTCGCGGCCATGTCGGATTCCGGGGAGAAGGGTCAAAGGGCCGTCCACTGCCCCAACGAAGGGCAGCGGACGGCCGACAGCCGGTCTACTGACCGGCGATGCGAACGCCGAACTCCGGGCGGACCACTTCGCCGCCGAACAGGATGTCCAGCTCGAACACGGTCTGCTTGTGCTGGCGGACCAGCTCCCCGCGCAGCACGAGGCCGGTCTGCGGATCGGGGATCGACACGAAGTTCCCCTCGCCCTGGAGCGTGGTGAGCGGCCGGGACGCGAACATGATCGCGTCGCGGTGCATGGCGAGGTTCACCGTGTGCGACGCCGCGAGGGTCACAGCTTCACCGCCCGACTTGGCGGAGCGCAGGGCCGGCGAGATGGACACCGTGGTGTTGCCCACGGCCAGCGTGACTCCGGCGAGCACGGTGTACTGCTGCGTGTCCCCGGCGAAGGTGAGGATGTCGCCCGCTACCAGCGGAGACGTGGCGGTGGCCTTCGCGATCGAGACCGTGCCGGTGCGGCCGTTGTCCGTGGACCCGGCACCGATCGCATGGGCACCGTTCACGGTCGCGGCGCCGCCCGAGAGCGCCGTGGACACGTGGCGCGGGATGAGCTGGTCCATGTACCAGTCGAAGCCCATGGTGCGGGCGATCTGACCGGTGGCCAGTGCGTTCCCGTTGCCTCGCGCGTCCGCCCGAACGATGGCGTCAACCGCGAGCGCCTTGGCTTCCGCCTCCACGTCCAGGATGATGACGCGCGGATCGAACGGCGCGAGCTGCTTGTTGAGCAGCTTGCGGGCCGCGATCGCGTCGGCCGTGGTCCCGGCATTGAACGCGATGGTGCCCGGCGTGCCGACGAGGCCGTAGAACTTCGGGTACAGCCCGTAGAACCAGCTGTTCACGAAGTTGGCCAGCGCCTTCACCATCTCCGACAGCTCGGACGGGATGATGCCGTTCGTGATCATCCCGACTTCCTTGTCGGTGATGACCATGTTGACCTTCTTCCACTGGTTCAGGGTGATCGAGACCTTGGACGGCGTCGAGTCCTGTCCCACGATCGGCGTTGCGGACGGCGTCACATCGGACACGGTCTTCGGCGTCGGCAGCGTGACGCTGATCGTGTCACCCTGCTGCTGCGGCAGGTTGTCGAAGTCGCGGTTGATGAACCGCGTGACGAGCGCCTGCTCGCGGAGCGCCATCAGGGAGCGCGCGACGAGCTGCGGGAGGACGTTGGCGAAGCTGTTTGCCATGGGGAAGCCTGTGTGGTTAGGCGCCCCATCGGGGGCGCGTGCATCGAGTGGAGCAGCTGCAGCTCAGTCGTTGCACCGCGCCCTGCGCAGTGGCCCTGCGTGTCGAACCGTCCTGCCGCCCCGACCGTCGGAGCGTGATGCGTCGTCTAGCCGCCGACGACGACCTTTCCGGTGGCGATGCCTTCGAGGTTGTCGAGGAACGCCTTGGGATCACCGGCGGCGATCGTCTTGGTCGAACCACCGCCGTTCCCGCTCCCTCGACCGCCACTGCCGTTCGCCTGCGTGCCCTTGACCAGCGGGGCGTTCTTCTGGTCTTCGGCCCACTCCTTGACCCGATGCTTGATGCTCATCGGCGTGCCCTTCGAGTCCGCGATCCGCTCGTTCCCCTTCTCGTCCACGACCTGGGCCCGATAGCGATCGCCGTCCTTCACGGCCCGGATCCCGCGCCGCAGATGCGGCAGGGCCAGGTCAACATCCACAGCCACCTCCGCGAGCTCACGGCGCAGCTCGTTCTCCACGACCAGCTCATCGACCGTCGACGTCATGGCGGCGAGATCGTCGGTCGCCTTCTTGAGGTCGCGTTCGAACTGCTCCTTGAGCTGCTTCTCGCGCGCCTCCCAGTTCCCGGCGGCCTTCGCGGCCTTCGCCTCGGCGTCGTCCGCCGCGGCCTTCAGTCGCTTGTACTCTTCGGCGTCGACCCCGTCGTAGGCCTTGAGCTTGTCGCGCAGGCGCTGCGCGTCCTGCTTGAGTTCGGCGTGGTTCCGCTTGAGGCCCGTGACATCTTCCGCGCCCTCCACGTCCGGCACCCACTTGCCGTCCTTCTCGATGTAGTCGGCGCGCAGCGCCTCAGGCACTGCATCCTTGCTGTCGTAAGTCTTCAGGGCCATGCCGACTCCGAGTCGACGAGGGGGAAACAAAGCGCGGCGACCCATGCCTCTCAGAGGCAGGAGCCGCCGCGGTGAGCGTGCGGTGGAGCGCGAATTGTGGTGGTGCTGGGGGCTTGTCGCCTCGAAACTATGACGTCAGCGGCCGGGCGCGCAATCCCTGACCGGGGCGCGCCCTATCCCTCGAGCTCGTGCCGGAACTTCGCGCGGAGGGAGCCCGGCGTCGGGGGATTAGGGTCCACGAGGTCGCCGCCGAGCAGGATCTGGATCGACTGATCCACCAGCCATTCCGGTGCATCCGGGTGCGCGCGACGCACCTCGGCCGTGGCCTCCGCGATCGTTGCCGCGGCGCGCAGGGCCGACCTTGCGGTTTTCATCAGGGCGTCGTGATCAACCATCCGCGCTCTCGGAATATGGCGTCCATGGCGGCCGCGACACGCTCGAAGTCGGCGTCGCTCCAGAGCCACCCCTGCGCCTCTCGCTCCTGAACATAGCGGGTGAGCGCTGCTTTGCTGGGGTGAGCCGCCGGCAGTCGTAGGGCGATCCACTGCTCATAGGCGCGGGCGAAGAGCTCCTCCGGCATGGTCATGTAGCGGCGAGCATCTGCGTCACGCTGCGGCGCGCGCCACCAGCGGTAGTGCTCGGTCGCCTTGACCGCGTCCCAGAGCTCCTGCCACGCCGGTGAGGACGCCGTCCGATACGACTGGAACGCCGTCCTCCAGTGTCCGGTCGCAACGCCTTGGCGGCGATCGAGTACACCGAACGCCTGGGCGTCGAGGTAGTGGCCAAACTCGTGGATGAGTGTCGTGGGCACCCGACCGGGAACGGCGAGGCCGATGCGGTTGAGGGACGGGTAATAGGCGCCGAGTTGACCGGGCTTCGCACGACCGAGAAGACCGCTGACCACGACCCGCGCAGCCGAATCAGGGACCTGATGCACACGGCCGATGGCTTCCATCGTGCGATCGACCAGCGCCTGATACGTGGCCTCTTGGCCGGCCAGCACGACCACGCGTGAGGCGGGACTCACCGCGGCCGGTACGGGAACTGCCGGCAGTGGCGTCGTACCGAGCAGCGTGTCGTCCACGCCGGCGAGCTCGCGCAGCTTCGCGAGCGGCAGGACCCGCTGATCCGAGTTGATGAGGTCACGCAGCGTGATCTTGCCACGTCGCCAGAGGTCCCACCTTGAAGCCCCGAGGATGCGGCGCTGCACGTTCTCTGGCTGTGCCTTGAGCCAGTCCTCGTACGTGCGCCAGCCGCCCGGTGCCGGGCGGGGGACGCCCTTCATGACCAGTCGGATGATGGAGCGGCACCGGAAGTGCGCCGGTGGCACGGGAGCGTTGGGATCGTCGAGGCGGAACTCCTGGCCATCCAGCGCGATGCAGATCACGGAGGTTCGCGCGTCACGGATCGCGACCCACTCGTAGCTGTCCGCGATCGTCCGATCCATCCGACGCCAGGACTCAAGCTGGGTCTTCGCTGCGACGGCCGTGACGGCGGTGCGCACCAGGGTGTCGGCCTCGCGTCGCGCCCGGGCGTACACCGTAGCGCTCACACTGCCACGGGCCGGCGTGATGCGCTTCACGATCTCGGTGACGCTCTGGCCTTGTGTGAGCCCGATCTGGATCTGGCGGCGCACCTCGGCGTTCATCTTCCGCGCCTGATCGCGCCACCAGTCGGGGAGACGCTGCCCTTCGAGGAAGACATCGGCAATGCCAACGACCCGCTGCGGGTCCAGCCCGCCGAAGGCCGCGGCGACGCGCCCGTGCTGGCCGACGCGGTTGGCGATCTCCTGGCGCGCGATGGCAGCCTCGATACCAGAGAACTCCTGCAACGCGACCGTGATGGTGTTGTTGATGGTGCCATACCGGTCAGCGAGGAGATCGCCGGTCGACCGAAAGAGGGCGGCGAGTCGCTCAGACTGCCGCGGGGTCAGTTCGCCTCCAGCCGCGACAAGGCGGCGCACGAGATCCTTGAAGCTGCCCAGGAGAATCGCGTCGACCTCGGCGAGCAACGCGCGGCCCACCTGGTCGCGGGCGAGCATCAGCCATAGCTCGCGACCAACGGGATCAACGGGGATCCGCGGAAGGGCCATGAGGGCTATCGATCGCCGTTCAGAAGTTCGTTGGCCCGCTCCTGTTCTGCGTAGAGCGCGTCGTCGGCGTCCGCGATCGCCATCGACTCGGGGCGCCACTCCATGAGGCTTTCGACCTTGGAAAGGATTACGAACACCCGCGCCCCAGTGCCCCCGGTGCACCAGATGCCACGGTAGATGCTGTCCTCGATGGCGGCGGCGAGGATGCACCCTTGGCCCGCCTGGAGATCGACAAAACCGTCAGGGTAGATCACGCGATCGTAGCCGTCGCGGCCGCGGATGGAGCCCTCGGGATGGCTCATGCGGTCGCTCCGAGATTCGGGTCGTCGTCGCCGTCGTCATGCGCCCCCTGCAGGCCACCGACCTCTGACGCGGCGCGTTGCTTCAGGATGCGCCCGAGCTCCGTCGCGACGTCGACGTCGTCCGGAAGGACGTGCCCGACCTTGAGGACAGAGAGCAGCGTCTCCAGCGAGAGCTGGCCGGCCACTTCCAGTGCCGACAGGGCCGTGACGGTCTGCGGATCGAGCTGCACCCGCTCGAAGTCCGTGTTTACCGTGACGGAACCGGGCGCGATGTTGAGGAATGCGGCGTGATAGCTCTGGGCTTCCTCGAGCGTGTCCTGCAGGGCGCGGGCGGCGCTCGCGAGGCTGGCGTTCTGCGCCGTGGCGTCGATGCGTTTGGCTTCGGCCGTTTCGGCCGCGCGCGTTTCCGGCTGGAGGAATGCGAGCCCCAACGACCCCATGCGGGCCTCGATCATCTGGAGGTCCTTGCCGGTGACCTCGAAGGCCGCGCCCGTGATCTCCGCCCAGAAGATGTTGCCCCCGGTCGGCACGTCCTGCAGGATGTTCGACCCCCACGGCTTGTCCGGCTCGTCGTCCCGCTTGACGTATCCCACCCGCACCGGGATCGGGAGGCATCCGATCCGCATCAAGTGCCGGCGATCCGTGTCCGTGCGGTAATGCGTGAGGTTGAGATCGGCGAGGTCGATCAGCGGCGGCGGTTCCCCGAAACCCGCAGGTGCGTAGAAGGCGAACGGAATGCGGGAGGGGCCGTTGATCGCGCCCGTGCTCACCAGGCTTGCGCGGCGCGCGCTGCTCGTCGACGTCTCCTCGCGCCACAGCTCCCACGTCACCGTGGGCCTGCCGCCGTTGACGGCCGGTGGCGACCAGCTGAAGACGCGGTAGTCGGTGACCTCCTCCGTCTGGAACCGGCCTTTCCGGCGGTGGTACTTCTCGCGGAGCACCAGCGTCGAGAGCACCTGTTCGCCCTGGTGCTCGACAAAGTCCCAGTCGCGGATGTCTTCGGCGCGGTAGAGCCGCCAGTACGGGCGCAGACCGATCGCTGCCTCCTCAGCCTTCGACCGCGGCCGGCCGATCTCCTGAACGGGGAACGTGTCGACGAGGATGCCCGCGTGATTCGTGGCCAGGCCCTCGCGCAGGACGTCGCGGGCGAAGACCGCACCGTGCCGGCGCTTCCCGTCGATGGTCTCCCAGTGTTGAGCGAAGAGCGGCCCGACATCCTTCCCCAGCGTGACATCGCGCTGGGTCACCAGCCCGACCATGGCCGAAAGGGTGCGCTTGAAGCCGTTGTAGAGCACGCCCAGCTTGAGGCGCACTTCGTAATCGTCGTCCCGTTCTGCCGCGTGTTTGGGCAGGTAGAGTTTTCCCCGGGCGCGGATCGAGCGGGTGCTCCCGAGGTCGCGGATCTTCTGCCACTCGGATTCCAGCTGCGCGTAGGTGGGATGCGTGTGGACGGGTTCGTCCACGCCAGTCAGCGCGGGTGCAGTCATTGCGTGGGCCTCAAATCGAGACGTGAGAGGTCCGCCACGCGCGCCCTGCGCGCTCAGCGAGTTTGTTGTAGGCGCCGGTCGCCGCATCGACAATGTCGTCGGTGTCGGTGGCCAACCCCCGGAAGTTCGCCAGCTGGTTCCTAAACTTGTTGTTCCACGGACCCTGCACAAGCTTCACGTTGCCCGCCTCCACCGCGGCCGCGAACGGGCGGGCCCGGATCAGCTTGGAGCCGGTGGAGGCCTCCTCCGAGGCGAACGCCGGGAATCCCTCCAGCGAGCGAATCACATCGGCGGTATCGTTTTTCCCGCTTTGCCCGGTGATGCGCTCGAACCAGATGTCCGGGTACCACTGCGCCTTCCGCCAGGCGATCGCGGCCTCTCGGAGGTTGGCGTTCCGGCGATCGACGCCCCACTGGCCGGACACACAGTCGAGCACGAAGTACACGCCCTTGGCGTTGCGACCGAGCAGCACGCCGGCGGTGTCGTTGCCGCCGCCTTCGGTGCCGGCGGTGTCCCAGTAGGCGATCACGTCGAGATCGCGCGGCGCCTGTGCGAGGACCTCGAATGACTCCCACTTGAACAGCTTGCCCTCTTTGTGTTTCGGGCGTTGCTGGTACTGCGCCGCGAAGAGGAAGTCGCCCATCCGCTCGCGGTCCTTCTGGAGCTCGTCGAGGGAGTAGCGCTCCGCGCAGAGCGGCTGGCCCACCTCCCGCTCGTCATCCGCGAGCAGCGTGCAGGTCGCGGGAATGTCGTCCGGCGGCGTGGCCTCTTTGAGTGCCTCGTCCAAGATCACGGTCCACCGCTCGGGCTTCTCGCTCTCGGCCTCTTGCGCGAGGATGCGCCCGATGAGATCGGCAGGTCCCGGCCACCGCTGGTGCGTGACGATGATGATGTTGTCCGGCTCTTTCCGGTTCCAGAAGGAGCCCGTGTAGAAGTCCCAGTTGCGGTCCTGGATCGTTTGGGAGGAAGCCTGCTTCAAGTTCTTGACCGGGTCATCGATGATGCCCAGGTGGAACCCCCAGCCGATGAGCGAGCCATCCATGCCGGCTGCCCACATGCCACCCCCGGCGTCAGTGTGCCACTCGTTGACCTTGTCGGTCGATCCGAATCGCTGGCCGCCGATGCGGCAGAACTCGCGGGTCTTCTTCGCGTTCTTCTCTGCGATCTTTGCGCCGTAGCTGGTATTGCCCACCCATCGCTCGGGGTGAAGCGAGAGGTAGTAGCCGCTGAACAGCTGAAAGACGGTGGACTTGGCGTGACGGGGCGGGGCGCCCCAGAGGATGCGGTTCATGCCTGGCTCGCCGTCGGCGACGCGCTGCAGGATCCGCACCCATCGGTGCACGTGGGGATACCACACGAACCACGGGGCGACGCGCTTGATGTATCCCGCGAACGATTCGCGCGGCGGCGGGTCGAGGGAGGGATCCGTGCCCGCGGACGCCTGGAGCGGCGCCCGTCGCATGTCGCTGAGATAGCGGAGCGCGTTCGCTCGTTCGGCGGGCGGGAGCCGATAGATCCGCCGTGCCAGCTCCTGCCGCGAGAGCTTCACGCGGGTTCCGGCGCCGGCGGATCGTCCGGCGCGTCGGGAATGCCATCGTCCTCGATGTCGTCGGGTGACACGCCGAGCAGCCGAGAGAGCTCGGCCTTGGCTCGCTGCGGATCCACGTGCTGCAGCTTGTCCGTCTGGTTGAGGAGCTGCTTGCCTAACCAGATCAGCATGGTGACGTTCGGGGGCTGCTTGGCGTGCCGACTCCCCAGGGCGACACGGAACTGCGTGCGGCGCAGCGAGACCAGCTTTTTGCCGCGCTTGCGCAACGAGAGTTCCCGGAAGGTCATGCCACGCTCGGCGACGCAGGCCCGCTCGATCGTGTCTTCGGACACATCGAGGCAACTGGCCACCTCCTCCACGGTCGCCGAGATGCCGAGCATCGCGTCCACCTTTGGCCAGTCAATGCGATGCCGGGGGCGGCCGGTCGGCTCGTCGACCGGGACGCCGAGTCGGGCGCGTTCCGCGTTCACCGCCGCGCGGATGCGGCGCTCGACCTCCGCCGCAGGGATGGCGCCGGGTCTCTGCTTCTTCCGTGTGGTGCGTTCGCCGGTCCGACCGGAGGCGCGTTTCCGTGCGGGCATGAAGGGGCAGGCTCTGCCTGTCACTGGGTGAGTCTCCCGCCGGAACGAAAAACCGCGACGGCCATGGGATCCCAGCAACTGGGAGCGCATAGCCGCCGCGGTCTGCGAGCGGGTCGAGCAAGGGGCTGTGGGTTACAAGAGTATCAGGGCCTACCGGACGGCGGCAATGGTGGGCGGTGGCACCCCACGCTTGGCGTCGCTCGGCGACCAGGTGAGGCCTAACGCCGTGAGGATCTCATCGACGTCGGCTGTCGCCTCGAGGAGCGCGCGGATCTCGGGTCCGGTGACGTCCGCCAGCAGGATGAGCGGTCGCCCCTTCACCCGGCGCGGGAAGACGAGCGCGTAGACCCGTCGCCCGCACTCGGCGCCGCCCTTCGCGTGGTGTGCGCAGCGGGGAAAGCCATCCTCTGTGAGCTGCCACTCCTGCCGGATGACATGGCCGTCCGCGCACGTGAGCGGATGCCCGGGGAGGACGAACCACGCGGAGCGCGTCACTCGCCGGCCGGAGGCGCCTGCCGCCGGCGACGCTCGGCGGATGCTAGCCTGGCGGCGCGGCGCTCGCCCTCGATGCGCGCCTCCGAGTCCATCGGGCGGGCGAGAGCCATCCCTTCTGGAGGACTGAGCTTGCCTGTGGGCCCGACGCCGTACCGCACTTCTCCCGTCAGAGTGTATTCAACCCGCTGGTCCGACAACTCTGTCGACGCGGACACATCCGGATCCACGAGCGGCGCCCGCGAGGGGAATTGGACGACACGTTCGTGCATGGGGATGAGCACAGTGACGCCATTGCCCGGCCCGCCTATCAGTTCCACTTCACGGTAGCGTCGTTCGCGGGTCAGCTCGGCCGGGTCGATCATGGGTCGATGGTGGGGACGGTGGTGTACTCGATCTCGTAGGTCGCTGGGCCGTCGCGATAGGTGTTCGCGAGGGTGAGCTGAGTTGAGTTGAGTAGAGCTGAGCTGAGGAGAGCTGAGGAGACGCGAGATGAGGAGAGATGAGGCGGGAAAGAAAGACTACTGGGCTCGGACCTGCTTGACCTCTTCGACCGAGACCACGGTGGCGCGCCCGAAGTTCCGTCCGTTCTGAGGGCGGAACGACCCGAGCCCGATGAACATGTGCGCGAACTCCAGGTGCTCGCGCAGGACATCGATGGTGATCTCTGGTCTCCACACGTGAACGCGGTAGGTGCCGCCCCATGCGTGCAGCATCGGGAAAGTACGCGCGACCATCGTTCCGGGACTTCCTGTGAGCGACGAGATGCCTTTGGCCGAGACGTTCACGGTGTTCGCGACGATCGCATCAGCTCGACCGATTGTCATCGGCGATGCTACCGTCACGCCACCCTTAAAGACGTTTCCGAACAACGCGCGGTTTCCCCCCGGCACCTTCTTCTTCAGTCTGTGCGCTCCAGCCATGATCATGGTCGTAAGCGCATCCCCAGTTATGAGCACGTGCGAGCGTTCCTCGCTGTAGTACGCCTTCTCGCGCCAGGTGCGTCGGTCATATGCGCCTGGCTCCTCCTTCTCTTCCTTCGGGGTCTCGTGGTAACGAGAAAACTGAATCGGCGACAAGTGCTTGACGGTAACGTGGTAGTCTTTGCGGTACATGGGAAATGGGAGTTGAGGGGAGGGGAGCTGAGTCGAGCGAGGAGAGCAGAGTTGAGACAAAGCGAGGGTAAGCTGTGTGCCCTATTCAGGTGTCGCGGCGAGCAGTGCCCGCATCGCCTCGGAGGAGGACAAGCGCACGCCGGAAGCAGGCTGCGCGGCGTCGAGTGCCCGTCCAGCGTTGTCACTGGCGGTCGCCTTCAGCAGTCCGAGGTGGGCAATCTCGCGATTGAACGCGCGCTGCTGCTCAGAAGCAAGCTGCATGTAGTCCGCGCAGGCGCCTTTCCCAAGGCCGCGATCCACGTGCCCCTGCGCGCGCCGACGGTGCATCTGCATCGCGGCGATGTGTTCGTCGTTCGTCAGGCGGCGGATACCGTATCCCGGTACCGCCTCGGTGACAATCCGGCTTCCCTGTTCGAGCCATTTGCGAGCAGTGTTAAGGTGATGCCACGAGTCATGCTGCACGTCCTTCCTGATCTCAGCGCTCAGGTCTGCGTACGTGACGAGCTCTCCCGGCGCGAGTACGGAAAGCTTCGCGTACAGCAGTCGGCTTTCGACGTGCGCCTGGGACGGCGAGGCGGCGGGGCGAGGGATCTCTTGGGTCAATGTGGGTGCTCCGCTCATGCCTCCCGCTCCAGCACGTGCGCCAGCATCGCCCGCGCCTGGGTCGCGGTCAGCAGGTTCGTCCCCGTGCGACCCGGGCGGCCCGGGATCCCATCAGGGTGCACGTCGGCGGGAACGGGCCACGTCAAGAACCGATCGACGAGGGCGGACAGATCACGCGAGGCCGTGGTTGTGTAGGGCGGGCCGGCCTCAAGCCACGTCGCTGCGAGTGCGTAGTCGGCCTGCGCCCGGCCGCTCGGGCCGAGGGACTCGATCTCCTCGCGCCACTCCTGGAGGGCCCACGCGCGCAACGTGTCGTACGTCGTCAGAGCGTGGGCATGCGTCTGGATGTAGCGGATCAGGGCCTCGTGCCAACGTCCGATCCGCTCCTGGTCTTTGGGCGTGAGACTCATGGGTGCGTATCAGTGGGGGTTGGGGCGCCGGTGCCGACGTCTTCGGACTCCTCTGCCACGGGCAGCGGGGAAAGCTCCTCGAGGAGCCAGCGCAGGAAGGGGATGCAGTGCCGGACGCGCACGGCGTAGGACGCACGCACGAGTCCCCACAGCGTGCGGAGCTTCACCCGGGTGATCACGTGGTCCCGGTGCTTCTCGATGACCGCGATCGCTTTCTGCAGCGCCGCGAGCTCCGCCGGCGTGAGGGGCGCTCCCCCCTCGTCGATGAGGGCAAGGTCGATGTTCTTCACGCGATCGGTCCTCCGGGAGCTGCGGGCACGCGCGAGGTCATCAGAAGTGATAGTTCGGTCATTGCGGTAGTCCGTGGTTGGGGATCGTGTTTCGCTAGTGAGGCCTTCAAGGCTTCCATCAGGTCGAACAACGTTTCGTGCTCGTTGTGAAACGCTTGCCACACATCTGTTGGCAGGTCACTCACCGCGCACCTCGAACCGGCAGGGAACGGATGCCTCCGTGCAGGTGAAGCCCAGCCGCACAGTGTCAGTCACGGCTTGGCCTGCTCGGTCAACTCTGCCGTACGCTTCTGCTGTAGTCCGCAGCGGTCGCACGTCCGGAACTGCAAGGTCGCGTCGATCGGGGCTGCGAGAGGTACGCCCCACGCCAGCCGATAGACTGTGTACTCTGCCGCCTTCGACCACGAGCCCCAGCGGTGGCCCAGGAAAAAACACCTCACGGCTTGGCCTCCTCGGTCCAGATGTGCAATTGCCCGCCCTCGCCCAGCTCGCACCGTAGCGCGCGGCCTAACGACTGCGCGGTCCGCAGTGCAGCGCGTGAGCCCGGCGAACACACGGTCACGTTTGCGATGGTGGTCACGGCGACGCGCGGCTTGCGTGCGCGTGCGATGGGCTTGGTCGCCTCGACGGGTACGCGGGTGAGTGGAAACGCGCTCATCGCTTGCCCCGCGCGAACTTCGCGGCCTCCCGCTTGAGGTCCACGGGCACGGGGGTCACGTAGCCGTTCGCGATCCAGATGGGCAACATCCGCGCGTTCAGGCTGTCGCAGTTGCCTTGCGCAGAGAAAAAGGCGGTGCTGCCCTCGCTCGTGGTGCCGTCAGACAGATAGACCACCGCATACACTGATGTGGCGTCGGCTAAGCACCGCGCCATCTCCCGCGTGTATCGGCGCGTCATGCGGCACCTCGCGCCAGACGCTCCTGAATCCAGTCCAGTACGTCCGTGCGCTCCTTCTGGCTCAACATGGACCCACCGTCACGATACTCCTTCACATTCCACGCGTCGAAAGTGCGCTCCGCTTGATCCAGAGTCCCGACGCGCTCCAGCATCGGCAGCAGTTCATCCAGTGTTTCGGCCTCGTAGGCCTCAAACGGCGTCGGGCATGAGCAACCCGCATCGCTTGCGGTGAACACTCGACCGTCAAGCGTGGCCCAGAAGCACAGTATGTCGAAGTCGTAACACGCGTTCGGGTCATTGCACTGCATTAGCTCCAATCCGAAATGTTCCGGGTTATACGAAGGATTGCGCTTCTCGCTCATGCCGCCCCCTTGGCCTTCGCTGCGCGCGCGGCCTGTAGTTCGTTCAGCTTCGCGGACACGGCGTCCGCCGTCGGCAGTAACCCGTATGGGTCCGCCGTGAACGCCGCCTCGCCTAACGGCACGCCCGGCGACACCGGGAACACCAGGCGCTTGCCGCCCACTCTCAGCGTGGGCAAGTCATCCATCGAGCCGCCGGCCGCGACGTGATCCTTGAACGCCTCCTCGGTGCCAACCAGCATCCCGTCCTTGCGCTGCCACTCCTGCTTGCTGATCCACGGGTATTGCTCCCACAGGGGGCGCGCGTCATACGTGAACCCGCCGTTGCCGCAATCGCTCATGGTGCTGCGGACGATGCCGTCAAGCGCGCAGTCGGCGTGCGTGCCGATGGTGTCGCGCGAGACGTGGACGCAATGCCCGCAGCAGGGCGCGAGCCCGATCAGGTCCGGCCGTGCGGCGCGGAACCTCGCGGCCTCGGTGACGTAGGTGCCAGCCAGCTCCTCGGGGATCATTAGCCGAACCTCCGCGCGCGATAGGGGACGTCCCGCTTGGGCTCGTACCGCACCACGCGCGCCACGCCCACGCGGCCAATCACCTTGCCGTGGTCGGTCATACCTTCGGCTCCGACGACGCGTACCGTAACAGGGCTTGGCCTCGATTAATCCGCATGTCGATGGCCTCTAGCGATTCTTCCAGCTCAACCCAGCGCGCGGCCTGTGTCGTGCCTTGCGTGACGAACGACACGTAGTCGTCATGCTCGTGGGCCATTGCGTCCAACACCGTGTCGGTCGGCTTCTTCCCGCCGTCCTTGGTGGCCTCGGCCACGAGCTGCACGGTCAGCCGCGCCAGCTCCACTTTGCGGCGATGGCCCCACATGCCCAACGGCCCATACAACGGGCGTAACGTTTTCAGCTCCTGCACGATGGCGTGACGCTCGGCCAACAGCACATCCAGGCGGTCTACGCCGGCCGTGTCCTCGATTTCGGCCGACGTGCGAAAGAGGCTACTGGCCATCTGCCCCTCCGCGTCGGTCGATCTCCGTCAGCATGTCGGCAATGAGGTCCGCGAACTTGGCGCGCTTGTCCTCGCTCTCGCTGCACCACTGCACCGCGCTGTTCAACTCGTCGTCGGTCAGCTCGCTCAACAGCTTGCCCTTCGTCTTGCCGAACGGCATCCGGCGACCACTTCCAGACGTGCGCGCACGCGGCGCCGGCGCCGCCTCGCCGCGGTCCCCGATTTCTTCGGCGCTGACCTCGCCCATCGCGATCAGGTTGGACACGGCGCGGTTACTGGCGCGCGTGCTCGCGGTCGCGATCGCATCGGCCACGGTAATCACACGCCGGCCCGTGGCTTCGTCAGTGCAGCAGGCGCCCACCTCTTCATAATGCTGGCCCCACGGGGCCACCGCGCGCGCCACCACCGTGGCGAGAAAGTCACCGCTGGGCAGCGTCTCGCGCTCGATGCGGACCAGCTCGCAGGAGATGCCGAAGTGCCGCGCCAGCTTCCGCCATGCGGACTTCTTCTTGAACGTCCGCTCGCCTTCCTGTTGCACGTCGTTCGGGCCGATCAGCGCGGAACAGGCCGCGTCATACGCCGCCGCCATGCGGTTCTGCATCGCAAACGCGGCAGGCGTCGAAATGCTATCGAGGTACGTGTTGACGTTGAACCCCAGCGGGATGACCTCACCGGTGGACGTATCAACGCCCTCGCGCCGTGCGACCGCGGTCGTCTCACGCATACATCGGCCCCCCGATCTGCTCGCGCGACGCAAGCACCAGCTCCGCGCCGCGCCAGCGGCGATAGTACAGCGCCCGGTGACGCGGCAGGGTCGCCGCCTCAAACTTGGCGCGGGAGTAGTCCGCCACCATCCGCAGCGAACCCAACGCCAGGTTTCCGAATGTCACCCACTGCGCGGGCTCACCGTCGAGCGACACACTGACGCTCATTTCCGCCGCCTCGCGCGGTGTGGGCTCGGTGACCTCGAAAGCTGCCACCGGCCGCAATGCCTCGACGCCGTGCGGGCGGGCGAAGTCTGGCGCGGTCATTGGGCCACCTCCACGCGGCCAACCGCGCACATCTGGCGCAACAGCTCAACAGCGGACTGCTGGAGCGCTGCGACCGTAGGTTGCAGCGCGTCCCACGCGGCGGCCCACGCGGCGGCCCACGCG
>FRDC01002665.1_pt5 | contig 15937 bp, 14 predicted proteins | sample 1106171 | NCBI WGS metagenome assembly FRDC01 (sample SAMEA3930566, study PRJEB13176) | freshwater metagenome | biome: Drinking water system; feature: drinking water; material: water | place: Singapore | collected 2014-12-20 | reverse complement strand
GCCGTAACACGCCATACAGCGCGTGGCCATGATGGGGTAGAAGTACCGCTTTCTATCCTGCATCTCAAGAATAGCGACAAAAACGGCGCAGCCCCTACTCTATTGAGCGCCTACGGCGCCTATGGAATTTCCCAAACTCCACGCTACACTCCGACCCTGCTCGCCTGGCTGGAGAAAGGCAGTGTCTTTGCGGTGTGCCACGTACGCGGTGGCGGGGAATATGGAGTTGAGTGGCATCATTCGGGCCAAAAACGCAATAAGCTCAACAGTATTAAAGATTTCATCGCTTGTGCACAGCACTTGATCACGCAAAACTACACTTCCCCTGCTCGTCTGGCTGGAATGGGTGGCAGCGCAGGCGGCATCGTTGTCGGTGGTGCCTTGGTTGCGCGTCCCGATTTATTCGCCGCTATGGTAAGCAATGTCGGCATGCACGATTTGTTACGCGCAGAACTCGCCGCCAATGGTCCGCCCAATATTCCTGAATTCGGCACGGTCACTACCGAAGACGGCTTTAAATCGCTCTATGCAGTAAGTTCTTATCATCGGATCAAACAGCAAACCCCCTACCCTGCCGTACTGCTCACTACCGGCATCAATGATCCACGCGTCGATTCCTGGCAGCCTGGCAAGATGGCGGCACGTTTGCAGGCGGCATCGAATAGCGGTAAGCCTATCTTGCTACGTGTTGACTATGCGGGAGGACACGGCGGGAGTTCAACCAAACAGCAAGTCAACGAAGAATTGGCGGACCGTTACGCATTCTTGTTTTGGCAGCTTGGTGTACCCGAGTTTCAACCGTAACGATTCCTTACTTCGCCTCTTTAGTAGGCGAGCGCATCGCCTCTAAAGAGCTCTTTTGCCATTCAAGCGTCTTAATCGACATCTGCAGCAGATTAAGATTCATAGTAAGCCATTGTTCGACAACTTTGAGCTCATTTATTTTCCGCTCTACTTCTACGGGATCGATGGTAGCGAACATCGCCATCGGATTTGGAAAATTTGCTGCCCCATTCATCCCAGGCATAGCAAACCCCAAAGGATTCCACATCTTTTGTATAAAATCGAAAGCCTGCTCGGGAGAAAACTGCATGGTTTTATCATCAGCCATAGTACAACCTCGTCGAATTAAATTCCGCTATTATGCAGTATGCCTTCTCATCATGTCTTGCTATCACGCTTAACTGAAGTTGTCGGACACACACATGTACTGACCACTGAGGAAGAGATTACCCCCTATGTGCAAGATTGGCGCGGTCGCTTCCGGGGTAAAGCCTTAGCGGTAGTACAACCTGCTACCGTGGAACAAGTTGCACAAATTGTTCTGCTCTGCGCAGAACAACGCGTCGCCATTGTGCCCCAAGGTGGAAACACCGGCCTAGTCGGTGGCGCAACACCTCGAGGCGACGAAGTGGTAGTAAACCTATCTCGTCTAAATCGTATCCTAGAGATCGACGTTGATAACGCCAGCCTCACAGCTCAGGCCGGCGTCACTTTGAAAACCGTGCAGGATGCTGCTCAACAAGTGGGGTTTTTATTTCCACTGTCGTTGGCCTCGGAAGGAAGCTGCCAGATCGGCGGTAATTTATCGACCAATGCCGGAGGTACAGCAGTTTTACGTTACGGTACGATGCGTGATTTGGTTTTAGGCCTGGAAGTAGTATTGCCTGATGGCAAAATTCTGAATAACCTGCGTAGCTTACGCAAAGACAATACCGGTTATGATTTAAAGCAACTCTTTATCGGCGCCGAAGGCACTTTAGGGATTATCACCGCAGCAGTATTAAAACTTTTTCCTGTTCGGCAAAACCGCTCAACAGTTTTGGTGGGATTAGCTAGCCCTGCTGCAGCACTGGCATTATTGCGCTTGGTGCGGCAACATTTAGGTGATCGCTTAGTCAGTTTTGAGATGTTCTCGGCTTTATGCTTGCAGCTTGTGTTAACGCATATTCCACACATGCATAATGCCTTACCAGGTCATGCTTGGTATGTATTGCTGGAAGCCACTGACTCGTCGCTTGATGTCGATTTGCCTAAGCAAATTGAATTCGCGCTCAATACCGCAATTACACAGTCGATCATCGCCGACGCAGTAATCGCGCAATCGAACAATCAGGCGGAGCAGTTATGGGCACTGCGAGAAAACATTTCCGAAGCGCAAAAAAAAGTCGGTTTTAGCATCAAACACGACATCGCTTTGCCGCTTAATCGCATCGTGGAATTTATGACTCGCGCTGAACAAGCCTTACTTGCCCGACATCCGGAATCACGCATTGTTGCCTTCGGCCATCTCGGCGACGGTAATTTACACTACAATATCTTCGTCGACATGAACGATGAAGCGACCATCATTGAACAAATCAACTGTGTGGTGCACGATTTAGTGGCCGAATTAAACGGTAGCATCAGCGCCGAACACGGTTTGGGGCAATTAAAACGCGAGGAAATCAAGCGTTATAAAAGCGTGACTGAATTAGCGGTGATGCGCAGTATTAAGCAAGCCCTAGATCCATTGGGTATTATGAATCCAGGCAAAGTTATATAAGGTCTCATAAGTGTACAGCCCCAGCGCTTGGCACTCTTGTAAACGAGCGGTATGATGCGGCTTTTCGCACTCCTAACTTGATGGGAAAAATTATATTTTGGTTGGTGATTCTCTTTATAGCCTTATTGGCAGTACGCTGGTGGATCACCAAACAAGCTAAACAAACCATGCGACCCCCCAGTCAGAAAAACAACGAGCCTATGGTTCGCTGTGTACGCTGTGGGGTCTACCTTCCACGTTCAGAAAGTCGAATCGTCAACGGTGAATACTACTGTCTTGATGGATCATGTGCTTCCCACTCCTAGCCGATCTGTAACCGCTGCGGAATCTCGTTCACCTGCGGCGCCTACAGCCCCAGTCAGCGAACTGGTCATCTCCCAGACACGCGTGCTGTGGTGGCTGAACGGCTATCGCTTATTCTCAGCCTTATTATTAATCGCTATCGTCTGGCTTAATTGGCAACAACATTTCGCCTTATATCACCGCGATATGTTTTACGCGCTGAGTCCGCTTTATCTGGTTTTCGCGATCGGGTGTTTGTGGTTAGTCAAGCATAGCGCTCACAATCTGACGATTATCCTGTTCGCTCTATTTCTAGCCGACGTGTCGTTCATCACCTTATTTATATACGCGAGCGGCGGCGCGGCGAGCGGTTTAGGCATGCTGATTTTTCCTTGGCTGGTTGGCAACAGTTGGTTGATGCGTAACCGCATTGCTCTACTGCATGCAGCCATGGCTACGGTTGCTTTATTAGCCTTGGAAACCTATTGGTGGTTAACTTACAGTTTTGACGTCACTAAATTCCTCCCGACCGGTCTATTGGGTATAGGTTACTTTATCACTGCCGGAGTCGGCCAACTCTTAGGGCGCTACGCCAAGGTGAGCGAAGAACTCGCCGAACAAAGAGGTATCGATCTAGCGAATCTATCCGTAGTCAATCAACTCATCATTCAAGACATGCAAGATGGCGTATTAGTAATTGACGGCAACGGTATCGTGCGCAGTTATAACAAACAGGCTTTGCGGCTCATGGGGCAATACGCGGAAAAAGCGGTCGGCATTCCGCTTATGGAATTTGCACCTTTGCTGCTTTCCTATTGGGAAGCATGGCTGCGTTATGATCCTATCGACAATACGCCTTTGTCTATCCCTGGACTGAATCGCTTGCTCAGACTACGTTTCGTGCCCGTTGGCATGCGCCGCCAATCTGGCGCCTTACTCTATTTAGAGGATTTGGGACGTGCGCAAACTCAAGCGCATCAAATCAAGCTGGCCGCTTTGGGTAGACTCACCGCAAATATCGCTCATGAAGTGCGCAATCCGCTGTCCGCTGTTAACCACGCCACCGAGCTCTTGCAAGAAGAAAAAGATTTACCGGAATCAGCCAAACGGCTGTTATCGATCATTCACAACAACAGTAAACGCATCGATCGTATTGTCGATGATGTTCTACAACTCAATCGGCGCGATCGGCAGCAAGCTGAAGTATTCACACTGGGACCTTATATCGAAAATTTGGTTAATGAGATTGTCGAAGTGGAAAAAATTCCTCTGCAATCAGTGGTAACCACTGTGGCACACGACATCGCAGTGCGATTCGATCGCGGCCATTTAAATCAAATTCTATGGAACTTGATACGCAATGCCTGGCAATACTGTCGTAAACAAGCCAACAGCATACAAATACAAGTCCGCCCTGGTTATCAGCCCAACAAAATATTGTGCGAGATACGTGATGATGGTCCCGGTGTACCGGTCGATTCCCGAGCAAAACTTTTCGAACCATTTTTCACCACCCGCACCGGTGGAACCGGTTTAGGCTTATACGTTGCACGTCAACTGTGCGAAGCCAATGGCGCAATACTGGAGTTGGTGGAAACAACGCCCTCCGGGCATTTTCGTATTATTGCTGAACGCGGTACCCTCTAGAGTGCGCTTATGAAACCTAAAAATCGTAAAGTACTGCTAGTCGATGATGAAGTAGATTTGTTGGAACTGCTTGAGCTCACCCTGATCCGTATGGGACTTGATGTCGCGCGCGCTCAATCAGTTAACGAAGCCTTACGCAAACTCAAAGACGATCGCTTTGATCTTTGCCTGACTGACATGCGCTTACCTGACGGTGAAGGTTTACAGGTGGTCGAATACATCAACAAAGAAGCTCTGGATCTGCCCGTAGCGGTTATCACTGCGCACGGTAGCACAGAAAATGCTGTAGCCGCCCTTAAAGCTGGAGCCTTTGATTACCTGGCCAAGCCGGTTGAACTCGAACAATTACGCAGCTTAGTCAAAACCGCGCTCAAAGTTCCGCAGGCTATCACCACCACTCCGGAAGGCTATCAACTCCTAGGTGACTCCCAAGCAATTCAGCAAGTTCGCGGCTTGATCGACAAGCTAGCCAAGAGCCAAGCCCCGGTTTACATCTCCGGTGAATCGGGCAGCGGAAAAGAACTCGCCGCGCGATTAATTCATCAAAAAAGTGCACGCGGCAGCCAAGCATTTGTGCCAGTCAACTGCGGCGCGATACCGGAAAGTTTGATGGAGAGCGAATTTTTTGGTTACCGCAAAGGTGCTTTCACCGGCGCGGACCAAGATCGTGACGGCTTTTTTCAGGCCGCGCACGGCGGTACTTTATTTCTTGACGAAGTCGGCGACTTGCCCTTGCCTATGCAAGTCAAGTTGCTACGGGTTATTCAAGAAAAACGAGTCCGCAAAGTCGGGGCCACACAAGAGCTCCCGCTCGATGTACGTATTATCAGCGCCACACACAAACGGCTTGCGCAACTGGTTGAGGCGGGTAAATTTCGCCAAGATCTCTATTACCGGTTAAACGTGATCGAGCTTAGTATGCCGCCGCTACGCGAGATGAGAGAGGACATCCCCCTAGTAGCAAATTCGATATTGGCAAGGCTGGCGCGTGGTCATGTCGCCAAATTGACTACGCCTGCAATGAAAGCCTTACAGGATTATCCTTTCCCCGGTAATGTACGTGAACTAGAAAATATCCTTGAGCGCGCTTTAGCGCTGGCTGCGGATATCAGCCATATCTCGGTTGAGGATTTGCGGCTTACTCCAGAACAAATTGAACCCCTTGATGACATAGCCGACAAGAGCGAACGATTTCCTATGGTGCCTTATCTGGACCGAATCGAAAAAGAAATATTGCTCGATGCCTTGCAAAAATCTAATTACAACCGCACTGCTGCAGCGAAGTTGCTTGGCATCACTTTCCGCGCTATGCGTTATAGGATGGAACGGCTCAATATCAATACACCGACTGCTAAATGAACTCCCTGTAAAACTCAGGTAGGCAAATCAATTGAACGCTGTCGTATTGAAGCGCAGAGCGAGTGCCACGGTAAACCATTGTTGATTTGACCAGGATACTTGAGCAGTTGTGTATCCCCGCTAGCCCAGCGAATTACCATTTTTCGCTTCTGAATTTTCCACTCACCGCTCTCTTCCTGAACCAGCGAATCAACATACCAACCGTAAAGGGTGAAAGCTGATTGTTCCGACAACCTACCTGTGATGGAATGTTGCAGCACATAGTATGAGATACAAATTGCTCTGTCCTGGTGAATCGATACCGATTGATTACTGATCGTATGTTGGATAGTTAATCCGGGTTGGTCATATATCTGACGTAGGCTTCGCACCAGCCCTTCGGCTTTGAATCGTACAGTAGGCTGGTTTAAGTGTTCGGAAAAATCTATTTCCACTTCATTTGCAAGACAAACACGTACGGCGGCCCAATCACGCAGTTCTAAGGCACGAGCAAAACGCAGCACGAGCTCATTGATTGCTGATTCGGCGGTGATGTCGCGGTTCATAGTGGCGTGTTATTGTTCCTAGATAAGGCGATTCTAGCGACCTATCCCTAAAAACACTGTGAACAATTGTTGCAACCCTGCTGACAACAGTCGCGGTTAGCGTGGACAGAACCGGCAGCAATAGGCATAATCGGCCGCCATGAAACTACTAGCCGATTTTTTTCCGCTGATTCTGTTCTTCATCGCTTTTAAGTGGCAGGGTATCTACATCGCCACGGCGGTGGGTATCGCTGCTTCAGTGTTGCAGATCGCTTGGCTTAAGTGGCGCCGTGAAAAGGTGAGCAATTTACAGTGGATCGGCTTGGTCGTGATCGTAGTCTTTGGTGGGGCAACTCTGCTGTTACATGACGATGTTTATATCCGCTGGAAACCCACGGTAGTCTATGGTCTCTCAGCGCTGGTGTTGCTCGGAGCTAAGTTGTTTTGGCAGAAGGATTTGCTAGCTGGACTCATGCAAGAACAGGGTTTGCAATTACCGCCCAAGGTTGCCACCGGACTCACTTGGGCCTGGGTGGTTTTTTTCGTAGTCATGGGCATTGCCAATTGGTATGTGGCGTTTCATTACAGTTTAGATACCTGGGCAACCTTCAAGGTATGGGGTGTTCTAGCGATCACTTTGGTGTTTGTAATCGGTCAGGGCGTAGTGCTCGGTAAGGTCTTACCGCAAGAGGCGGAAAGTGGACCTCGCTGAGCTGATCGAACACCGTCTGACTACGCTGAATCCGAGCTTGATCGAATTGCAGGATGACAGCCATGAACACAGCGGTCACCCTGGGGCTGCACAGGGTGGAAGCCATTTTTCTCTGACCATCGTCTCAGCGGAATTCGCCGGACTAGGGCGTATTGCCCGTCACCAGAAAGTGTATAAATTGTTGCAAGACCTGATACCGACCAAAATCCATGCTCTGGCTATGCGCGCTTTCGCGCCAGAAGAGTATAATGCCCGCTTTTTGACAAGGAAGTCTTCGTCATGACCACTAAAACAATCGCCGTAGCAGCAGTTCTCTTGCTAACTCTTTCGCCCGCCGCATTTGCACAAGGCAAGGCAAGTAAGGGAGGAGCCACAACCAGTAAAGAAATTTATTCCCAAGCTCATTTTGAGCTTCTGCTCAAAGAGCGTACTTCAATGGGCGTGCCAGATACACCTGATTTACGCAATGCCATCCGCGATGAATTGATCAACCGAGAGTTGATTGTGCGCGAAGCCAAGAAAAAGGGATCCGATAAAGATCCTAATATGAAGGCGCAGATGGAACTCGCCGCTCAAGGCGTATTGGTCGGTACCTATATCCGCGAATACGTGCGAGCCAATCCGGTTTCGGACGAGGCGTTAAAGAAAGACTACGAGGGTATCAAAACTCAGGTTGGCGATAAAGAATACAAAGTTCGCCATATCTTGGTTGAGAAAGAAGATGAGGCTAAAGAGATCATCACCCTTTTACAAAAAGGCGAAAAGTTCGAGAAATTGGCTGATCGCTCCAAAGATACCGGCTCAAAAGCGAACGGCGGCGATCTAGATTGGAATACTCCGAACAATTTTGTTAAGCCTTTCTCTGATGCGATGACGGCATTAGAAAAAGGTAAATTCACACCTAAGCCCATACAAAGCCAGTTTGGTTGGCATGTCATCCAGCTCGACGATACACGAGCAGCTAAAATTCCGAGCTTTGATGAAGTTAAACAAAACTTGCAGCAACGCGCGCAAAACCAAGTGGTAGAAAATTTGATCCGTGAATTGCGCACAAAAAACGGTATGAAGTAAATCACAATGAGTTGAGTTGTGCAAAAAAGCGGGCATAGCGCCCGCTTTTTGTTTGTCGATAGCAAATAAGTTTCGAATGGGGGAGTCTTTGATGAAATCGTTAGCCTCTAAAGATTTCTACACTGGCGCGTTATTTTTGCTGATCGGAATCAGCTTCGCTGCCATCGCCTGGGATTACCCTATGGGTACTGCGGCACGTATGGGTCCCGGGCTTTTTCCTTTCTGGTTAAGCGTATTGCTCGCTTTGCTGGGTTTCATGATCAGTGCGCGATCGTTGGCTACTCCTGGTGAGTCCGTCAACCGATTTCATTGGCGGCCTCTGTTATTGATCTTAGGCGCAATCGGTTTATTTGCCCTCCTGTTACGCCCGCTAGGTTTACTTGCTGCTGGTGTTGTTCTTGTGCTAACAGCAGGCCTGGGCCATAGCCCATTTAAACTGCGCGATATGTTAATCCTCGCGATCGTCTTGGTTATTTTTACCTCCATAGTATTTGTATTCGGTCTAAAACTCCCGATTCCGCTTTGCCCGAAATTAGAGCTTTTCCAATCCTGGCCGGTTTGCCGAGGAACCATTTGATGGAACTGCTGAGCAATCTCGCTGAAGGTTTCGGTGTTGCGCTCACTCTGCAAAATGTTCTCTACTGTTTTATCGGTGTTTTATTGGGAACACTGATCGGTGTTCTGCCGGGGATAGGTCCAGTAGCCACTATCGCCATGTTATTGCCGGCAACCTTCCAATTGCCGCCGGTTTCCGCGCTGATCATGCTGGCTGGAATTTATTACGGTGCGCAGTATGGTGGTTCCACCACTGCTATTTTGGTCAACCTTCCCGGTGAAGTATCTTCGGTGGTCACCTGTTTGGATGGTTACCAAATGGCGCGCCAAGGCCGTGCAGGTAAAGCGTTGGCGATCGCTGCGCTGGCTTCTTTTTTTGCTGGAACTGTAGCAACTCTACTGGTTGCCGCATTCGCTCCACCGCTCGCTGAATTAGCCTTGCAATTTGGTGCAGCGGATTATTTTTCTTTGATGGTGCTGGGCTTGGTCGCTGCGGTTGTGTTAGCGCACGGCTCGCTCATCAAAGCGATCGCTATGATTGTGCTCGGATTGCTGCTCGGTTTAATCGGTACCGATGTCAATTCCGGGATGGCGCGATATTCGTTCGGCCTGCCGGAATTAGTCGACGGCATTGGAATCACTGTAGTAGCCATGGGCATATTCGGTTTTGGAGAAATCATCCGCAACTTAGAAAACGTAGGACAACGCGAAGTTTTTACCAAACGAGTATCGGGACTATGGCCCGACTGGCGAGATATCAAAACCGCTTTTAAACCTACTCTGCGAGGCACAGCCTTGGGCTCGGCCTTGGGTATCTTACCCGGTGGCGGTCCTATCTTAGGCGCATTTTCCGCTTACACTCTGGAAAAGAAAGTCGCCAAGGACCCCAGCAAATTCGGCAAAGGCGCGATCGAAGGCGTCGCTGCACCCGAATCGGCTAACAATGCAGCTGCGCAAACCGCTTTTGTCCCCTTGCTCACTTTAGGTATCCCACCTAATCCAGTCATGGCTTTGATGATCGGCGCCATGATTATTCACGGTATTCAACCCGGACCCTTGGTGATGAGCGCGCGCCCCGAGCTGTTCTGGGGCATGATCGCCAGCATGTGGGTGGGTAATCTGTTGTTGGTAGTGTTGAATCTGCCGTTGATTGGCATATGGGTTAAATTGCTTTCTGTGCAATATCGTTTCCTTTATCCGGCCATTTTGCTGTTCTGTTGCATAGGCGTGTATTCGATAAACAACAACACTACCGATATTTTCTTAACCGCTTTGTTCGGTTTGATCGGTTATATCTTTATCAAACTGGAATGCGAGCCCGCTCCCTTGCTATTAGGTTTTGTGTTGGGCCCGATGATGGAAGAAAATTTACGGCGCGCCTTACTGCTATCCCGCGGCGATGCCTCAGTGTTCTTCACCCGGCCGATCAGTCTCACGCTGTTAATTTTGACTGCTGTATTGCTACTGATCATGATCGCCCCGTTTATCCGCAAAAAACGCTCCGAAGCTTTTCAGGAAGGTTAGTGTGTGACTCACTTTGATTGGAATTTTCCTTATCCCGTACGGCGTATGCCGGTCTTGGCTAAGAATGTAGTGGCCACCTCACAGCCGCTCGCCGCTCAAGCGGGCTTGTCGATGCTGGCGCAGGGCGGTAATGCAGTCGATGCCGCCTTGGCCACAGCCATCGCGCTCACTGTGGTTGAACCGTGCAGCAATGGCGTAGGCAGCGATCTATTCGCTCTAGTGTGGGATAAGGAATTGCTTGGCCTGAACGCCTCCGGCCGCTCGCCAGCAGCTTGGGACCTTAAGCGATTTAAACATTTGACGGCCATGCCACGCGCCGGCTGGGATACCATCACCATACCCGGCGCAGTATCAGGTTGGATCGCGCTTTCCGAACGCCTGGGCAGACTTCCCTTCGCTGCACTATTTGAACCAGCCATTCGTTATGCCCGACAGGGTTACCCTGTGTCTCCTATCGTCGCCGAGAAATGGCGTAATGCCATTCCAGTTTTGCAGCACATGCCTGGTTTTGCCGAAACGTTTATGCCACACGGACGCGCGCCCAACATAGGCGAGTTATTTTCGTGTGCGGACTTAGCGGACACGCTGGAGAAAATAGCTATGAGCAAGGGTGAGGCGTTTTATCGGGGTGAGCTAGCAGAAAAGATGGTCGCTCATTCCCGCGCACATAGCGGCGTTCATACCTTGACTGACTTCGCCGAACACCGCGCAGATTGGGTGACACCGATCGCCCATCGCTACCGTGACTACACCGTGCACGAATTACCGCCCAACAGCCAAGGGATCGCCGCATTAATCGCCTTAGGCATCATCGAGCAATTCGACATAGGCTCGCTACCGGTCGATTCAGCACAGAGCGCTCACTTGCAAATCGAGGCCATGAAACTCGCCTTTGCTGATACTTATCAGTATGTCGCCGACCCAGCAGCGATGAAACTCGCCGCCAGCTCATTACTTGATCGACATTATCTCGCGCAGCGGGCCAAGCTCATCCAGCTCAACCAAGCTCAGGATTTTCAACATGGCCTACCTGCACCGGGCGGTACAGTCTATCTCACCACCGCCGACGCCGAGGGCATGATGGTTTCCTTGATTCAATCAAACTACCAAGGCTTCGGTTCGGGCATCGTCGTGCCGGGAACAGGGATCAGCTTACAAAACCGTGGTTCTGGTTTTTCGTTAACACCGGGACATGCCAATCAAGCCGCTGGGGGCAAGCGTCCGTTCCACACTATCATCCCCGCCTTTCTCAGCCGGCAAGGCAGACCGGTGATGAGTTTTGGCGTAATGGGTGGAAACATGCAACCACAAGGTCATCTGCAAGTATTACTCCGGCTGATCGATTATCGACAAAATCCGCAAACTGCCTTGGACGCTCCTCGTTGGAAAGTGAACACTGGGCTATCCCTCGATTTGGAAGCAAGCTTCAATCCTGATGTGCGACAGCAGCTTGCCGATATGGGTCATAGACTCGCCAGCGAAGCTGATCCCTATATGGATTTTGGTGCCGGCCAATTGATCTACCGGCTCGAAGATAGTTGTTATTTAGCGGCTTCCGACCCCCGTCGCGACGGTCAGGCGGTGGGCTTGTAAACTCTCGAACAACCCTTATGAAAAACATGATGGCACTCGTTCTGCTGCTTATTGCTGTGGCTGCCCAAGGGCAAATTTTTAGCGTCTGCGATAATCCCAAAATGTCTGCTGTGGAATGTTATGTCGCATCGACCCAAGTCGCCCTACAACGCTGCCTTACCATCGAACAAATGGCCATTATCGAATATGGTTACGAACACGCTTACCAAGAAACCAATGGAGAAAAAGTTAATGGCTGCATCAGTAAATTTAATCGCGATATAGTCAAACCCTATCAAACAGCATTAAAACAAGTCTCCAAAAACAAACCCACCGCAGAACAACTCAAAAAGCTGCATGAGTACTGGCAGGTGACGATGGCCAGCATTAGACCCTTGCCTAGCGAAACGTTGGCTGCGCATTTAGAGCGCCTACAAAATTCACGACAAAAACTTATTGACGACGGCGAACAACTGAAGAGCGCCGCTTTGCAGGCTACTCAAGCTTTGCCGAAGACCAAGAGTAAAGCGGTAAAGAAAAAATCTTAGTTAACCCACACCCGCGCATTGCGAAACATCCGCATCCAGGGTGAATCTTCACCCCACTCTTGCGGATGCCAAGACATTTGCACAGTGCGGAACACGCGCTCAGGATGAGGCATGACGATAGTAAAGCGACCGTCCTTTGAAGTCAGTCCACAAATACCTTGCGGCGAACCATTCGGGTTGTATGGATAGATTTCGGTTATTTGCCGGCGATTGTCGACAAAGCGCCAGGTGATCATGGACTCTGCCGCGGTAAGCTGCGCTTGATCGCGAAACTCAGCATAACCTTCTCCATGCGCTGAGGAGATGGGAATTACACTGCCCGCCATTCCGGAGAAAAATAGTGAAGGGTTTGGTTGCACTTCAACCAATATCAAGCGCGCTTCGAATTGTTCGCTGCGATTGCGTACAAAATGCGGCCAGTGGTCGGTTCCAGGAATCAGCAAACGCAGATTGCTCAGCATTTGACAGCCGTTACACACACCCAGCGCAAAGCTGTCCGAACGAGTGAAAAAAGCGCTGAACTCATCGCGTGCACGCGCGTTGAACAATACGGATTTCGCCCAGCCTTCTCCTGCGCCCAGCACATCGCCGTAAGAAAATCCTCCACAAGCTACCATGCCCACATAGTCGCGCAGCGTTATACGGCCACCGATGATGTCGCTCATATGTACGTCATAAGCCGCGAAGCCTGCCCGATCGAAAGCCGCAGCCATTTCCACTTGTCCGTTAACGCCTTGTTCACGCAGTATGGCGATTTTTGGACGTACGCCCTGATTGATGTAGGGCGCAGCGATATCTTCCGTAGGATCGAAAGTAAGACGAGGCGACAACCCTGGCTCGCCTTCGTCGAGCAATCGATCATACTCTTGCTGTGCCGCTTCGGGATGGTCACGCAGTTTTTGCATGTGGTAAGTCGTCGCCGACCACGCGCGATGCAATGCTCGACGAGGTTGGCTGAACAAAGTTTGTCCATCGCGGGTGATAGTGATCATCCCATCGCGAGTGATTTCCCCTAAGACGTGCAGCGTGATGCCGGGAAAGGCGTTGAAAATAATCGCTCGATCTTTACGGCGTGTTTGTATCACTGCGCCAAGCTCTTCACTGAATAGCACAGCGAGATCATCACCTGCCATGCTGTTCAGGCGAACCTGTAAACCACAGCGCGCAGCAAACGCCATTTCACACAGGGTGACGAGCAATCCGCCGTCGGAACGATCGTGATAAGCGATAATTTTTCCTGCCTCGTTCAAGGCTTGCAGCGCAGAAAAAAATCGTTTGAGTTGTAGCGGCTCATCGAGGTCAGGGGCAACATCTCCGGTTTCACCGTACACCTGCGCTAAGGCCGAGCCGCCTAAGCGATGTTTGCCATTCCCTAGATCGATCAGGATGAGTTCGCTCTCTTCGATATCGGCTTGTAATTGCGGAGTGAGCGTTTTGCGCGCATCGAGGCAAGGCGCAAAGGCAGAAACGATCAATGAAATCGGTGCTGTAATAGTTTTTTGTTGCCCACCATCCACCCAGGCGCTGCGCATGGACAGCGAATCTTTACCGACCGGAATAGATAAACCCAAGGCAGGACAGAGTTCCATCGCTACCGCGTGCACAGTATCGTACAGATCAGCATCATCGCCGGGATGTCCCGCACAAGCCATCCAGTTGGCTGAGAGTTTGATGTCGCTGATCTCGGCGATGCGAGCTGCGGCAATATTAGTCAAGGCTTCGCCCACCGCCATGCGCCCTGAGGCGGGCGCATTGAGTACAGCAAGCGGAGTGCGTTCTCCGATCGCCATAGCTTCTCCACGGTATCCCACGAAATCCAATAACGTAGTTGCGACATCGGCTACCGGCACTTGCCAAGGGCCGACCATCTGATCTCGTGCACATAAGCCGCCTACAGTGCGATCGCCGATAGCGATCAAGAATGTTTTATCGGCTACCGCAGGCAGCGATAAGACACGGTAGGCTGCTTCAGTCAAATCGATTCTGCTAGTGTCGAAAGCGAGTAAGCTGCGCGTTAATCGCTTCACGTCACGCAGCATCTTCGGTGGCTTACCCAGCAGCATCGATAACTCGATATCCACTGAGTTATTGTTGTAATGCTGATCGTGAACGATTAAACGATCGCCAGAGATGGCTTTTCCTACTACGGCAAACGGGCAACGTTCTCGCTCACATAAGGCTTTAAAATCTGGCAACGACTTCGGATCGATCGCCAACACATAACGTTCTTGCGCTTCATTGCACCATACTTCTCGCGGTGACATGCCCGGTTCCAGAGAAGGAATGTCGCGTAACTGCAGTGTAGCGCCAGTTCCGCCGCCGTGTACCAGTTCTGGTAAAGCATTGGACAAACCACCCGCGCCTACATCGTGGATCGATAAAATCGGATTACGTTCGCCCATCCGCCAACAACTGTCGATCACTTCTTGAGCACGTCTTTGAATTTCCGCATTGCCGCGCTGTACTGAGGCGAAATCCAAGTTCGCGCTGTTAACCCCAGCCGCTAAACTCGAAGCCGATCCGCCGCCCATACCGATCAGCATTCCTGGGCCACCCAATTGAATAAGCAAGCTGCCCTCGGTCAGCGCATGTTTCTGGGTATGTTGAGCAGAGATGTTACCGACTCCTCCGGCGATCATGATCGGCTTGTGATAACCCCTCCACTCTTCTTGCCAATGAGCCGATTGAACTACCTGTTCAGCGTGCTCTGCTACCGCATAGCGCACGTTCATTTCATAAGTGCGGAAATAACCCGTCAAGTTGGGACGGCCGAATTCATTGTTAAACGAGGCCGCGCCGATCGGGCCTTCCAGCATGATCTGCAAGGCTGAAGCAATATGCTCGGGTTTTCGCAGCGTAGTGTTCTCCCATGGCTGAGAAAAGTCAGCGATATTAAGATTGGAAACCGTGAAACCGGTTAGTCCAGCTTTAGGTTTCGCGCCGATACCAGTCGCGCCTTCATCGCGAATTTCTCCACCAGAACCCGTCGCAGCACCCGGAAAAGGTGAAATCGCCGTGGGGTGATTATGAGTTTCTACTTTGGCGACAAAGTGGGTCAGCTCCTTATGCGTGGTGTAACACTGCTCGATGTTGGGATAGAAACGTTGCGCGAGTGCGCCTTCTAAAACTGCGGCGTTATCCTCATAAGCCACGACCGTAGCTCGCGGATTTTGGGCATGAGTGTGGCGGATCATGGCAAATAGCGAATGCTGTTGTGCTTCGCTGTCGATGATCCACTCAGCATTAAAAATTTTGTGTCGACAATGCTCGGAATTCGCTTGCGCGAACATCATCAATTCTGCATCGCTAGGATCGCGCTGCAGCTTAACAAAATAGTTGAACAAGTAATCGATTTCATCAGCCGAGAGCGCCAAGCCTAATTCTCGATCGCTTTGTAGCAAAGCCTGCCGCCCTTCTTTTCTCAAGGGGATAGGGTTGAGTGGCTTGGGTTCGTGCTGATCGAACAAACCAGCGATTTCCTCGATTGAGGGCATTACTGCCTCGGTCATCCGATCGTGAATTAGCGGCAATAATTGATCCCTCTGCTCTGCTGAGAGCGTGCCGTTTTCTGTGGTGAATTGATAGAGCATGCCGCGCT